>Ga0123355_10013615_pt1 | contig 12668 bp, 10 predicted proteins | sample TergutEmb28metaG_3_FD_89872 | JGI IMG/M metagenome (GOLD analysis project Ga0123355, IMG submission 89872) | Embiratermes neotenicus P1 segment gut microbial communities from Petit-Saut dam, French Guiana - Emb289 P1 | ecosystem: Host-associated > Arthropoda: Insects > Digestive system > Gut ...
CTGCATGCTATGAAGTAATTCGCTCACGAAATCCTAAGGTTTGGTACTAGTTGGCCTCATTGGCACGCTTGAGAAAATCATCAACTGATTCAAGCTTTTCAAGTTCGCGCGCGAAAAATTCGACCTGGTTTCCCTCTGCAGAATTGAGCTCGCGTTTTGCCAGTTCCTCTAAGTCGGGACCACTGTGACTGTGGCCAGAACAACTGCCGCAACTACCACCATCATCTTCAAAGCCAAAGCTGTCAGACATACCTGCAACCTGACCAATTAGGTCAGAGAAATTCAACCTGCCATCCTTCATGGAAATACTGAGTTCTTGCGCCAACTGATCAATCACCTGTGGCGGAATAATGGGGGTCTGCGAAGCAATGCGCACCAAAGTGTCACATTTTGGACAACGCACAGAAATCTCTGTTCTGCCCTCTTCATGCACAACCATATCTTCGACGCAGTCAAAACCAGCCTGCACCTGCCCGTCAACGGGACATAAAAATCCAATTTGCCCAAAAAGCATTTGAATGATTCCTTTCAACAAAAAGTCCGAGTACCCTATTATATCCTGCCCGTATGACAAAAATGTGAAGTAATGCTGTCAAAGCTTAAGCAAGCCGAAAGTTGCAGCGAAAGCGTCACTTTTCTAAAGGTTTACTCGGTCGTCTGTGCCGTCTTTTTACGTAATCGTGTGGAAGAGTACGGAAGTCCATCACTGCAAGTCTCAAGTTCTACAAGACTCAAACTAATCTGACTGCTTGCTGCAGACAGGATCTCTTCTATCTGCCTAGGTCCTGTTTCGGCACCTTTGCCGAACCTGAAATTATCTCCTACAACGATCTCTTGCGCCTGCACTAAGGTAGGCAAGGTCAAGGTGAGGAAATCCTTAGCACTCTGCTGTGACATCTTGTGGTTGAAGGGTAAAACGATGACTTCGTCAACTCCGCAGGCTTTAAGGGCTGTTATCTTTTCTGGCAAAGTCATAAGCGCCACCGGCTCTTCAAGGGGACGTACTACCCCGCGTGGATGCGCATCGAAGGTAAGTACTGTAGCAAGCATGCCTTGTTCTTTCGCACGTTTGACCAGTGTAGCAAGCAGTGCCTGGTGTCCTGCATGTACCCCATCAAAAACACCTATGGTGACAAGGGAAGGACCTACGCGCCTACCCGCTACTGAAGCTGCTGTAAGCCTTTTTGTTGGGAGCGACCTTAGCAATGTTTCGCGTGGCACAAACAAATCGGCAATAGCAAGAGGATCATCTGCGCAGACTGCTTCAATATCATCAATGCTGCAAGCGTCAGCAAGGGTGAAATCTCCTGAGCTAAGGCGGCGTAGCGCACTTAGATGTGCGTGAGTGCCTGCTACCTTGCCAATATCCCTTGCAAGGGCGCGGATATAGGTGCCCTTTGATACCTTGAAGTCTACTATCCACGACTGCGAAGCTGTGTCTATGCTAACTAGTTCTGCACTGTGCACATAAATGCTGCGCGGCTCAAAAGTAAGCGGACTGCCTTTGCGTGCCTCGCGATGGGCAACCTTGCCACCCTGCTTTAAGGCAGAAAAATCAGGGGGTATCTGGTCAGACTCCCCCAAGAAACGGGTGAGTAGTGCGCGTGCGTGACCTTCGCCAAAGACTTCAAGGGGAACATCAGAGCTAGCAGTGATTTGCCCCTGCGCATCATCGGTCGTAGTCGCTGCGCCAAAGGTGACAGCCGCGCGGTAGCTTTTTTCTTCAACAATGAAATCGTTTGAGAGGGTTGCCGCATGACCAATCAACATGATCATGAGGCCTGAGGCATCGGGATCAAGAGTGCCACAATGACCAATGCGACCTTCGCCACTGAAGCGACGCAGCCTTCTTACCAAGTCGTGGCTGGTCATCCCACATGGCTTGTCAACTAAAAGAATCCCTGATAGAGCAGTATCGCCGCGCTTTGCACTCTTTTTTGTGCGTTCGCTGCCTGTGCGCCCCTTTTGAGAGGGCTTAGATTGCAATGTTGTCCTGCTCATCTGTGGCTGCACCAACCTGCACACTGACAAGTTTCCAATTGGGATTATGAAGGTGTTCTTCGTCGACCTCTGGTTCTTCGCGTTGCGGGAACAGAGGGAGTAGCTCATCAAGAATTTGCTCAAGACTTGCCGTTTTGTCTGACCAAGAAATTCCAGCTGCTGCCCTGTGACCTCCCCCGCCAAACTGGCGCGCCACGGCAGATACGTCAAACTGTCCATCACTGCGCAAAGACAGGCGTGGCCCTTTGGAAGATTCAGTGATAAAAAGTGTCACATCAACGTCATTTACGCAGCGGATTAGATCAATGAGGTTTTCAGTGTAGTCAGTGGGGACTCCTAGTTCCTGCAGGTCAGCATCAGACAGGTAAGAGTGGATGACTGATCCTCCGCTAAGCAGCTTTGCGCGCGACAGAATGCGTCCCTCAAGATGCAGTGCTGCCAAAGGCTTTTGGCTGTACAGGTGCTGGGCAATCTTTGCTGGATTTGCACCTGTCGCGATCATTTCGCTTACTGCAGCAAAAGCTTCTTTGGTGGTGTTTGAAAACTGAAAGCTGCCTGTATCGCTGATAACAGCAACGTAGCAGGCAGTGGCAATGTCAGCATCACGCTGCCAATTCATCTCGCCCAGTAGTGTCCAGATAAGTTCACCTGTTGCTGATGCGCTTTCCTGAGTGTATCGCAGGTCTGCGTAGCTTTCTTTCAGGGGCGGATGGTGATCAACAATAAGAGAACTTTTTGACGCCCGCAAAAGTTCTGCAGCCTTATTGAGCCGCGTAACATCAGGCGTGTCAAGCGCGATAAAGAGGTCTGCGGTGACAGAATCGCTAGTAGCTGAATCGCTGCTGCCAGCAGAGTCTAATTGCGCCAACAGTTCGTCAGGGCGTTTGAAGTTTTCACAGCCTGCCATCCACAGATAGGGCGCTGGCGGTGTTGCATTGTCTGCAAGCAGCGCAGTCGCTTTAATGCCGCGCAGCTCAAGAGCGCGCACTAAAGCAAGCACTGACCCGATTGAATCACCATCAGGTCGCGTGTGCCCGCAAACAAGCACCGAGGAACCTGCAGGCAGTGCTTCAAGGGTCGCTTTCAATTCTTCTCTGCTTATAAGTTGCCTGTCATCCATGCATATTCCTTACGCCCGCCCTCTTATTACCCTCTGCTAACTGCGGGTCAAGCAAAGTCCTAGCTTTTATCTGATTCTTCTGCTGCAAACTGTTCACGGCGTTCATCAGCACTAGCTAGAATGTCAGCGATGCGCTGCCCTTCGTCCAAGGCTTCATCGATATGAAAGTTTAGTTCGGGGGTTGAGCGCCAGCCAACTGCCTTGCCCAGTAGCGAGCGAATGCGGCCTTTCGCTGATTCAAGCCCTGCAATCATTTCTTCGTAGCGGCTAGGGTCGTTGCTTACAAAAATATGTGCAACTGATTTATCAGGAGTAACCTCAACACCTGTTACGGTGGTCATAAATATGCGCGGATCGCTGATTTCTCTTTCGATGATTAGTGCCACTGCTGCGCGTGCAGCCTCATCATTTTTGCGACTAAAGTTTTGGCGTGCCATAGTAATCCCTTTCCTTCCGGTTCAATAGTGTAAGTTTGACACTTAAGACGGTCTATGCTTTTCGGGCTACCTCTTTGATGCGGTACCCTTCAATAATGTCATCTGCTTTTAGATCCTGGAATCCTTCGATGCCAACACCACATTCATATCCTGCGCGCACTGATTTGACGTCTTCTTTGAAGCGACGCAGTGAGCCAATTACTCCTTCGTAAACAACGGTCGAATCACGAACGATACGAACCTTGTCGTCGCGGTTGATTTCCCCGTCAAGTACGTAAGACCCAGCAATAACGCCCATCTTTGGAACGCGGAAAAGTTCACGGACTTCAATACGTGCGGTGTCCTCTTCGACAAATTCTGGCGCAAGCATACCTACGCGAGCTGCGTTGATCTCTTCGATCGCCTGATAGATTACACGGTACAGGCGTACATCGATTTTCTCCTCGGCAGCAAGGGATTTTGCTCCAGGGGTTGGGCGCACGTTAAATCCGATAACAATGGCGTTTGACACCGTTGCTAGCTGGATGTCAGTTTCAGTAATTCCACCAACAGCAGAATGAACGATGTTAATACGTACCTCTGTCTGGTCAATCTTTTCAAGCGCGTCAGACAGCGCCTCGATTGATCCCTGTACGTCAGCTTTAACGATCAAGTTAAGGTCCCTGATCTCACCTGCTTCAATCGCGCTAAAGAGGTCATCAAGTGACACATGCTTATGTGCCTTTTCTTGCTGACGCAGGCGCATCTTCATAGAACGTGATTCTGCAAGTGCACGTGCACTGCGCTCATCTTCAAAGACAAGGAACTCGTCACCTGCAGAAGGAACTTCTTGCAAGCCGAGGATTTCAACAGGCTCTGAAGGTCCTGCTGATTTCACCTTAGCGCCATCCGGTGTGATCATGGCGCGAACGCGACCAAAGGCTGTTCCTGCAACTAGTGCGTCCCCTCCGCGCAGCGTACCACGTTGCACCAATACTGTTGCAACGGGACCGCGACCCTTGTCAAGTTTTGCTTCGATAACAGTACCAAAGGCCTGCGTATTGGGGTTCGCCTGCAGTTCAAGCATATCTGCTTGAATCAACAACATTTCGAGCAGGTCGTCAATTCCCTGACGCTTCTTTGCACTGATATTAACAAAGATATTAGTGCCGCCCCAGTCTTCGGGCACGACTTCGTATTCTGTCAACATCTGGCGGACACGGTCTGGATTTGCTCCGTCTTTATCGATCTTATTGACCGCAACTACAATCGGTACCCCTGCAGCCTTTGCATGACTGATCGCTTCAATGGTCTGTGGCATTACGCCGTCGTCAGCAGCGACCACCAAAATGACGATGTCGGTAATATTAGCACCGCGCGCACGCATGGCCGTAAAGGCCTCGTGACCAGGAGTATCAATAAAGGTAATCTTGCGGCCATTCTTTTGTACAACCGAAGCACCAATATGCTGAGTAATTCCACCAGCCTCTGTGTCAACAATGCCTGTTTCACGGATCGCATCCAGTAGCGATGTCTTACCGTGATCAACATGACCCATGACAGTAACTACGGGGCTGCGAGACTCAAGGTCTTCTGGTTTATCTTCATCAAAGGTCCAGGTCATTTCGTCTTCTGGACGCTGAATGGTAACGCTGCGCTCTAAGTCATCAGCAAGTAGTTCAATCAGTTCATTGCTGATAGGTTCATTAACTGTCATGGGTGTTCCCAGCATAAAGAGCGTCTTGATCAAATCATTTGCAGGAACATCAAGGGCTTCTGCAAAGTCACCCAGGCTTAGGCCTTCGGTAACGGTAATAGCAGCACCGCCATGGGGAATGTCAGGTTCTGTATCCCCTGTAGGTGCATCTTTGAGCAGTTCTTCCTCGGCACTTGCCTTGCCCTTTTTCTTCTTTTTCTTTGAGCGGCGCGATTCGCCTTCGGTTTTTGCGGCTTCGACTTCGGCGCGCATCTCTGCAAGAACCTTTTCTTTTTGCAGCTTTTCTGCTTGAATCGCCATTTCTTTATAGCGCTGAGCCTCTTCGGCTTCTTTGCGTGCAGCTTTCTCACGCTCAAGGCGTTCATGTTCTGCAGCAATGGCCGCTTCAAGATTGCTTCGCTGGTTCTGCTTTGCCGTTTTTGCAGCAGCAACACGCTTCTTTGCCGCAGTAGCAGCAGGACTTTGCACTTCGTCAGTAGCAGTTTCTGCCTTATCTGTCCTTGCATCTATCGCCTTAGTAGCAGTTGCAGCATCTGTGTCCTTGGCAACAGGCTCTGTGTCAGCTTTGACCTCTGCAGCAGCGTCCTTAGCTGGAGTCTTCTTAGTTGCCTTTGCGGCTGGCTTCTTTGCCTCTGGCTTAGCCTTTGCAGGCGCTGCTTCCTCTGCAGCGGCATCCGCAGCACTGCTAGCACTACTTCCGGCACCAGCAGCAGCAACGGCAGCAACGGCAGCCTCTACTACTTCTGATAGTGGTGCAGGTATGGGAGCCTTCGACGCGGCAGCTTCTTCAGCGGCACGCCTCTTTGCCTCTTCTTCTAGTTTGACACGCTCAGCCTCACGCAGGACGCGCTCTTCTTCGCGCTTAATGCGTGCGGCCTCTTCGACTTTGCGGCGCTCTTCTTCCTCAGCCCTTGCCTTGGCTTCTTCTTCAGCCTTTGCTTTAGCTTCTTCGGCCTCAACTGCCGCGCGCTCTGCTGCGACCTCTGCCTGTCTCTGCTCAATCAGCGGGGCCAGTTGCAAACGCACAATATCAACGTAGGCATCAACCAGGCTTGACGACGGAGTCTTTGCAGGAATACCCAGCTTCTGGACTTCCTCCAACAACTCTTTGCTCTGCATGCCGAACTCTTTAGCGAGCTCGTATATTTTCACGCCTGCCAAGTGCAATCACTCCCTAATCTACTTTACTAGCTCAGAGCTAACTCTGGTCTAAATATAAGGCTACGCTGCTGCGTAGATCGCTAACTACTTCATCACTTTGCGCAACTCTCGCTGCGCGTAATCCTCGTGCTAACAGTCCCTCTTTTAGTGCACGGTCAAAACAGTCTTCATTCTGGGCGGGAGAGTGCGTCCATACTCCCCTACCTGGGCGGCGTTTAGTCTTGTCAAAAACTACCCGCTGGCCCTTGCTGTCACGGTACAGCACAAAGCGCAGAAGTTCTGCGCGCGCTACCTGCTTTCTGCAGGCTACGCAGGTTCGTTCTGACACCTTGCCTGCCAAAGCTTAGGCGACATCCTCAAGGTCTGCATGTACTCCGCAGTAGGCTGATCCAGGACGCGCATGATTGCGACATCTGATGCCTTCAGCAGTGGTAGCAGCACAGATTGGATCTACCTGATCTAAGTCTTCCATCAAAGGAATCGGCATAACCAGGCCGGCAGCCTCTGCCATTTCAGAACTCTTGATGTCAATGCGCCAGCCTGTTAGCTGTGCCGCTAGACGGGCGTTTTGCCCTTCTTTCCCAATCGCTAGCGAAAGCTGATCATTGGGCACAATCACGTTGGCTGTGTGGCTTGCTTCATCAATCATGACGCGGTCAACTTTTGCAGGAGACAAGGCATTGGCGACAAAGACTTCTGGGTTTTCATCCCAGGCAATGATGTCAATGCGCTCTCCGCGCAGGTCAGTTACCACGTTGCGCACGCGGCTACCACCAGGACCTACACAGGCCCCAACAGGGTCAAGGCTAGGCTCACGACTTGCAACCGCTACTTTTGAGCGAATGCCTGCCTCGCGCACGATGCTCTTAAACTCGACAATGCCGTCGTAGACTTCTGGTACTTCAACTTCAAAAAGACGCTTGATAAGGCCTGGGTGCTTACGCGACACGATGATAGATGATTCATTTGCCTTCTGAACACGGCGCACATCAACAATGTAGACCTTAATGCGTTCGTTAAAGCGGTAGTGTTCGCTGGGTGGAGACTCGCTTGCGGGAAGTTCTGCTTCGAGGTCATCACCTAGCTTGATAATCGTAAACTTGCGATTCGATTGCTGTACTGGACCAGAGACCATCTCTCCGATACGGCCTACGAAATCTTCGAAAATGCGCTCACGGCGCGCATCACGTACCATGGCACTAATAACAGATTTTGCCTGATGTGCTGCGATACGAGACACCTCTGGGGGCGTTACGTCCTTTTCTTCGTATTCGCGAACTTCGCCTTCCTCTGGTTCTGTTTCGGGGTCAAAGTCGCCAATCGGGATCATCTCGTATACATAGATTGCCCCTGTTTCACGGTCAAGTATGACACGTGCATGATTTTCCAGTTTTAGAACGCGTTCATAAACAGGTGCAAGATTTTGTTCGAGCTTATCGAGTAGCTCGTATTCGTCGATTCCGTGGGTTTGAGCAATCTCTTTAAATGCTGCCATCAAACCAATGTCTGTCATTGCCATTATGCTTAAGTCCTCCCTGCCTATATAAACTGCTGCGTGCAACTCGCCATAATTGCCTGCACCTTCAGTCTTCTTTGGTCACTTTTATCGCCACGTTCAGTAGTCGCTATTAGCTGCCTCACCTTTATACAGTGTCGCGCTTTGGACGTCCGCCAGGTGACGAAACTTCCAGGGTGTAGCGCGTCGTTATTAGCTCATCCAAAATGGAATCAATCCATTTATTTGCCTGTGTCAGGTCGTCAATGCCAATGCCACCATCTTTATCCAGGTATACAATAACGATAGGATTATGAGGCTGACCTTTAACTTCAACGTCTACCAGGTCGAGGCCTTCTGCATGAGCATTGTCAGTAAGCGCATCGAAAAGTTCCTGCGCACGCTGTGCCTTATCCACTGCTAGCCCCCTCCTTATATGCCACCCCATGGCGTTTGTTGTTTTCTGGCATTCAAACACACATAATGTACGCTACATGTGAAAAGAAGCGGGTCACAGACCCACTTCCTAGTAGCGTACAACAAATTAAAACCAGTCCTTAAATCAAGCCTAATAATGATAGCATACTTGTCTCTCAATTTGCGCAGATCCCAAAACTCAGCGCTTGCTCAGTGTCCTCAGTGCTTGCTTCAAGTTTTGAGTTCAGAATTCATATGATACAATTTAAGACACATATTCACATTCGTGTGAATATTTTTTGTCACGATAAAGTTTGCGCTCGATAAACGGTGGACTGCCAAGATGGGATTATTGCGGTGGTCATCACTATATGCGGCATTAGAAATCTTTTCGACTCAATTGCACAAAAACGTCTTACGAAAAAATGGCTGTTGCCTTTTGTGGCAAGCCTGTTGTTGGCACTCCCCCTTTTTGGGGCAGCTGCCTCAGTGAACTTTGACGCAGTTTCATCGCTCTTTGCACAAGGGCAGGATGTATCTGACAGCAATGCTCAAATTACGATTACCCCTTCATCCGAAGAGAATATAGCGTTCTTAGAGGCCACGGGTAGGCGTGTGGTTCAGGTCTCTTCAGGAACCATGCACACCTTAGCGCTTAGAGATGACGGAAGCTTATGGGCGTGGGGTCGCAATGATGTTGGGCAGTTGGGGTTAGGAAATACTACTGATCACACCACCCCTCAAAGAATAACAGGGGGCGCTAGCGAATGGAAAACAATTTCTGCAGGTGGTTGCCCTGATGCAGTATCGAGCTACTCTTTTGCGATTGATACAGATGGGAATCTTTGGGCGTGGGGTCGTGGCAGAGAAGGACAACTAGGGACAGGTGTTACCACTAATCAAACGAGCCCTCAGAGGGTAACGGGCGGGGCTAGCGAATGGAAATCTATCTCTGCGGGATGGTTATTCACGCTCGGCATTGGTACTGATGGGAGTCTTTGGGCGTGGGGTCGCAACAATTATGGACAACTTGCCCAAGGGGAGTTTTCCACTACCAACCGCACTACTCCTATACAAGTGACTTCAGGTCCGTCTACCTGGCAAATGGTTGATGCAGCGCGCTATCACGGCTTAGGAATTTGCGCCGATGGACACTTGTGGACCTGGGGTGGCAATCATGTTGGTCAGATAGGGCTAGGTCTTGCCCCGAGTGAAGCTTTTGCCAATGCCCGCAATATCCCTACCAGAGTAAACTCTGGTGCCACTTCTTGGAAGTATGTTTCAGCAGGCGCAAATTATTCAGCGGGAATTGGTACAGATGGAAGCCTCTGGACCTGGGGTGCAGGTGGACAGGGCAGACTGGGTCTAGGCGCCAATGTCAGCAATCGTAATGCGCCCCAAAGGGTAACAGGTGGTGCGAGCGAATGGGAAACAGTTTCTGCAGGTGCCTATCACTGCTTAGCCATTGATACAGACGGGAGTCTTTGGGCGTGGGGACGTGGTGATCAAGGACAAATAGGTGACGGAAACACTGTTAATCGCAATACGCCCCAAAGAATCGCAGTATCAACTACAGGGTGGCAGCTAACCACTGTGAGTGTTTTCCAGTCATTGGCAATAGATGGTGAAGGAAACCTGTGGTCATGGGGATGGAATGAAAATGGCAAGCTAGGCAAAGGTATTACTACCCCCTTTGATCAACACGGCACGGGCACTGACAACCGAATACCTTGGAGGGTGGCAGCATCTGTAATCCCTGCCAGCACTACTGATTGGACAGCACATAATGACGCAACAATTCCTCGCAACGGCGGTGTAGGCATAACAGATGTCAATACAGAAAATATCGTCATTCATTTCGATAGACCCATGTGTACTGAAGCAGCATCCTTGGGCAGAATTGAAGTTAGTCACGGTGCTTTTGTAGATATGTCAAACATAACAGATGCAAACTGGTCAAATAGCACAAGGGGTCCTAACACCGTATTTAGCGCACCACTGACCCTATTTGTCTCTAATACCCTGCATACTGCAAGGGTGTCGGGCTTTCTCGATGCACAATTTGGGAGGCGCACTATAAACGAGATGTATCCCCATGAATGGAACTTTCGAACAGAAGTTGTTGTTCCCCCGCTTGCCGTCATAGACATCACCCCGAAAGGTTTTGATGTAAGTGTTACTACAGAAAACCTGATAATAACTTTTGATCAGGCAGTCAATACGGCACTGCCTGGCAACGTGACCTTGAATGGAGATATGCTCGACCTAAGCACTGCCAGCTGGAATGAAAACAATAGCGTGTTAAGCATACCCTTATCACCGCTTGATGCTTCAGGCGATATTCCAAACGATAATACTTTAAACTTTGCGACAGTTTACACGGTGATTGTGGCAGATTTCATATCGTCAGGCAATAAGGCAATGCTCGGACCCCATCAACACCAATTCGTAACAGAGGCAGATAAGGTAGATACGACGATTATCAAAACCCTCCTACTGCCAGAGAACACACCTACCCCAAGGGTAGATTTCATCTTTGACATAGTGGCTCACAGCTTTAATGAAGACGTCGAGCGCAGACACCTTTTGCCGCCGCTTGCAGCGCAAACTATTACTTTTACAGAAGCACATGCAAGCACAGGTACGACCAATACCAGAGAGGTGGTACTTTCCTCAGACTATCTGCTTGATGGGATTACTTTCCCCCAGCAAGGTCTCTACATTTACAGAGTGAGTGAACGAAATAATACCTTCGTCAACACCGCAACAGAAACCATGACCTTTGATACCAGGATTTTCGAGATAGGCTTCCTTGTCCAGCGCCTACCTGAACCAGCAACAGGTCTTTATGTAAGCGCATTCTATGTACAAGAAGTTTTAGAGGGAGAAGAGCTCGCCCCAAAAACAGAAGAGCCCCTCGGCTTCACAAACAGCTATGTACGCAGGCATGAAAACCCCGACCCAACTGATCCCCACCAAGTGGGCTTGCGTATCTCAAAAGAAACTGCGGGTGCCTTTGCGAACCTGCACAAGTATTTTGATTTTCACATCAATATATATGCACCAGACTTGATAGTAGAACCATCCACATACAGGGCGTATGTTGTAGAGCGGTCCACTAATACGGTCGTCACCAGTGCGGAAAATGGCACTATAGCAGGAACAAGTACCGCAGGACCTTACCTGCGCTTTACCTCAGGAGGCCAGCAAAACGTGGCACTGCGCCACGGGCAGATACTTGTTTTTGTTGACACTCATGTAGGGACAAGATATAGCGCAGAAGAACAGCCCGCGCAGGGCCACACTCCCTCGCTTGTGCTAATCACTGATGATCGAGCCCAAGAAGTACAAAATCCTGAGCCAGGCACTAGCAACGTAGCACTTGGCACAGGAAGGCAAACCTTAGGGGTAGGCGCAAATACAGCAGATTTTACTAATACGCATATTTCGGTAACTCCAACAGGATTTACTTTGGTCAACCATCCTGTTGTTATCCTTAGTGCTGCCCTACTGCTAGTCACAGCGCTCCTTGCCCTAAGGGCACGGAGGCGAATAGAGAACCTCTTATGTGCACGTGTATAATGAGGATAGCTTAACTAAATGTGAAAGGAATCTGAGTGAACCTTGCTTTGAGAATTATCTGGTCGGCAGCTTTGCTTCTTATTGTTGCAGCAGTGGGCTGGTTTGTACTGTCGCCTGCAACAAACTTTCTAGCAGCCTTTGGAACAGAGACACAGATTGGCATGCTTTTCATCTTTATTGTGATGCCATCAATGCTGTTTTTGATTATTTCTTCGGGACAATTGCTCAAGCTGTGGTTTCAAAGTGCTGTCAAACAGCAAGTTATTTGGACAGTCGTCAGCGTACTGTATGCGCTAGGACTTATGACTGCCCTCTACTTCCGCTTTATCGCATAGCTACAAAAACAGAGAATTTTTTTCAAAAATTTATCCCCCTACGGGGCTTGTGAGGGTGTCTAACTAACCATACACTTTATTTCAGTAAAGCAATTTGTAGCCATAGGCTACCAAACACTGAGGGGTATTTTATGAAGGCGCATACTAAATTCTTTCTAACTTCACTACTAGCACTGTTGCTGATTTTGCCTTTCGGGCTGGCCGCCTGCTCAGACGACAATGTAGAAGAGCAGCCTTATGAGGCAGCCTCTGATACGCGCATTATTACTGATGCTTTGGGCAGAGAGGTAGAAATACCCACACAGGTAGACAGCATCATCACACTCGGCTCTGGTGCGCCACGCCTAGCTGCCTACCTTGACGTAGTAGACATGATGGTGGGTGCAGAAGAATACAACACTGAAGATGTTGTAGTGCTGCGCGA
>Ga0123355_10013616_pt1 | contig 12668 bp, 13 predicted proteins | sample TergutEmb28metaG_3_FD_89872 | JGI IMG/M metagenome (GOLD analysis project Ga0123355, IMG submission 89872) | Embiratermes neotenicus P1 segment gut microbial communities from Petit-Saut dam, French Guiana - Emb289 P1 | ecosystem: Host-associated > Arthropoda: Insects > Digestive system > Gut ...
AAAAAAAAAAAAAAAAAAAAAACAAAAAAAAAAAAAAAAAAAAAAAAAAAAAAAAAAAAAAAAAAAAAAAAAAAAAAAAGAAAAACAAGAAAAAGAAAAAAGAAAAAAACCGATCGATTGATCGATTGATTTATATTGACATATAATTAAATCTTTAAGATCAAAATCATAGATCAAAAGAAAAGTCAAGAGAAAGATCAAAAGAAAAGTCAAGAGAAAGGTCAAAAGAAAAGTCAAGAGAAAGATCAAAACCAAGATCAAGGTCAAAGTCAAGATCAAAACCGCCTCAAAGATTTCAGAGTTCAAAGTGCAAGGACGTAATATTTTGAAAAAATATTAATCAGATTGCCTTTGCAATTTTATTATGCTGCTTTTTGTGGGAACAGAGTAATATGGCTTTGCCCTTTGTAAAAATAATGATTATGTTGCCATTGTAGCTTTTTTATGCTGCTTTTTGTTAGGAAAAACGGATGAATGTTCGTGCTTTTTAAAAAAAATTAAGATTTTGATTTTGATAAGGAGAATAAAAGGCTTATATCATAACAATAAATTTCTTTGATTTTTTCAATATCGAGATTTTCTAATTCTTCTTTCGTATATTTTTCTGGATCACGAAGAAAAAACGGTTCGTTATCGAGGTTTTCAAAATCATTTTTAGTATATTCATCAGGATTAGAAAGAAAAAGCGGTAAGTCCTCAATGGATGTATCTGAAAACTCCGTTATCGGATGGTCCGGTACCGGATCATGTTTTAAAAAATTCTTAAGATCAGGTTTAACGGCAAAGTTTGTATTTTTTTTAATAAAAAAATTTACATGAGTTATCATTCGGCCTACACCTTTGCCAATTCCCTTACGAAGTGGTTCGTAGGTAAATTCTATGTCGGTATATTCTTTTAGGGCTTTTTGGCAAGGGTCAAGGATACGATTTCGGAGACTGGTCCAACGCTGATATTGATTTAGTTCAAGACCAAGCATATTTTTGATATCATCCAAAGACAGAAGTATTTCACGCTTGCGTTGCCAATATTTAAGATTCTCATACATAAGGATTTGATTTGAACTTTTTAGATTTAAAACGTTCCAAAGTTTATATGTGAAATAGTTTTCTTTGAAGTCTAGTATTAAAGGCAAAGCGTCATCATGAGCGTCCATCTCAAAAAACCATATGTAATCATCTTGAAATACACTATAGCTTTTAAAAAGGGGAAAAGTGGTATGCAGTGTTTCATCTTCACTAGGAAGGTATAAGATCTTGCTTAGCAAGCTGTCCGCGGTATTATTCAGATGATTAATATTAAGCCGCCCTAAACCTAAAACACGCTGAAATTCTGATATTTTAAAGCGTACCACTCTGCTGCTTAAGTCAAGAGGGTTTATTTTAGCGAGGTAAATGCTAAAAATCCGCAGCTCTTGTAAGCTCATATTTGAGCGTAAATGAGAAATGATATTTTTATTTTCTGCTGAGTAATTTTTCTTTAATTTTGCTGAACTCATGAAATAGCACCTTCTTTCCTAGGAACAAGTATAGCATGGAGCAAAAATCATGGAAAAAAGATGTTAGGAAATGGCGGCAATGAAAAAAGCCCATAATAATGGGCTTTAACGGGATAGCGAGAAAACAGATATTTAATCCCCCAGCCTAATTTTCTTCAAGCAAGCGGCCCCCATAGAAACAGCACAAGAAGCCATCGTAAAAGAAATAATACCGCCGGCGGGCTCCCAAAGATCCAAAAACAAAGTCAAGCACCAGGCCAAAGAAATAACAACAGCCCAAATCTTAGCCTTACGCCCCATTCTCTTAGAGATATCCGGATTCAAGGGATGATTCTTATGAGCAACGGGAGCAAGACATACAACAGCGGCCAAACCAGCCAAAACAGAAATAAGCTGCAATACAAAAATATCTTGATACAAAGACAGCAGAGCAATAAAAACCAAGACCCCGCAGGCCATAATGGCAAAGCACCGCCCATGGGTATCAGCATGATAGCCGCCGCCGTTAGACTGCATCAAGCCAAAAAGAACCAAGAAAAGCCCAACTTCCAGCATTCTCCCAAACAAAAACCCAAGGGCCAGCAGTAAAACTGCGTGGATTATGTAATATATTTGCAGCTCCAATCCATAGCTGTAAATCTCTCTCTGTTCCTCGGTGTCTAAAAATGCCCCTCTCGTGGCCATGAAGGCCACTAAAAAGTTTATAAGGACATTTACCATGGCAAGCCTCCTAATCGTCCAAATTTGACCTAAATACTCTTCTTGTAGTGGTACTCTATAAACATCCTTGTTACGGATTGAACGTATGGAGTGCTGAGGGGGACATCCTGACCAGATTTAAGTTTGATCCCCTGACGGGCCAAACTGGAGACGTGAGTTATATTCACGATAAAAGAACGGTGGCAGCGAATAAATAAATAATCGTCCAAAAGACTGAGCATTTCGTCCATCTGCTTCTTCATCCGAAATTTGCCCGAGCTTGTGGTGAAGATCTCAAAATAATGCCCTCGGATTTCCATATACAAAATTTCAGAGAAGGACATACTCATCAGCCATCCCTTTTGGGGGATCAAAAGTGTCCCGGCCTCTTTTTCTTTGAACAGCTCGTAAGCTTTATCCAAGCACTTGGAGAAATGATCCGGCATGAAGGGCTTAATCAAATAATTAAGCGCGGATACGTCGTAGCCCTCCAAAACATGCTCTGTAGCCCCCGTGATAAATAAAATCTGCAGATCATCATTTCTTTTTCTTATGATTCTAGCCAATTCAATGCCGGACATCATTTTCATTTTGATATCCAAGATCGCCAAATCGTAGGGATGCCCCTCGGACCAACGGAATAGGAATTCCTCGGAGCTGATAAATGTGTCAATATTTATTTCAATTCCCCTTTTATTAGCCCATTTCTTGATTAAGCTTATGTTTCCTTGGATTTGCTCCTTCTCATCGTCGCAAATTGCAATACGCATATAATTCCCTCCTGTTAGTCTTCAGCCGATTCTCTTAGTACGGCGATAAAGCATACTAAAAGTCATGACGAAGGTAAAACGAGCTGCTTCCCGCAAATACCTTATAAATCGGCAGGATATGCTACAGCAGAATTATATACTCAAGAACATAAATAATCATCTAGGACCCATTGTAACTTTGTAAACGTTCCTGGAAGGCCGGGGAGAGGTACTTGTGTACGGCATATTGATATCTGGGTTTTAATATATGGATTTCGCGTCCATGTCGAAGCGGAGGAGAGTTAGCTGAGGTAGAATACAAAAAAAAGAAATCAAGAAGGAGTGGCGGAGATGGTAAGTGTAGCAGTGCCAATAAGAAACGCCAATACCCTAGGGATGTATTTAGCCCATCTTCATGATCAGCCGCTTCTGCCAGAGGTAAAAAACCGTACACTGATGGATGGGCGTCATATATATCTAAAGAGCCGGACGATAGGAATGCCAAAATATAAAGAGATTGAAGACGCGGTAATGAAAATGGACGCCATAATAAACCAAATTACCGTTGAAGCAGAGCAGCCGTTTGTTACGTTATGGAACAGGGGAAAAGGAAAGTTAGGCTCGCCGGAAAATCCCTACGGAAACCCCGCATGGGATTTAGGGATAGTGGTAAACGAATTACAAGATGGTGATGCCGTTGAAAGATTTCTGCGGCAGTATTTGGATAACGGCGGAGTAGCGGTCACGATTATTGAGCTTTACGTAGGGGTTTTGTATTCGATGCTTAGTGATGCTGTGGCCAATCGTAACGAGATGCTCTGGTATCAGATTGCAAAAAGAGAATGCATCGATATTGCTGAAAGACATGAACTAAGGCTGGAGGTAATATCTGCAGATATGTTAGCCCACCTAGGCTTGCCCGGGTTAGAGCGGGTTTAATAGTGTGTGGTATAATTGTCGCGCTTAGCTTGAAAGAACAGGGGGAGTGAGGCTTGAGCGCTGCCTGGTGGGCTTTTCAAATAATAATTAATATCTTTGAGAGCGTAGCGATTTGTTATTTTATACAAAAGCATTTTCCGGGGCGGTTTTCGGTGGTTGGGAACCGCTTGGTGAATGTGGGTATGGTGGCATTTGTATCTGGGATTTATACGTTTTATTATATTTGGGTGCCGCCGAGGATGGTTGATAATATAGGGCTTATATTATTTTGGCTCGTATATGTTTTGTTGTTTCGTAAAGGATCATGGTACGAGAAATGTTTTTGGAGTTTCCTGATCGTTGGCGTTACCATGGTTATAACAAGCTCAGCAGTTACATGGACTATGTTAATCAGCGGAATACCTTTTATCGAGGTTGTTTTCTGGCAAGGCGTACCAAGAATATTGTTAGTTGGCATAGTTAAAACACTTCATGTACTGGCATACATATATTTTTCAAAATATTATATAACGTCAAGGGCGATGGAAGTAAAGATATATATATACTTCATTGCGATAATATTTATAAGTGTATATATATCAACTACGTTGATGACTACAGTTGCAGAAATAGATGAGTCGTTAATATTAATGTTTTTATTGACATTGTCTGCACTGTCCGTTGTGGTTTTTATGATGATTATATTTTATTTATTTCACAGTATATCAACTCAAGGAGATTTACTTTTAAAAACCCAGGGAGAATTGCAGCATAAGATCCTTATGGAGCAGCACAATAACGAACTGGTTAAAATATATAAAGATATGCGTGATTGGCGGCATGACTTTCATAACCACATTCAATCTTTGTTAGCATTGTCGCAAGAAGGAAATAAAGAAGAAATGAAAAAATACGTAGAGCAATTAGGCCATAAGCTGGTGGAGATAGAAGGGGTATGCCACACAGGACAACAAGCTTTAGACGCGATTGTATCTGTTAAGTGCGCATTGGCTGCAACGTATGAAATAGCTGTAAAATTGCATATGTCACCGATTACGATGATGCCGATCAGCGAGCTGGATGTAACGAGTTTATTTGGAAATCTGTTTGATAACGCCATTGAAGCTTGCCGGCGTATGGACACCAAAAAAAGGTCCATAGACCTTTCTCTGGGGATGATGGGACGTATGATATGTATCCGTATGACAAATACCACGAATGGAGAGGAGCGGGTACATGACGGCCGTTACCTGACCGTAAAAACGGATAAACAATTACATGGATTAGGTATTGCAAATATAGACCGTATCGTAAGTAGTGCAAACGGGGTAGTTGAGCGCAAACATGAGGATAGGATATTTAACACAGTAATAATTTTACCGTCAGTGTAGATAATTATTTTAAAAGGGCTTTGGGGGTTTTCGGTTGATATATACCGCCGTTGCTAGCTGAATTAGCACCAGCTATGGCTGCCGAATATGTAACATTAGCTAAAACTCCTGCAAACTTGTTAAGTAAGTTATTCATAGTTGTGCTCCTTTCGTTTTAATTTTACATGAAATTAGGGATCGTGCCCTTCATGATAGTGTCGTAAAAAACTGCTTGTTAGAGAAATGGCACATAGATAAAATGCCTTGCCATAGGATTATATAACTTTGTAACTGAGAATGAAATGTATTTGTTCAGGCATTTTAGGATTTCGTTTGAAAAAGATGTTGTATGCTGTAAGCGTGACTAAGACAAACAGATGAAAAAATCGTTAAAAAGGACCCATGTATCGTTCGCATGAAACTTGGGTCCTTTTTTGATTTGCGAGGGGTGTCGGATAAACTATCACCTTTGGTGCGATTGTAAAAATGATATTTCGTTTGCCATACTTTTTTCGTTTTAAAATATCATGGAGGAAGGGTGCAAAAAGTGTTACAAATATCCTTTATAATTTTTTATAAATAATATAATTAAATACATGTTTAAAAATATTTAAAAATAATAAAAAAAAGTTATCCACAGGAAATTTCTGGTAGCGCGAAAAAAAGGGGTACTTCTTTATTAATTATTAATAATTAAAAGATATTTAAATACTTAGGGCCCCCCCGCAGCCCGCATAAACACTGGGTTTTTTCGCGTTAACTACTACTTTTGGTGCGTTAACTACTACTTTTGGTGCGATGAACTACTACTTTTGGTGCGATGAACTACTACTTTTGGTGCGATGAACTGCTACTTTTGGTGCGAAATGAAAAATGACCACTACGCGCATTTGAAAACGTAGTAGATAAATGATAGACTTTTGCTCTCTGAAAAACACAAAAGAAAATAGGAGGAAATTAGAGTTGGTTAAAAGCGAAAAACAAAAATCGGATGAAAAATTAAATATTGAACGGGGAAATTTAGTTGTGAAAAGGAATGATTTAATTCAAAAGGCACACCATCACTTGTCGTTACAAGAACAGAAAATTGTGCTGTTTTTGATAAGCAAGATAAAACCGAATGATACAGAATTTACAGAGCAGGAGTTTTATATAGCTGAATATTGTAAATTTTGCGGAATGGATGAAACAAGTGGTAAAAATTACAGCGGCGTTAAAGATGCTATTGGAAAATTACTAAGCCGATTTGTATGGATTAAACGTGATAATGGCTCTATAACGAGTTTGAGATGGATTGATAAAGCCACGATAAACGAAGGAAGTGGTTTGGTTCAATTAAAATTTGATAAAGATTTGAAGCCTTATCTTCTCTTTCTTGAAGAACGCTATACCCTTTACGAGATGCGTTATACTCTCGCCATGAGAAGTCAATACAGCATTAGATTATACGAGTTGCTTAAAAGCTATGAGTTTAAAAAAAATGTATATATCGAGATAGAAGAGTTAAAGAGGTTGATGTCTGCAGAAAATCATAAAATAAATAATAATTTTAAGCGAAGGGTTTTGGAAATCGCCGTTCGTGAGATTAATGAGTATACAGACATATCCGTCACCTATAATTTTCATAAAGAAGGCCGCCGCTTCTCTAATGTATTATTCGGCATCGACAAAAAGGAAGCGTTTGAAAGGTTCAAGGCAGGTACAAAAATAAATGAAATGTTAGACGAAAAAAAGAAAGCCGGGGGATATTGAGACGTGGAAGAAGTGATTAGATTTGATCAAAAAGCAGATAAAGGAGGACGCGGAAATTGCTAAGGGCATACAAAACGGAGATAAACCCGACATCGGAACAAAAGTCACTAATCAATAGGACAATAGGAGTTTGCCGGTATATCTACAACTTCTTTATCGCGCACAACAAAGAGCGATACGAGCAAGGCGAGAAGTTTATGTCTGGTATGGACTTCTCGAAATGGTTAAACAACGAATACTTACCCAATAATCCTGACAATGCATGGATAAAAGAAGTGAGCTCCAAGGCTGTGAAACAGAGTATAATGAACGCCGAAAGAGCATTTAGAAGATTTTTTAATGGCGTGTCGGGTTTTCCAAAGTTCAAAAAGAAAAGCAAATCCGATGTGAAAATGTATTTAAACCATTTATTGTGTTTCCTGGATTTAGTATTTACAGTTCCAGCAAGTCAAATAATGCTTCGCTTAACTCTGTTTTTGTAGACATTACTTCACCGCCTTTCAAAATGCAGTATAGCATCATAGTAATCACATTTAATAAAAATATAAATGCAATACTGATTGAAATAGTATTGAAAAAAAGCATATATAGTCATTTCAAAAAATAAAAAGCAATTAGGAAAGCCATCGAGAAACTGACCTCAATGGCTTTTTTTTAAGTTTTATATAATCTCTGCATATCTCTTAAGCGACTGCAACAAAGATGTTATAATAAAAACCGGGATATGAAGTCCCAGTTTTATATTACTTTTCAAGTTCCTTTATCATCTTCATGACATGTGCTATGTCTTGCTCTGACATGGCAGCTTTACATCTTGTTATTTTGCTGACTAAACCATTTATTGTGTTTCCTGGATTTAGTATTTGCAGTTCTAGCAAGTCAAATAATGCTTCACATTTTGCTTCGCTTAACTCTGCTTTTGTAGACATTACTTCACCACCTTTCAAAGTGTAGTATAGCATCATAGCAATTACATTTCATAAAAACATAAATGAAATAATGATTGAAATAGTATTGAAAAAAAACACATATAGTCATTTCAAAAAATAAAAAGCAATTAGGAAAGCCATCGAGAAACCAACCTCGATGGCTTTTTAAGTTTTATATAATCCCTGCATATTTCTTAGGCGATTGCAACAAAGGCGTTGCTGTTGGGCGTAGACAGCCATTCTGATGGAGTCCTGTCTGTATCTATAAATCCTTTGATTACGAGCCAAACGGAAGATAAAGCTTTTACTGCGTTTCCTTTTGTTTTTGTTATGTTGGTGTCATTTATACATTCAAAAACGCTGTAAGCGGTTGATGGGTGCCATTCTAAATTTAAATTTGTCATTGTGATTCCTCCCCGGATTCATTTATGTATTTTGATTTTTTGTTTTTTCTTTCTGGGATTAATGATAACAGCGTAAAAACGCGGGCTCAATGAAGCCGTGGTTTAGTTTTGGTTGAGTTGATAGGGGTTTAGACGCTGATGTGGGGTTAAATAAAAAATGATTGGGGTGGGAGTTGCCGGATAGGCGGGTCGATTCTACGCACGGGGGGCACGGGGGCCCCCCCCCGTAATTAAGCGCACCTGCCTCTGTAAAAACTGCAATTAGCGGCTGCCGTATAACGCAAAAAGCTATCCAGAGGTGGGGGCGGCGCAGCTCACTACGTTGAATGGCAGAGAAGGAAGCTAAACCTTAACTAACGGGGGTTTGGGGGCGTGCCCCCAACGGTATCTTGAGGACAGCAGTGGCCTTTGAGAATATGGCATTATTTTGGGTTGGAATGAGTCGGATGATAAAAGAGTACGGGAAGAGGCTAGAGAAAATTCATTGGCTTTTTTTCATGTAAAGAAAATGGATTTATCATGATAAAAAAATAATCATTTGCAACGAGATTTGGAGAGGTTATTTTTGAGTTGACACCATTTATTTCGTTCGGATATAATCGAATTAGTGTCGAACGTCAACGAGGGCGCAAGGGAGGGAATAAGCGTTCGAGAGGCAAAAAAAACATTATAATGAAGAAAAATTTCGCAAAAAAGAATCTTTTCCTTTACTTGATACTATGGGATACTACTACCGAATGGTAACTGAGCGGAAAGATTGTGTAAAAATCAAGAAAACAAGAAAAAAATGCCTTGCTTATCTGTAACCTTTATGTTAAATTTTCAGTCTACCAGAACCAAAAATATTTCACACAAAAGAGAGAGAAAAAACGGAGGCATTTTTAAATCATGTTTAAAAAGTATAACAAGAAAAAAGAAAAGAATCAAGTGATGGAAAAGCTAGTAAAAAAGCATGTTAGCCCGAATAGGCATAGGGTAATAAGGGAGTGTTGTAGTTGGATGAATCTAATTGCAGATGAAGATGTGATAAAAACCAAGGTAAACAACGCCAATTCGTGTAAATGTAGATTATGCCCTGTGTGTGCCGGTAAGATTGCGAAAAGTGATGCGTTTAAGATAAGTGTGATGGAAAGGTACATAGAAGAAGAGTGTAACAAGGCGTTTATTATGGTTACGCAAACTGCACCAAATGTTAAAGGGGACATGCTGAAGCAGGAGATAACAAAGTTTAATAGGAAATTTAATAAAGCATTTTTGTGTTATGAAGAAATAAAGGGAATGAATTATGGGTATATAAGAAAATTGGAAGTGACGTATAACAGTGAGAAAATAATTACATACGACATGTGGCATGGGACAAAATATAGAAAACCTGGGGAAGAAAAATATAGGATGTTGGGATTAGAGATAGGAGATCCAAATCCGGACTATGATACATATCATACTCATTTTCATGTGATATTTGCGGTGGACAAGTATTATTTTAAGAGCAGGAAGTATATAAAACGAGATAAATGGCTGAAATACTGGCAAGATGCTATGCAGGACGAAAGGATAACGCAGGTATTTGTAGAGAGGGCGGGAAGGAACAGCAAGTTTGGAAAAGAGATGGGAAAGTACATAGCAAAGGATTCGGATTATCTATACAGCCAAGGGGTTTTTGACGTATTTTTTAAGTCGTTTCAGAATCGGCAAGTGATAACATATGGGGGGATATTTAAAGAGGCAAAAAAGAAGTTCAAAGCAAAAGAACTGGATCACTATATAGACGAGGATTTAACAGAGTATGTTTATAGCTTGATGGTGGTGTGGGGGTATGGAAAGTACGTAGAAATAGATAGGACGGAGCTGTAAAAGTGATTCCTATGACGTTGAAGGGCAGCCGCCGGTATGAAGGGGTGCCCGAGTTATTTATTAGCCAAAAGCTCTATGTACCGGTAAAGAGTAGGCCGGGAGAGATTGCAGCGGCGTGCATACTCAGATTTAGAAATTTGACCAGCTTGAAAAGCAGGGAAGTTATCAAGAAAAACCTGCGGTAATTTATCTACAGAGATTGGGGGGCGTCCTAAAGGGGTGCCTTTTGCTTTTGCATTGGCAATACCGGAGTTAATGCGCTGGATTGTGAGTTTGCGTTCAAGCTGCGAGAATATACCCATCATGAGGAGCATTCCTTCGAGCATGGGCTCTGAATCATTTTGAAAGTCAACGGAGAAGCCGCCGACCTTTAGGATGATGCGCTGATGGGCGGCCCATTCGAGAAGGTGGCAGAGGTGATGGACAGAGCGGGTCAGCCGGGAGAGCTCTGTGGCCATAAGGGTATCACCGGCATGAATGGAATCTTTGAGAAGCTGAAGCTGCGGGCGGTCTGGATCAGAGCCCTTGGCGTATTCGTGAAAGACCTTTTCAGCACCCATGGCGGTAAGGTCTCGAATTTGACGTTTAATATCCTGTTTGGAATCGTTTGTGCTGCATCGGGCATAGCCGTAAATCATAATATAATTTTCCTGCACTCTCTATGATGGATTTAATTGCCGTTTAAAAGGTGTCTAAATGGCCCGTAAATTGATTTTAAATTACTTTTAGGGATAAAACCACACGGAAGAGTTCCCAAGGGTTTTACGGGCAAAATAAGCAGGATTTTTGGCATACCGTTAAAAAGGGCCTTTAAAGGCTCAAATTTGCGTTTTAGATTTTGGGAGGGTTGAAGTACTAGGGAGGGAATAAAAAGCCAGTACGAGCAAAATTAAGGGGGTTTTAAAGGGGGTTTGAAGTGGCCATCTTGTCTTAGTGTTTTTGGAGGAAAAAAGAAAGGCAATTAAGAATCCCTTCCGGAGGATTTGGGAAGGGGATATTTTTGTTCAAAAATCAGTTGATTGATGTTACATGTGTTTTGGAATGAGCGGATGTTAAGGGGAGCGTTAAATGATTGGGGGTGGATTTAAAAAACGGGCTGGCTATATCAGCGTATTTGGTCGCTTGATTGGCTACGTTTTTTGTTAAATTCAGTGGCCAATATTTTTTCGAAATAATTAAATATGCCTTTTTGGCTTTCAATGTTTGCCTCGTACATTTTTAGCCGGTCGTAGGATGCTTTTATTAAGTGATATCTATCAAATTCATTTTTTAAGGGAGCAATAAAATTAAAAATAATTTGCATTTGGGCATTGGAGAATCTGTAATCGCAGGCATCGGCGATGAAGCGGAGATGTGGCTCGTATCTTTCATCGGGGTCTTCTTCGTGTTCAATTTCAATGAGCTCCTTTTCTGTGGGTTCGTTTTCTATGAAATCCTTGTGTTCATTGTGTGGTATATGTACTTTGGGTTCTTCGGGGATTGAAATTGGGGTTGGAATTTCATCGTAGGTTACGTCGATAATATCTGGATCTGGTTGTAGGTTTATGAAATCATTAAGGCTAAGCGGATCAACGTGGTTTTTGTTTTTTTTGATTGTAAATTTTATGTGGGTTATAGTTTGGCTTGCACCACCCCTACCAGTACCCTTGCGAATTAAATCGTATGTGAATTTTATGTCGGTGTATTCTTCAAGGGCTTTTTGGCAGATGTCAAGGACAATGGTACGAAAACGTTCCCAACGTTGATGCTGATGAGATTCTAACCCAAGCATATCTCTTATTTCTTCTAGGGAAAGAGTAACTACACCTTTGTATTCCCAACGTTTTAGGCATTCATAAAATTTAAGTTGGTTTGAACTTTTTAGGTGTAAAGAGTTCCATAGTTGGTATGTAAAATAGTCTTTTTTGTAGTCAAACATTAGGGGTAAGGCTCTGTCATGTGCATCTATTTCAACATACCATGTGCCATTAGTATCTTGATCTACTTTACATTCTTTAAAAAGTTGGAAGGCAATATAACCCTTACCACTTTCGCTAGGAACGTGTGCGATTTTACCTAGCAAGCGGTCTGTAATATTTTTTAGATGATTAATATTTGGTTGATTTAATCCCATGATGCGCTGAAATTCTGAAATTTCAAAGCGCACTACTCTAGTGTTCACGTCACGGGCGTTTATTTTAGCGAGGTAGATGCTGAAAAACCGTAGCTCTTGAAGGCTCATTTTATTTGAACGAAATTCAGAAAGAACGTTTTTCTTTTCTACTAGGTAATTTTTTTTTAATTTTGATGAAGCCATAAACTACCACCTTTTTTTGTAGAAAAATATATCATATAAAGAGCATGGTGTAAATAATTATGTGCTTAGAAGACTTAAAAATGCGCCTTAAAAAATTTAATAAACTTGCTTTGAAAATTTAATAATCTTGCTTTGAAAATTTAATAATCTTGCTTTGAAAAAATTAAGAATCCCGGATTTTCGGGGTTTTTTGGCATTTTG
>Ga0123355_10013619_pt1 | contig 12667 bp, 8 predicted proteins | sample TergutEmb28metaG_3_FD_89872 | JGI IMG/M metagenome (GOLD analysis project Ga0123355, IMG submission 89872) | Embiratermes neotenicus P1 segment gut microbial communities from Petit-Saut dam, French Guiana - Emb289 P1 | ecosystem: Host-associated > Arthropoda: Insects > Digestive system > Gut ...
AAATTTAAAAACAAAAAATTTAAAAAAAAAAATATTATTTTTTTTATAATTCCTTTTTCTCTTTTCAAACAACAGTCATTCCTAATATTTTAATTTTTTTTTTTTTTTTTGTAAACTCTAGTGCACAATACAAAAATTAAATAAATGAAACACCTCAAGAAGCATGATTACACACACCAACATAACTTCTGAGAAAACTGTATGGTATTCCATGAGATACTAAACTGTATTTTAGTATGTCGCCACATGAGAGAACATTGAGTAGTGCCATAAAGTTGTATGACCTGCATACATTGTAGTCCAGTCTTGTTTCTCTACATAAAAATTAAGTTGATGACTACTTTCAAATCGCCAGTCTGGGTACAGTACATAGTATCGTTTGGTGAATTTTGGATGACAAAGAGCCTCTACAGAAACTGCAACAAAACATTCCAAAATAAAGATAGTATGCAGCAACAGTAATGTAAATTCATCGATTTTGAAGAGTGATTTCCTGTATTTTTCTGTTTTCACAGGGCACTTCTATATATTGTGGTGGAAGATTTGCTCACCAGTTTTGGTATGGATGGTAAGGCTTGTCTCCTGAGAGCAATATGTGAAGTACACGGCCAATCCTTACATCACTTCGGTCTTATAGGAGAAATTGTAAAACTCTTCTTCACGTAAGTCTTAGCTGCAATTCTAACATGTCTTCAGTAAAAGTAAAAGGTACAGATGTTCCTGTACATGCCACAAAGACATACAGGTTGAGAAGTATATCTCAGCAAAGGCACCACATTCCTTTGAAATATTAGCAACAATTTCACCAGTGACAGTGTCCCAGAGGACGTATATCTTCAACAGCACCTTAGATTTCACATTGCATGATAAATCTTTCACATGAGATTAACCATTTCATGACCAAGCTGACTGCAGCATCAGCATAAAAGTTTGCTCATGGGTGGCAGTTCCACACTTTGAATTGTGTTTAGTATACCTGTAATGACCATTTCGTCTTAATGACAGTACCAGGCTTTGGTATGAGGAATTTTGAGGTACTTCTTCATGGTTCCAACAGTCTGTAAAGGGTATCATTTGTTTCTGTTTCCATGTTCTGTAGTTGGTGTCAATGCAGTATGGAATTCATATATACAAGTATTAGTAAGAGAAGGTTCCTGAAATTCTATTTGGCCCCATGCCTGGAAACATTTTATTTTTAGCTTGATCTTAATTGTTACTCCATGTGCCCAAATCTGTCCACTCTACCGAAGTTTTGCCTTAATATGCCCAACAAGAATTCAGTCAACCCAACTATCTTTTTATGTAATTATAAAAACAGCATCTGTTTTCACAATATGCTACATGTTTCAATATAACTGATCATCATGCGAAAATTATGCAGAATATAAAAATTATGTAAAGGGACACTGTCTGTATGAGAACAATCTCTTCCTTACAAAATTTTCCATTATTGCAATTTTTAATGCTGTATAAAAATTTATTTACCATGGCCTGAATTATATGGACTGTAACTATCTCCCACACATGTAGTTGTTCTTATAAAACCATTTCTTCATTTAAAGAATTTATGATTTAATGTAATTGAAAAATGGTGATAAAATCGTTCTATATCAGTTTTATAATAGTAGAGTAAGCTTAGTCTCTTTTATATTTGTATGACATTTCTGAAATTGTAAGAAGTGGAAAAGTTGATCTACGTACATATTTTGATTCTATTATTTCCATCAAACCAATGATGTTAGTATGATGTTTTTGGAGTAGAACCAGATAAAGTGTAGTTTTCTGTGTCACTTGTTGTCTTCCGTTGATGCATTAATCTGCTGTTTTATTGTTTTATTTATATTCTGAACAGAAGTCTTACTGCCATTTGGAGTTGCAATTAAATAAATATGACAAATATGTGTTTGTAAGTTTTTACATCCTACTTACACATTAGGTCATGGGTTTAATTCCCGATGGTCATCCATATTTTTCCATCGACATAATCCTTCCGGCAGCACTATGGCCCTGGGGTTGTCTCAGCCTCTAACAAAAATGAGTACCAGGAATATTTCCTGGGGGGTAAAGGTGGTCAGTGCGTAGGGCTGACTGTCTCAAAATCAGGGAGCCTCAACCACCTGGAACCCTCACAGCCTGTTCAGGCCTGTAATGGGATTGCTGCACCTTTTTTACTAGCATTTTATATTGTGGGAGCTACTGGTGTCTGTCATGTATAGGTCAGTGTATTACTGAGTGGATAATCTCAGGTAGAGTTACATAATGTAATAAAATTTGACATGTTATTTTCATTTCATATGATTATATTGAAAATTATATTTTTTTCTGGGGTTAGAGTGCCTGGTTTCTTCATCTCTTCTTAGGGCTGTACATCTCTTTTTCCATGGGAGAATAGCATTTGCCTCATTATATTCATTCTGTCTATCTGTGTACAATTAAGTTTCTCTGCAGTTTCTTGTGTCCTCAGTCTGTCTCTTTGTTTCCTCTGTTAAAGTCTGCTGTGTCTGTTCTACTGTCTCCTAAGATGTTTCACATATAAAACTTTTATGTCAGATATAATATTCTGTGCCCTTGGTAAAATGTCTTCTAATATTGATTTTGAATCCATTTTCCTTATGAGATTTATGTGTACTTATTCCCTGAAATGATTAGATATCTTACATACAAGATATTTAAAAGTTCAGACTTGTTCTCTAAGATCTGGTCATTTATAGATATTTCAACTCTTACCAGTATCATACAGCTACATGTTAACTGTTCTTAGAGCAAGCAAGTCTCCTTTTGCTGACATGTTGGAGGAGTATGTAAATGCAGAGCAAACAGGGCAGGAAAACGGTCATGGCGAGTGTTGGCGCTACTACAAGGCTTGTCCCAAATCACTCTTCATGTCCCCACAAGAAAATAAATACTTGTAAGTATAAAGCTTCATCTTCAGGCAATATCCCCTATTATTAATGAACAGTAAATATGTGTGCATAATTGTTTGCCTCCTCATTGTACTAACCTGAAAGAGAACACATGAAACAGTACATGCCTGACAAACGCTAGATTCTTGCGCCTTGCACAGCAATCACTGTTCTAGTGGGTACTGCAGTGAATTAAGGAACAAAAATACTATCTTGGAAGAATCAAAGTCAAAAGAAGGAGGGCGCTTCCACCCCAATGGTGTTATATATATTTTGACACACAGCTGTATCCAAATGATTACTCTATAATTTAGGACAATTGTTGTTTCAGGAAAGAAGCAGCTGATTATAAGCATGAAGATGAAGAATTATTGCAGGAAGTTGAACAACCAAAATCAGGGACACCGAAAGTAACACTAGATTCATCCGACATGTCTGCCAAAGCAATGTAACAGTGCTCAGTTTAATGTGCATATATATGTGTGCCTGAGGGGTAATGCTGAAATTTTGAAAGTCAAAACTAAGTACAAGCATAATCTGCCCAAAGAGATGGGCAAGTAATACAAAGAGGAATCTTCTCTAAGGCAGTAAAGCGAGGTTAGAGTGTATAACTGCAAGTTGCAAGATCAAAGACAAAGAAAGCGTCCATAGTGTCATTTTATTATAAGGTGCTCTGTAGTGTCACATGTAGTACAGAATTCTGTTTCTGAAGACACAACAGTTTGTTTGGCCAGAACATTCTGGTTTAGTCTTGTTTGCTCAGGACCTTGCCATGTACGAAAAATCACCTTTCCTTCACCAAGGTACCAGGTGGTTAATTGGCAGAAGTTTATCCAAACTAAGACACACACTTGGAAGTCAGGCAAATGAAAGTGGACCAAGCCATACAGTATTAAAACTGGTGCATACATTTGCAAGTAGTCTCCAGAGACATTAGGATATTTAGTTGATCATGCATGTCTGCTGATACTTTGTTTACGGGAACACACCTGTAACTTTAGAAATATAGCACTTAAAAACAATTGTAAACTGTGTATAGTGTATTACTTAACCATCAATATAAATGCAGTGTTGAACTGATGTAGCAATCCCTTGCCAACTGCAGATTTAAAATTCTGCAGTTTTCCACTGAGGGTCCACTTCTGCCAGCCATGGTTATTTGGTTTTACACATCTGCAGTTTTTTAAATTCTGTACATGTATAAAACACTGGAGGTATAGGAAGAGGGTAAGTAAAACTCTGGCATCAATACCATATCATTATATAACATATCATCCAAGTATGCCTAAAATAATACTGTATAAATGTCTTCATTACCTCAATTATAGGTTATGTGAACATGTATTATATTTAAATGTATTACTAAATATTTTGTGCTTAATGAAAGAACCAACAACTTCTTAGCATTTGATGACTATTAACAGGCTGCAGTTACTCTTACTCCAAACTTTCAATATGACTTTGGACTTACCAACTGCAGTTTTCTATGAATATTACCCCATGGTTGGTATGAGATTGCTGATGATCACGTATGAGGACAACAGCCTGCTTTCATGTGAATGGGTGTAGAATGCACAACCACATGTGAACCATCTGGTTACCCAAAATAAGCAACAATACTACACAGATAGGGGTACGCGGTGGCACAGTCAGTTAAGGCACTGCACTACAAGCCAGAAGGTCACAGGTTCAATTCCCGATGGTGTGTAATCCTTCCAGCCACAATATGGCCCTGGGGTTGACTCAGCCTCTAACAGAACGAATACCAGGAATATTTCCTGGGGGTTAAGGGCAGCCCATGCAAAAGGCTGACAACCTTACCACCTTCATGCGCCAATTGTCTCAAAATCTACGAGCCTCAACCTCCTGGACCATCTGGGCCTGTAATAGGCCTGTACAGGGATTGCTTTACCTTTACTATGCAGCCAGCCAAAATATAAGAAAATATGGATTAAAAGCCTTTAAAATTAAATTCACCACACCAGCACTAACATTTCTATCCCTACTGAGTTACAAATTTATGCTCAGTGTATTGTATTAGACAGTAAAAGCTGTACTGGATGATCCAGATAGCTTTACTCACCAGAAATTTACACAGATTCATTTCACTAATTCATTTACTGGCAGCAACCAGCAAAAATTCTAGAGATTTCAAAAAGTCAAAGTTAATCAAGGAAGGCTATTTGCAGGATAAATTTACGTAACAAAACAGTTACGATAGTGACAGCAAAATGTCTTGGTGTTGCATTTTGTTTTTACATTATATGTACACCAAGTTATGGAAGTAGTGCTGAAGAGGGAATAGAAAGTGTAACAGGAAAATCAGGACATGGTTATCAAGTGACATATTAAGTGGTTAATAATATTTATTTACTGCAATTGGGTTGTCACCCAGTGGCAGTGGTTATTTTACATGTAAACAAAACATGAAATTGGTTACTACTAAATTTAAGTCGGGAGGGCTATATGAGAAGCATGTAGTGGCAACTTGTTAAGAACATCTAACAAAGACCTTCTCATGTTACATGTTTATCAAGGTTAATAAATCAAGGAAGGTGACATGGGTCTGATATGTAGCACATATCAGACTAACCAGTATAGGTGGAAGATTATTAGAATATGCCAAATATGTTGAGCAAATGGGTTGTGAAGATGTAAAACAATGAATGAAGGTGCCTCAGGATAAGTCTGATGGGAATAATACCTTCAAATTCCTTAAGAATTATATTTATAGATTAACTGAACAGATACCTATTACTCAAATAAGCCTAAGATGGTTCTTTACATAATAATTTGGCCATGCAGTTAAAAACACTTGCCACTTAAAAAATTATTCTGAATGTGGGAATACATCCCAATTAGTGAGATATAAGTTTTCTTTCTTTTATGTCACAGCAGAAACAAATTGTTTTGCTATGCTGAATCTTTCTAGTCTTGGGCTCTCTTTTCATTATTCACAACACTCTAGGTAGCAGGTTTCCTCTTCACTGCACTTCCTTTACAAGCCTTTATTCAAAATTAAAATATAAGCAGTTATGGAGGAAGGTGATTGAATTAGATAGCACGTGGATTCATGAGATTTTTTCATATATCATAACCTTTCTGTATTTTTGGTTCATAATATATTAGTTCATATCACTGCTAGTTGAAGTACAAATTCATATTTCTATCAAACCATAACCTTGGCCTGACATTCTTCATCTCTCTTTTAACACCTACCTTCTTCTATGTCTTTAAAATAGATACACTAAGAATCCATTGCAACACTTCCTATCCTTACCTTGCGACATTTCTCAGGTGTTGGGAAGAGTTCCTTTGGGTCATTGAGAAGAAGTCGTTTGCGAGGAGTGCTTCGCAATACAATTGTGCTCTTGGCAGGACTAGCTTTAACAGGTGTGCGGTCATGATTTGACACTCCATTCTGTTTGCTCTGTTCTATGTCAGGACTCCATGTAGCAGGCAGACGGCGTCGACCACGCTGCTGTATCACCATCTCATCTGGTGAGGGTGATGGACTTACATATGATGATGGCAAATTCAAGCTCATATTCCACAGTTCTCTAGTGTTGGAGTTTGGTGCTGCAACATAGATAATCAAAAATCAATGGAAGTATAATAATGGTTCCAACCAAAAAAACAAATAAATTACCTCTTGAATTTTGGAGACAAAATTACTCAGGCTTGCAAGAGTCTGCAACACTGAACTGTTACATGTTTGCAAAATTTCTGGTAGCTGCACTGCACCTTCCTGATGTAAACAAACATTCTAATATTCTAGACATAGTCCATCATCTTAAGTTTCTCCAGTTGTAACATACAAAATGTATCATAAAGTGTAAAATAGAGACAGGTTCCTACCCCTTTGGTGCCAGTCATTTGACTCGCAACAGAATCCATATAATAGACCCAAAAGATTATGAACTCTTTCTATTCATTGGCAAAAACTGATCCAGTTTCTAAAATGCTGCATTTGAATCAAAAATGGACAGTACTGGTCATGTTTATTGCCATACATCATTGTCAGAAGCCTTTTGACCCCTTGATACAAGAAGCCTCGTGATATTACACAAGCCAGAGTGGAAGACTACAAACATTATTTAAAAAAAAAAATTGCAGAAATGAAACTTCTGTACATTTGCATTATGTAATAACAAATTCCACGATACAGAATCTTGCAGTCTGCAGTATTTAGCTGCTTTTAATCCATTCAAAAGTTATTACAATCATTGAGAAAAGCACATTGCTGGATCCTGTTTGAAACTGCCCTGAACCAGTTCATGTGACATGCCTTGTCCATCACAACCTTTACTTCCAAGGGAATGGTCCCATTTGTCAGGTTGGAATCTCATTGTAATGCTGCTCCATAACAGATCTCACATATTAACTGCTGTACACGGAACTTCAGCTATCATTGCACTGTGCAAGGGTACAAAAACTCATTTAGAGTTGGAATGTACTGCTCACATTAATGCCACACACACATACACACACACTTGTGATGGCAGCACAACCAGCAGTGGTGCAGCATTTCTCAGTGCATTTCAGTGGAGCATATGAGCCAGCCACATTTTAAGTGTTTCTACCAGGAGACATTCTTTCCCTTTGTAAGAAATAAGTTCTTCCTTCATGCATGACTTCTCTGTTTTCATTACTTCCTCCAGTTTCTCAGTATACATCAGACTGGAAGAAAAGCTTCTATAACTGTAGACAGTATTACATCAGACTAATGGCCCATTCCTACTACTGGATAAGGAATTTCTTGACGTGGATAAGTACTTTGAGTCAGGCAAAGCATTTTCACAGAACCATTGAAGTCCACCGTTTTCAAAAAGACAGCACACCGAAAATTAAATTGTTTATAAATTTTCACTTTCAATTCCTTTAGTTTCAAAACTGAATTAGATCCTCACAGTATGCCATACAATACACTTATCTGCAACTTCAAGCATGTGTAACAGCAGTAAAATTGTCTGCACAGAAACTGTACCAAGAAGCCATTAAATTGATTTTGGTGGTGCTTCAGACATGCAATTCATAATGCACATTTCTATGACAATTATAATGCATAATTTTGTATAGCACATTTCTGTACACATGTTACACATTCTACTGGAATGCATGGGGGGAATACCTTGTCACTGCTAGATGAACTGCCATCATGCATACACACACGAATCTGAAATATACATTCCACCTTAGAACAGGTATTTTTCACCCTTGATAAGGTATCAGCACTAATATGTTGTATGCAATCATTGCTAGATGGGCTTTCTAAAAGCACACAATGTCCATAAGGTATCAACCTGACCAAACCAAATCACACTCCATTATTAGTTTAAAAATATTATGGGAAGAGTAAAACATGAATTTTGTTCTGTAATGATTATCCATTCCCTGTTTACTTCACGTCGCTTTCATCCAATCATTCAATTCAGAAAGTTTTCTAAACTACACAGCCTTAGCTTTATGTCTTCCATGACCATGCATTGTTCTAATATATACAATAATGGCGCTAACAAATTGACACAAGTATACTGAAATTAGTTTATATACACAATGAACTCCTACATATTTTGGCCAACCATGTGGCCATCTTCAGGGATGTAAAATACAAATGTTACAGTACAAGTATAAAATGCAATATATCTAACCTTTCTGTTGTACATCCCTGAAAATGGCCACGTGGTTGGCCGAACATGTAGGAGTTCATTATGTTTATAAACTAATTTCAATACCTGTGTGTATTTTTTGGTACCATTATTGTATACACAACCTATATTATTTCTTAAAATTGTTATGCATCCCGTTATGTTGAAACAAAAAATACATTTTTTCTTCACTACTGCAGCTGACATGATCTAAAAATATTTCTATTACTTCTCTGGAATCTGAAGGCTGAGAACCTGGCTTAAATTCCTGTACTAAACACTATGGAAACATGAAAAAGGGCACAATTCTGTGGTATTACCTATTGCTGTGACAGAGGGCAAACGGCCATTCTCTGACACACTTAACATGCCAAGTCGTGTGGGTATTTCTGCAAGGGCACTCCTAGTGGTGCGACGATTTTGCTGCTCTGGAGGTGGAGTGTTCATCTTGTCTACAATCAACAAATATGTGCTTAGGATAACTGCTCTTCACACAACATAGACTAAGCCACAGTTTGTTACAATGTTGATGTTAAGTCTAATTACTGTATAAGCCAAACTCAGATCAGAGGGCGTGTACATGATTAGTATAATCTCAAACTTGAGTTTGCTGCTCCACCATCAGCAATGAGTCCTGAGTTACTGAAATAAACATATCATTACAATTAGTTTACTTAGATTTAATGGTGCCGAAGACTGGAAGCTATCTGAATGAGTTTCGTAATCTCATCTAAGTGTAAGTAATTGTAAAAACCAAGATTCTTCAATTGGGTTATTCACTTTTATGACCCACATTCGAACCGAGTACCAAAAGAACAGAGATCCGACGACCACCGCAAAATTAATACGTTGAGTCATCCATTATGATAGAGTTCATCAACAACGAAATCATACAATAATTTAAATACTACACAGTATAGCAAAAATGATGGTGCTTCCATTCGTATCCTCAGCATTACACAGCCTTCCCGCCTGAACGAAGACACTTGACGGTTTCTGCCTTAGAACTAACGCGAGATATTCTAACCACTTCAACATATCAGTGTACATGAAATAACAACAAATATCTTTAACATTTGTACTACTAAAAGCAAAATATATATACAGTACCTACTGTACCTCACTCAACACACTCGCAACAGAAACGTAACACACAGTAAGCCGAACTGGCAACAGACTTCCTCATTGTGTTTACCCACGCGAGAAATTTCGCGGGAGTTTCGGCACCCATACTCTGATTGGTCGCTGCTGTACATAAGTCTACCAATTGCAGTCATTACACGGATTCATGACCACGCGGAAGTGAATTTGAGAAGTATAAATTTGATGTGATATTTGCTGAATAAAAACAGCATTGAACATTGCCGTCTCTATAAAATAAAGCACGTCATCAGTTTAATTCTTATAATTGCGTTTCGTGTTCTTGTCGAACACATCTAGAGGATGATGGAGTTGGTATTTTGTTCATTCTTTTAGGCTCAGGGAGTTGAGATCTTGTCGAAGGAGGGCGGTTGCTCTTCGGAGGATTAGCTGGTAACATATGAGAAGGGCAGATGCCTAATAACCGCATTTTCCTATTTTCGCTGTACGTTAGGTTAAGTTGGATTTTCCTAGAAAACTTATGTGTTTCAATGCATCTAACCTCACACCAGTGTAGTGTGAACGCTATAGAAATTGAATAGTCATGACTGCATTTAATTAACACTGCTTAAATACCCATAATACGATACCATTACAGCCCAGAATACTTAACGGGGATACGGTGCTAAGTAGACGATCTTAACCTAGTGAGTATTATTGCAGTGCTGTTAACCTTTGGAAAAGAGAAAATGACGCACCTGGTGAAATCTGTGCGAATATTAAGGATGTTTGTAATGAAGACGCAGGCAAAACCAATATTACTGTGCAGTTTATGCGTGAGGAGTGGTCACGTCACCCAACTGTCTTTTAACTCCTGTTCTTCACTTGTGAAGACCACAAGTAAATATAAATTATTCTCAACTTCAGCTGTAAAGAGACTGTCTTTGGAAACTCGGACCAAAAAGAAAATTGTGCTTAGCGTGCCAGAGGCAAGAAGATTGTTGTCCTTAGCGAAACCGGAGAAATGGAATTTGCTTGGTAAGCTACTTAAGAAGCAAAATATCTATGATGTACTGTTTACAGAAACAAAGGTTAAAAAATATGGAATCTAAGCCACTATAAATATTGTATCTTAATTTCTCGGAAATATGTTTTAAGAATTCGTTACCAACAGTAGGTTCTTCATATTTGTATGGAATAAAATACTAGCTGTAAGAAGGGTCTTTGAAATAGAATTTGATGTACCAAAACAGTATGAGGCTTGAATATGATAAGTTTCATCCATTAGCGAAACCGGTGAAATGGAATTTGCTCGGTGAGCTACTTAAGAAGCAAAATATCTATGATGTACTGTTTACAGAAACAAAGGTTAAAAAATATGGAATCTAAGCCACTATAAATATTTTATCTTAATTTCTCGGAAATATGTTTTAAGAATTCGTTACCAACAGTAGGTTCTTCATATTTGTATGGAATAAAATACTAGCTGTAAGAAGGGCCTTTGAAATAGAATTTGATGTACCAAAACAGTATGAGGCTTCAATATGATAAGTTTCATCCATTCTTGTGAGATTGAATGCTGTGTTGTAGGTGCAGTATGCCTGCTGTTGGTATCAAGTTCCGTGACAATGGCTGTTCCATTCTGTCTTGGACGTGTGATCGATATCATCTATACAGCTGACCCTCTTACGATGCGGGAGAACCTTACCACATTGAGTGTGGTCCTTCTGGGAGTGTTCCTTGTGGGTGGCCTCTGCAACTTTGGACGTGTTTACCTCATGTCTGTTTCAGGTAGAGAGCAAGTCATTAATCTGCTTGAGGTATAAAACATGACTTTTCTCAAAGTGGAAGTTATGTTACAAGTATAAATGCTTTGAGAAGTATATATTTTGCAGACTTTCACTCGCATCTGAGATATGGTATTCTTTTATGGGGAGGTGATTCACAAAGTACAAAAGTTTTTAAATTGCAAAAGAAGGTTGTGAGATTAATTTGTAATATTAGAAGAAAGACATCCAGTAGAGAATTATTCAAGACATTGAATATACTGCCAGTGCCATGTGTATATATAATGGAAATGGTGTACTACATTAAAGCAAATAATAAAAGGTTAAAACAAAATTTGGCCATACATGATTATGAGACATGACATAGATCAGATTTTCAAACACACTTTTGTAGAACTGATATTTTTAAAAAGAGTGTGATTAATTTGAGGACAAAATTGCATAATAAGCGTCCAAATTATTTAAAAACTCACTAACATTAAATTTAAACAAACCTAACCTAGTCCACTTTGCAGCAAAAACGACTGTGAACATCCCAGATTGTATTGAATTAGGTCAGAATCGATTAGTGAACTCAGAAACCATTAATTTCTTAGGCCTTACTCTTGACTATAAATTATCCTGGAGCCCACACATTGCAAGAATATGTAGCAAACTACGATCAGCCTGCTACATTCTCAGGATATTAAAACCTACATTAACTACTCAAAATTTGAAGACGATTTACTTTGCTTACTTTCATTCCATCTTGTCTTATGGTATTATATTTTGGGGGAATTCAACTGGTAATGAGGAAATATTTAAGTTGCAAAAGAAGGCTATCAGAATTATGACCAATTCCAGTAACAGGACATCCTGTCGTGGGCTTTTCAAGGGGTTGGGTATTTTGCCCCTTTGTTCCCAATACATATTATCACCTGTTCTGTTTGTTGCCAAAAATATGGACGACTTCATAATTAATTCTGATATTCACCCATACAATGCACGATCTAATACCAACCTGCACCCTTCATTAGCAAGGTTGACCAAACATCAAAAAGGGGCCTACTTTTCAGGCATCAAGATCTACAATTGTTTACCTATAAGAATAAAACAACTCTCAGGGGATGTGAATAAATTCAAACTGGCATTAAAAAAATTCTCTTAGCTGGATCCTTCTATTCTATAGAAGAATTTCTAGAATGGACCACCCTAAATGACCTCAATGCCATGCACTTGTGATGATTGTTGAACTGGCAGGGTTAAGTAT
>Ga0123355_10013621_pt1 | contig 12667 bp, 8 predicted proteins | sample TergutEmb28metaG_3_FD_89872 | JGI IMG/M metagenome (GOLD analysis project Ga0123355, IMG submission 89872) | Embiratermes neotenicus P1 segment gut microbial communities from Petit-Saut dam, French Guiana - Emb289 P1 | ecosystem: Host-associated > Arthropoda: Insects > Digestive system > Gut ...
GATAGAGACAGGTGGCGGACGCTTGTGAGTGCGGTAATGAACCTTCGGGTTCCGTGAAATGCGGGGAATTTCTTGACTAGCTGCGGACCAGTTAGCTTCTCAAGAAGGACTCTGCACCATGGAGTCAGTAAGTAAGTAAAGATGAAGATAAAGTTTTCCCCTTACAGGCCCGGTTTGGCCAAGAGGGTGGGCTCGTAGCTCTACTCTTCAATGACCGCGGGACTAGGAGGTTTAGAGTGGTCAGCAGTACGCCCAGCATACAATTTGCCCCGGGAAAGATCCGATACCCATTTTACGGGAGGCTGAGTGGGCCCCGGGGCCGGTCTGGACGGGCAGAAAAATATCGTCTCCACCGGGATTCGATTCCGGACCATCGAGCCTTTAGACAGTCTCTATAACGAATTAGCTACCCGGCCCAAAATATTTCTAAGTACGGAAGTGTAATGTAGCCGTTCTTCTCTTTGGTAATTTCGTTGGTAAAATTTGTTGAAATTAAAATTCTAAATATTTATAGATTCAACGTATTCATTATGTTGTGAATGGAAGATTATGATCCATGTGACTGTATAAGTTAAAAGAGTGCAGTTCTTTCGCAAGAAGCTTCCTTTTCATTTTACTGAATCTCGGGTATTGAAGACGATATCTTCATTACCAAATATAATATCGTGTTCCAGGTCGATTAAGAGTATAAATGGAATTTGGTTCTTCCATTTCATTCACTCTGGATGCTTCATCTGTAATGATAATTCAGGATGTCTAATTAAAACTTCTTTCAGATTTGTACTTAGCTGTTTATTATTGGTAGCCCATTTACAGAAGTAAAACCCTTCGATACTTTTCATATGGCCTATTTCCTTCCTCGTATGTATAAGATCCATAATAATTTTATTTCTAAAAAAACAGGTAAAGCAGTCCCTTTGCAAACGTAGACACACCCCTAGGGCTAGAGGAAGTTTGGAACCACAAGCTTTCTAGAATATCGGAAGGAGAATGTGATAAGTTTATCCGTCCTAAACACTGGCTGCCATTAGGTCCCGGGGATTTTCCTGGTACTCATTTTTCTTAAAGGCTGTGTCCCCATCGGCAATCAAACCTGCGACCTCGAGGCTTGTAACGCAGTGCCTCAACCAAATGAGCCGCTGTCTACCCCTCTATTTTAGCAAAATGAAACGAATTATCGAAAACATGCCGTGATCAAAAGAGAAGGCTAACGTTTATATACGGAAATCCGCTTCGATTCATTAAGCCATTCAACGGTGAAAGTGCAAATGAAAATTCGGTAGGTGAAGGTAAAAACCATACACAAATAAGTATAATTTATTTAACATGGCCAAACTTGTTCCAGTTATAATTTTAAATATTAAATAATCCATCCATACAACATCAAGTATAACATTACAGAGGAGTTAAAATCTTAAAGTACCGAGAATCTGCTTAGTAATATTCACAGACTTTTACGCCAAAACTACGCTTCATGACAAGAACAGTCATAAGTTGATGCACTTTACTTAATGTCCACATTACGCCTAAAAGTATTTACAGTTTCATTTTAAAACATATCAACCACGAAATTACCAGACACAAGTCACCATATTATTTAAATATTACTCTTCTTATACAGTAAAATGGTTTCAGCCTTCATTTTACTCAGCAATGTTATTTTATTATACATGCTGTATTTTCCCTTTTAACTACTTGTTACATGACGACGGCGAACAATTAGCTGAACCACACTGCGTTATCAACTGTATTAATAAAAATAATTTTGCTAGTCTGAATACTTTTCTAATTATTACATATAAGGAAAACGTAATCAAAAAATATAAGAAAATGCCAGAAAACAAAAGCACGTACACTTTAACAGTGATATCAAATCGACTGGCAGCTGCTTACGTCCAACTGCAATTACGTTCACGTGTGACAGATAAAGAGGAAAAAACGTTTCTTCATAATCCAGGATGACCAAACCTCAGCGTCAGATGGAAACTCGTTCCAGCACCTACCTTTCCGTTTCTGGCAAACCAAACTTTCCAAACGGTTCTATGAATTGTGTACATCAATCACATATTTCGCACAGGCGCAATTTAAGTTTACACATTCGCTAATTTTAAGCAATGGGACGTTTGTCTAAGACCATTTACTGCACAACATTTTGAACTTTTTAGTACAAGCTGGCAGTGTACACCTCATTTCACAAACATGTGTCACTAGTGCGTACACTTAATATGTTGTTATAATAATAATAATTATCATCATGCAAATAGATGTTAAAGATCATGATATAAAATGGCATACGGGCACTGTTGTACCCATTCTTGGCTTTGCGCTTGATGGGGTTTGGTGGTCAAGACCGTAAGCCTTCTGCCATTCTCCCGGAAAAGAACGCCTGTGCCTTATACAGGAAGCTAGCTAAGCCCCTGCCTCGACCATTTAGTTACGGAAAATACTGTAACTTCTTGCCTCTAACAGTAATCATACTCCAGACATTCACACCCGCAGAATCGATTGGGGAAAAGAAGAAGATTTCCGAACCTGTGAATAAAAAAACCGGCCTGCATTAGAGCACTATAGCAGCATCAGCGTACAAAGAATGCACGGAAAAAAAATACGTTAAACGGCCACTTTCGGATTTATGAATCAATCTCGGGAATTCCGACACTCAGAACGGAAATACAGACCGCTAAAAGCACGACGTCCATAGATGTTTGTTTAACGGTCATTTCTTTATCACCTACTGCATACAAGAATAAATACACTGGAAAAGGGAATGAGGTGAAGGAAGTTAAACCGTGTGTTAAATGACTGCATGTTATTTGCACATTATATTTACCACACCGTAATATAAAAAACAGTCAGCTTTACTTTATCCATCAGTACCACACCACAACATAACATAACTGAAGGAAGTCACGAATTTCCTTTCCAAAATCTACTTTTTTATTCTTTTTCTGAACAGCAAAATGTCGTGTATTTACAGAGAACTGTTATACGAACTATAGATGTAGTTATTGCTTTCAAATAAACCGCCAAATGTTGTTGTAAAATCATATGCATTTCCTCAGTATGCTGTTCACCACTCTTGCCATTCAAAATTATCATTCCAGTGCCCCGGACACGTGTGTACATACTTTTGTGTTTAAAAAACAATAGGTGTCAGAACACTGATTGTGTAGGCCTTCATCACGTTTACAAGTGACGACTCCTCGTGCTTGCTGTTCATCATGATAGTAGTGTAACAGTATTCCAGACCTGCTTAGAAACACCTCCAGATATTTCCCAGCAGTTGCATCCTATATTTGTCGCGATATATCTTCTACCGCGTCCGCCCATTCATTCAGTGCAGTTCTGTACCCATAAGGTCCTGCGATGATTCATCACACACAAACTCATACTCACAAAAAAACCACAAGATCGCGTGATGCATTTGTCGGGGTCAAAGTTTGAAACAGGGACGAAGGAGCCATTCCTTGGTTATACGTCTCGGTTATGTCTTTGTATCCGAGGCATCCGTGTTTAGGTCCATTCTTAAATCTATCTCACCTCTTGTACTGTGAGTCGATACAGTATGTTGTCCTACCTTCCACACGGCGTACAGTTGTCCGTTTCCTTCAGTCGAATTAAATGCAACCTCACATGTTTGGGTATAATGTCATGAATCACCATGTACCATGCTGACCTGGTTCAATCTGGAAATATTACGTTGTTGAAATTGCCCCACACTTGTGACCAGTCAGTAACTGGCTGAAACTACACGATGCGCACATCCCGTGGTTTCTTCTCTGTAGTACACATTGTTCTCAAAGTGTCATACACCCTTAATTTAAAGGCCCGCTCTGTTTCGGCCTGCATCTGGGGTGCTATATACACACATTCGTGAAAATTAAATGAGTAGGTATTCCAAGATCCGAGGAAAAAATGGCATGTGGCGGTCATAAGAAACCAGCGAACCACTCCTATTCCGTTGGTAAGAAACCAGGCACGGAATTTGGTTAAGATATCGATCAAGTCCATACCTCCTTCCGGCGTTGTAAAGTTGATAGAGGAACACCGAAGATAGCACCACGCCATATATACCAGGATATCGAGGTTAAGATATGTCGCTCGTGCTCCTACGGGGGTAGGGAGAATCTGTGTTGTGCGACATACCGTCGAGAGAAAACGTTATGCACGTATTGAAATTCGTTGTTTTAGAAATAGGTCCCGAATTTACGCGTTTCTGGCCAGGGATTTGAACTTCTCTTTCGTCCACGACCACGTGACATACCGGGAACGGCTTACTGTACTCGTGAATCTGAACCCCATTACGATTATTTCCTAATAATATGGGATGTCCAGCAGGTTCATCGATTTGTCCCAAGAGCCTGCAGAAATAACTTCGGTTTTACGGATTTTCATACGAACAGATGTTGTATTTCGTAGGTCAGTAGGAGGCACCGATTATTTAAATGTCTGCAGGTGATATTACAAAAATCATGACATCGTCAGCATATATCATCACCGCGGTTTTCTTTGCCCAATGTCCAATTCTGACGCCCATACGATGTGACTACAACAGACATATCAGCGGATTCAAAACCACAGCGAATAGAAGCATGTTCATTGCACAGCATTGTGTAACTGAACATTGTATGGGAAAGGGTCCTGCAACTTAGCCATTAATTTGTAACGAGCTGAAGGCCTTGTCATATATCGCTTGTATGAGTGTGATGAATTTAATTCTATAGCCATAGTTTTTAGCATAAGAAATATAGAAGTACGCGAAATCATGTCAAAAGCTGCTTTGAATTCCAAGGAAAGGGTGCCTAGTGGGGCGTCTGTCAACTGAGCGTACGCTATAGCGTCCCGTACTGTCGTCACCGCGTCGCAAATCGTGTTGCCCGGCACTCCACAGTACTGACTAGGATGTAGCAAGTCATAAAGTGCTGGTCTTGTTAGGTTCGCTATATTTCGAGCTTTGAAATTTTATAATCTGTGTTCACCAAAGAAATAGGTCTATAGTTTGCTGACGTGGAGGGAATATCGGTGTTAGGTGTACACAATACGAAGCCATGCTTCTGTTTTTCTATGATCCGTTCATCCAAGTACGTCTGGTTGCATATGACCAGCATGTCATCCTTGATGCTGTCCCAGTTAACTTTAAAAATTTCCAGACAGATGACATCTCTTCCCGACAGTTTGTTACAAGCTCCTTTTCTCACTGTTGCCTTGATGTGCACTTCAGAGATGAGAGTGTCTAGGAAGTCCCTCCATCCCAGCGGTAAGTTCCTATGCCCAGCACTCTCCATTCCAATAAAACACAAATCATCCACCTGAATAGATTAACATTTGCTTCGCAGGAACTCAACATAGTTGTGCAGAATGCCATAGCTGTCGTCTGTGGTACAGCTTCCTTCTCAGTAATGCACTTAACAATCTGGGTCACACGCTGTTTCTGCATTTTCGATAGATGTAAAGAAACGGACTTTCTCCCAGACAATGTAACTTCCTTTTTGTATCTATGGCAATGGATTGAAGCCGCTTGCTATGTAATCGGAAAACTTTTGTTTTGAGGTGGTTTAAGTTGGATTTTTTTTTTCCTTCGGTATTCTATGGTCCTTCAAGATGCCATACATCGAAACGAAAAAAAATATGTATCTTATCTTCTCGGGTCCAGGAAACACTTATTGGATGAAAAGAAACGGTTTTTCCGTTCAACATATTTCTCCAACCACGTAACCGTGTCCGGTTCCTTCCTCCACTCTCCACCTTGTCCAGTCGTGATGATTACGACTTCTCTTAGTTATATCTTCTAAACTTTTCGTGTTCATTTTCCACAAGCCCCGACCTCGTTGTGGCAGACCGGCTTCCAGCGTTATTTGCAGGCATACCGTTAGACGAACTGTAAATGCCGCAATCAAGGATTCCACCCCACCTTCTGACCACTGAGATTTGATGTGACCTATATTCGATCAAGCCTTGCTGCTCCGTGAGAAGTGTAATGTGTATATATGGCTCATATTCCCAGTGCAGTCTGTATTTATCAGGGCGCAGTTAAAATCGCCTCTATGATCATTGTCGGAGACAATGCAAGTAGTAAGGATATAAGCTCCACATAATAAAATTATTCTCTGTCCTGTCTATCTGACGAGATTGACGTCTCGGCAAAAATCTGCCATACCACGCCCGGAGGGCAACCCCGTGATATTGGTTAATATTATTGTAACTCTAGTGAGCAAGGATGCGCCACGTGTGTTTTTTTTCCCCCACATTTGTGTACACCATGTATCGACTTAACAGATCAAAATTTGTAGCGGCGACTTTTTGTAATAGGAGTAATTTATTATTGGAATTCTCATCATCTTTGCCATGACACTGACGTTGAGCTTCACCATTTGAAAGAGAAGACAAATTAAGGAAGTTTCACTTATTATATATATACACATTCATAAGCGGCTTTGTTAGAGCTGTCGCCATTTACCGCATCCTGCAAGCCACCCTTTTCTATTTTCCCAGTCTCCGTGCTGTAGGTGCCTCCATTCCATTTCTACATGTATGTTCTCTCTCCAGGTTCTCCTAGGCCTTCCGCTTTTCCTTCTCCTGTCCGGTACACAACCCAGCATCCTTCTAGGCCACCGCTCTGCCGGCATTCTTTGGACATGGCCATACCATATGAGTCTTTTCATATTAATTGTGTCCATGATATCCTTTTTTCTCTGCGATCTTCTTCTTATCTCGTCGTTCCACAAATATTCTATCCTTGACACGCCACACGCCCGCCTCCAGAAGTCCATCTCCACGGCTATCAGTCGTTTTTCATTTCTTTTGTTTACTTCCCATGTTTCTGAGCCATATGTGATTATACTCTCTACTATTGTCGAAAAGATCATCTGTTTTGTTTTCATAGTGATTTTATCCTTCCATAGCACAGAATTAAGCTTGCCTATTGCTTTCCTTCCTTGGATAATCTTGTTGTCAATCTCTTCATTGCTGGTACCTTCTTTCGTTAACATCACTCCAAGATATTTAAACCGTACACAGTTCCGAATGGTATTAGGACCTAATACCATATTATTCCCCTCTCTCCCAATGATCAGCTGTTCCGTCTTCTCATAATTGATATCTAGCCCCCAATTCTTATATTGCTCGTGTAATTTACATATCATATATCTTGAGTCCTGTACATCCATTGCTATCACTATCTGGTCGTCGGCAAAGAGTAGTGTGTAAAGGAATTTGTCATTTATGGGAATACCCATGATTTCACAGTGCTGTTTCCACTTTTTTTAAAGCTTCGTTAATATATATTTTGAATAGTGTAGGGGCCATTGCACATCCTTGTCGCAGACCTTTGGTCACTTGAAAGTACCCCGATACTCTATTGCCTATTTTAATAGCACTAACGTTGTACTCATAAAAGTGTTGACTGCTTTTAAATATACATCATTTATTCCGGCAACTCTCATGACGTTCCATAACTTATTCATAGGTACTGTATCGTACGCTTTCCGTAGGTCCACAAATGTAAGACAGGTGTCCTGTACATAGCTTATACTGTTTCAGGCAGAAAATATTATCAATACACGATCTGCCAGCACAAAATCCGCTCTGTTCTTCCGCGTCCTGTAAAATTCCTTCTAACCGCATCTTGATAACTCTTCCATATAGCCTTCCTATCGAACTTGTTATACTGATACCTCTATAGTTTTCGAATTTCATTCTATCTCCTTTCTTGTATATAGATGTAATATGTGCTTTTTTACAATCCTGTGGGATATCCTCTCCTTGCAGGCATTTTTTAAATAATCTTGCTAAGACTTCGTGTACAGCTATTGGAGCTATTTTAAGTTTCACTTTTACTTGTGTCAATGTAGTTCTCACCCCTCTCAAAATTCAATTTCTGTTCTCAGACCATATCCTCTCCTACCTTGGTGTTTCGGTCGATTTGGAGTGGTCGGTTATGATGCCTTCAAGCAATCTATGTGAGCAAGCAAAGGCGCGTTGTCTGCCATCGGCACACCTATCTCTACCTCGCCTGCCCCACATCCATGTAACTCCACTTCTGTCTGGGTGATCTCTTGTGCCTTCTGATGTTGTGCTAATTGCGATAGGAGAAAAGGGGCTACTCTCTTATTCTTCACTGTCGTCTCATTGTTCTCCACTCGATCCATCACGTTTAACGCCAGAACCGATTGGGCCGTGAACGACCGAAACTCAATATTGTTCGTCACAACCATTATTGTTACGTCTACCTGCATATTTTCGTCCAATTGGTCAGTTCTCCTGTCCGAACGAATTGATGCACAATGTTCCTCATAATTCCTATCTACAAGCTCTGTCTGTCCGCTTTGCCTTACTCTACCTTCTTCGAACTCTAAGTGCATTCAGAGTATTTCCTGTCCACCTCTACACTCTATCCGCCCAAGACGTTGTGGTGCATACGAATGCCGTCTCCTGACAACACTGTCGCATTGGGCATTTTTGATAAATGTGGCTCGTGTCATTACAACCATAACACATCATGGGTTGTCCATCGTATGACACCAGCACCATTCTGCAAGCCACGGTAATGTGTGACGGAATGTGTTTCGCGGAAATAATCCTTGCGAGTCTAATGCCTTTGGCCAAAGGGTGACGGTATAGACGAGACCATGTTTCCACTTGACAGTCCATTATTTTCCGTACCCATACAGAAATGTCCGTAGTACTCCATCCAACACATCCGGGGAGAGTTTGTCAATACGCACTCATCTTGTTCCCATTTCAGCTGTACTTATCCTGACTGTCGATATTTAGACATTGCTATGTCGGTAAAAGACTTGACTTTCGGTCGAATGGAACACGTCTTACTTTCGCCCATTGTTCCGAAAATTAATATGCACATGTCTTTTAGAGCAGTCGATCTGCAGCATCGTTGCTTCTTGATCATTAAGACACATTTGATCATAAATCCATTCGTGAAACAAATAAGCAGAAATGCGTGGGCAGGTGAGACCAAAATTGCACACGATTTTATTTTTTTCTTTCACACATTTTGAGTGCTTACATCTCAAGCTCACAAACAAAAACAACACAAAACCTACCGCAAACAGCTGCAACACAATATTCTCTTCACAATCACACAACCTTCCACTCCTTGTGTCGCACGCTATTGCTAACGAGTGGGTTTCGATAAACTCGTTACTTATTCGGATGTGAAGGTATATTTCTACTGTGGTGCTTATGGCTCTGCGCAACATAACCAATGTTGTACAAGAATTGCAGTTAAACGAAACAAATTCATCAACTTAAGCATGAGACATAAATACAACTGTCCGGTTGAAATGCAGACCGTATTGACATCAACAAAACATAAGGATTTTTAAGTAGCTCTACTATACGGCAAGATTTTATTACAATATAAAGAAAGTAGACATTGTACGGTAAGGAATTATACATTACGAACCACATTAATTATACAGTGTGATCGAAAACAAATATCCAGTTTCACGAAATTAAATTTACAATTACGAGTGGACACCACACACAAACATGGCATCAGTATGACAGCACATTAAAGACACATTTCCCTATAAAGTTAGATTAATGTGGTAATTATTTTTCGATATTATAAACAAAAACGTATTTGTTCTAAAATAATTAGAAGAAAAATCAACAGAATTTAATACAACAATAAGGAGATTTTGTTTTTTTTTAAACAACCTTAATATTTGGCAATTTATGACTAAGAAAAGAATACCGAACTTTAATAATACCCAATATAAACATGGTATAAATAACACCCATAATTGCATACAGTCTCAAGACCAGTCAAAATGTTACCGACTCTTGCATTATCTTCATTTAAAATTAGGATTGTAGACATTAATTCCATTTCTACAAGTCTTTTAATTTATTACACATATAAATGTCCCAGTCGCTAACGCAGTATTTGTCTGTTGCAGATAATGCAAGAGACGCTGTCCTTCTTCATGTTTCTGCTGCAAGTGAAAGACAAGAATAAAGAAATGAAACGGATGCAATGACGAAGAAAACAGAACGCCATATCTTAACAAACAGTCATGCCTGTGATACCTCTGTCTTGTGTTTTATACGGTAGAAAATCTGGTAGAGCAAGTTACACAGTACATTATGCACACACACGTAAATAGTATAATATTACAGTCATACAGTAGGTGTTAGCGGAATATCGTATCAAAACTAAAATTGTCATTTTCATTAATGTCACTCTGTTCTGTCATTCCATAAAATTCCATTACTATGGGATATCCACTAAGAAAAACGATTTTTAAACTAATTCTACTCCAAATACACACGATGTTTGTAGACTAACCCAATAAACCAAACACAAGACGCTCGGTATAACAGCATAAATATTTGAGATGTTTATGTTTAAAGAAGTGACACTAGGTGAAGCCTGCAGATTTCATCAATTGTTGAACCGTACCAAATCCTGAAAGAACTGTAACTGAAAAGTCGCGGGGAAATAAGTATTGTGAACAAAATGAGAACAGTAAACGGTATAAGTTCTTGGTTTACAAAAGAATGTGTATTTAGAACCTTCATGTTACGTTTAATAAATATGTAAATTCCACGTAAAGCACAACGCTGCCTGTGGGTAGAATTCATAAAGCATTATTATCCATCCGATTTTAAAAATGTTGAAAAAAACTCCGAATTTCGTAAAAAAATATCAACAACTGAGTACTGCTACTTAACTTCAGATGACAGCTTCATGTGAATACACGTGCAATTAAATTTTCAACATGACCTGTGTCTACAGAGAACAGACTTATTCTTACTGTAAAACTAACATAAATAACACTATTTCAACACGCAACACAAAGTGACAATAAACACCAGCAGCATATCACAAGATTTACCAAGTCAGGTGCGAAAAAGCACTGACATATTGAATCACTATATCTTATAACACCACAAGCAAACTTCTTACAAGTAGTGCAGAAGATTCCAAAAGAACCGCTAGGTAAAAACCAATAATAAATGTGGTGTACTGACATTTAAAAACTTCCAGGAACCTGACACCAACCACAACAGCAGACAATAATTATATATATATATATATATATATATATATATATATATATCATCTGTACAAAATAATAATGCTTCATGAATGCAAAATGTTACGTGTATTAATTTCAAATGTACACTAATAATGTTCTACTCTTAATGATATGTTTTAGTATATTGTTGAAATAATAGATACTTTAAAACACCTAATGCTGGATAGGAAGTAATAAAATGAGTTGTGGTCTGTTGTTTTAGACAATGTGAAAAGGTTTGCAAGTAAACTAAGAGTAAATAAAAATCAATTAAATGATTTTCAACATGGTTATCTCACATCGACTCCAAATTTCTGTTCCAAGATACAAGGCACATTTCAATAGGCCAATTATCTTAACTTTTTTCATCAAAAGCCAAAATGCTCCGTTCTATAATCCACGATATAAACAGCAAAGATTGCATCACAATCACGGAGTTCATAAACTTGCAAATAATATACTGAAAATTCGTTCGAACCCCTAAACGTATACTACTTCGAAACGACAAATTCCGATTACAAGCCTTGAACACTAACGATATATCAACAGTGACAAAACGTGGAACAGAATTATAATTCCTGGCTTGACGGGGGCAGGGAGTTGTGAGGTAGCATTATACTTTTTCATATATCGGTTGTGGAGGTAGGGAAGTGGTCATTAGTACGCTTCAAGGAAAACACGTCTGGCATCATCCGAAAAGGAGAAATGATAGTTACTGAGGATACTTAAGATACACTGTGAAAAGGACAGCTACAAATACGCTTGTCAGAATTCAACTGTTGTTGTGTGTACGTGCTCTAATGTAACTCAGAATATTTCCTTCTGATCTAATTAATGATTCTAATGTGCATGTGTCTCGCTCAGGTAAAACTCAGTACACATAAAATAATGTAAGTTGAAAGCCCAACGTCAAGTCACTGGAGGCGGACGGAACAACCGATCCGATGTTTCGTGATGTCTACTGTTGCTTATACAAACAAGCAACAGGATCTCATTCACGTTCAGTCCTGCTGGTACATTCTAATACAGACCAACACTTTTGAATCTCAAAACTTCCTTCGGATCTAATTCAACATTATAATACATCAGGTTACGTACATGAAACTGCACACAGGGTGGCCAAAGAAGAAAAGTAGCAATTCTGAAACTTTTCATGCCCCGTGCACTAATATAAATCACGATATTTATCACAACAAATGCACAACAATAAAAATTCAGTAGTTTAATAAATATACGATATTCCACGTTTCGACTTAAAATGGCAACCTTCAGGGAGGTCTCTAAAAACGAAAAGGTAGTGATTTATTTTGTTAGAGTTGTGGAATTATATTATTGTGCCGTTCGTGGAATTAATATTGAGAGTGCTTAGGAAATTTATGTACGGTAAATAGAAACTCAAAATGTAGGGTTGTCTGGTCAATGCACTGTACAAGATGCCGCAAGGAACACACGAGGGTAATGGATGTCCTTATCGACTCCGATCCATGGTTCTTATTTATTTTAGTTTAGTTTAGTGGCTTGTGGTGGTCAGACGTGTTTTCTTTGTGAGGTTCTAAGTGAGGGGCATGGGTTGCTACCTGCAAGATTACCGGGCACGCGTGGGGGCCTGGGCCGCGAGGACTTCA
>Ga0123355_10013622_pt1 | contig 12667 bp, 4 predicted proteins | sample TergutEmb28metaG_3_FD_89872 | JGI IMG/M metagenome (GOLD analysis project Ga0123355, IMG submission 89872) | Embiratermes neotenicus P1 segment gut microbial communities from Petit-Saut dam, French Guiana - Emb289 P1 | ecosystem: Host-associated > Arthropoda: Insects > Digestive system > Gut ...
ACTTATTACTTTACTATGCTTATGTTAAGGTCAACATGTTTCGGACACCATTATGCCCATCATCAGGAGCTCACGACGATAGCGTTGGTTACCACATAGACCGTCTGGTTCTCGAGTTGCTGCAGCAGCAGCAACTCGAGAACCAGACGGTCTATGTGGTAACCAACGCTATCGTCGTGAGCTCCTGATGATGGCATAATGGTGCCCGAAACATGTTGAGCCTAACATAAGTATAGTAAAGTAATAAGTGGCATCTAGTTGGATTTTATTCTTCAGTTAAGAGTTCAGTAATTTTATGTTACTACCTAGATGACAACGTGAAAAATGAATAAAACCTTTCCCTCAATCATTCATGCAATGTGATAATTATTTTTTAGTTTTATTCACATTTTATAATCTTTTATGAGTTATCTGTACAAATATTTTATAAAAGTCGGCTTTGAAATATAATTTTATAAGGGTATAAATGTCTAATGGCACTAATTTGCCTTAAAACGGCCCCCGCCCCACACATATAGTCTGTTAGTTGCGTTTAAACATTTGTTCTACTAATGTATTATCACATACACCATCTAAAGACAGTTGGTTTCATCTCTATCGACATTAACTCGACAACAGTTTTAAATTCGTCTGATTTGCTTCTAGTAATTAGTTATTTAAAGGATCAGGGTGACAAAGATATAAGAAATAAATATTCGGGTTTAGTTGTTAGGACGAAATAATTCCTTATGTATACTTTGAAATGTTAACTTCCTATACAATATCCTAAATGCTGCCTACTTTATTTAGAATTCATAGGCTTATATTCAAGGGAGAAATGAGAATTAGTGAGCATAAATTACGAAACTTTCTTACAAATACATCAACATATTTCTTGAAATATATAAGTGAATAATTATGATATTAACTGTTTTAAGAAGTTAGGCTGCACATTACAATGTACGTGTCAGGTGGAAGAAGGAATATCAACTTAAGATTTCCTTTAGAATAATGTATGTGTAAAAACACTTGTAAATTCATAAGGTACAGAACGATGTATCATACAGGCTTTGTTAACAGATTTAAACATATACTTCAGCTGCCTTCTTGCATCACTTCACAGGCCTAAAGACAATAGTTTTAGTTTCAAGAAAAACCTAAATCTGGAAGAAGAGCTAGCGTATTTTTTCTAAGTGGCTATTTTATATTATCTCAACATTAGTACTATTTTAAAAAATTATTTCTCTATTTTACTAACGTATTAACATTAACACTTGTGTATTTGGCCTATGGGCGTCCGGCATCTGACACACTCTCCTAGAAGCGGTCTCTGTTGACACGATATCCAGACACGTTGGATTAAAATCCATCAATTTGTCGAAATATTGTAAGAAGAAAACCCCTATAAACGCGATATTAAAGTAGGCTAATTTCTCTTCATGAAATTAAGGAATTTCGTATAAAAGTAACCTATATAACCTGAGAAAGGCTGCCATATGCCATTTTGGCACGCATGTTGTAGCTGTTATCCACACGATCACCTGCAGCGGACCTCCATGCTCGGACGTTAGAATGCCTTCCTTCACCTATTAATATTCAATTTTATCTATGGAAGTCTTTTCCATCCAACAGCAAGACAAACGCAAACATTCAAAGCTAAGCGAGGGTACCCAGTGCTTGATAATATATTAAAACTAGAGGCTGTACTGACATTAAAAGGTTCATAACGTGTCAGTGACATCCAGCTTTGTCATTCTTGAATTGTAACAACAAAACGAAATGGATGGTTAAAGATTATGTTTTATTATTGCTATGTTTTTTTTATTCTTATTCGATTTTGTTAAATATACAACGTATAGTGCTCGGCTCAGACATGTAACTAATTTAAATTAACAACAGAGGCACCTAAACCTCTTTCATGAACTCACACTATGTTAGGATACTGTTCTGGTCACAACAAATGCAACACTCGCAGGCTTTTAAAATACTTTATTATCCAACAGATGCACAAATATATAATTCGTAGACACAATTAGAATTATTATAAAATGTTTAAAAATATTTAAAATTGCTCCAACATGTTTCGGATCACAACGGATCAATCATCACGGAGTTTTATACAGTACTTAGCTAAAATTACAGTAAAGGTTCTATCATGTCCGTTGATATGGACGTAGTCGGTGTTATGGCTACATATTTACCGGTGGTGTGTGTGTGTGTGTGTGTGTTTGTGTGTACTGCACAGTCCTGAGAGGCACTGTGTGTGTGTACTGCACAGTCTAGAGAGGCACTGCCTTCTAGACTACGTCCATATCAACAGGCATCATAGAACCATTACTGCAATTTTAGCCAGGCACTGTATATATCTCCCTGATGATGGATCCCTTGTGATCGGAAATATGTTGGAGCAATTTTAAATATTTTTAAATATTTTATAATGATTCTAATTGTATCTACGAATTATATATTTGTGCGTCTGTTGGATATTAAGGTGTTTTAATCGTCATTGATGTACAGTACAAACATGAAGATTCGTAGGCTTTATTTAAAAGTGGTTTTCACTAAGTGTAATAGTTGAAGCACTTGATATTACCTGTGAAACAACTGACATTTATCCATAATTTATTCAACTACTAATAACGTTTCTGCACGTCAATAGGTTTGGTTACAGTGATATTATTCATACCTGCAGTTATATGACACAAATACAATATTCTGTATTCTGTACTCTGGTATGATAAATTTATACTTAACTGATACACAAAATTCTCCTTGTATTGAGGTAAGCACGAACATCGCCGGTTAAAGAAGTAGGCGTATTCTAAGGTAGGGCAAATAAGGAATATGCAATTTCGCACTTCAGGAATTGAAGCCTTGAAAAACAGAGGTATAAAACTTTTCTGTATAACGACTCTGTCAAATGTTGAGAGTAAAATGTAGTGATGTTAGCTGCAAGAAATATGTGGAAAATATGGAGAATTGGTGGAATAAATCTAACGGTATAAACCGAGAACCCTGAGAGAGACTTGTCCAATACCACTTTGTCACCAAAAATTCCTATCCTCTTTTAGGGAGGTGCTTCTACGAAGAGGATTTTTTGGGAGACCAATGAGGATATGTGTGGATAAGAGTAAACGTTTTCAGGAAAATGGATATTTAGAATTGGATGAAAGGTACTGGTTGGCCGGGTAGCGCAGTCGGTATAGCGACTGACTACATACTGGACGGTCCGGGATCAAATCCCGGTGGGGATGAGATTTTCCGCCCGTCCAGACTGGCCCTGGGGCCCACTCAGCCTCCTGTAAAATGGGTACCGGGTCTTTCCCGGGTGTAAAGTGCGGCCGGGGCGTGCTGCTGACCACTCACTCCCTTCTAGTGCCGCGGTTATGGAAGAGTAGAGCTATACCTCTACCCACCCTCTGGACCACACCGGGCCTGTAACGGGATCACTATATATGAAAGGTACTGACTGAGAACGTGTTCCAGTGGTCGGCTTTAATATTGGCACTGTTGACATTCTGCTGTTACAGGTGTTGACTTCATCCTCATAGTTTAATGGACGCAGTTAGTTAGAGAAACTTAGGAAGGCTTAGAAACGTGAAGTAGATGGCGAAAGAAACTTCAGCACGTAATTTGGCATATGATTGTACTTCTCAGTCCAAAATGTTATCCAAACGATTGATATGATGGCAAAAAACTCTTTCTAGACGATATCTATAAATAATCTTCCAGTGTTCAGGATTCACAAAATAGGTAAACATGTAATTTAGATTAAAATAAAAATTACCGTACTCGTGGTTAAGTTATTATATTTCGTTCAAATGCTATTTGATCAAATAATTTATTTCTCTATGCCTTTGTTAGATAACACATAAAGCGTGTGTGAATGATAATAGTAAATTCCGAATACAAAGCATGCAAAAGACCACGTCCAATTCATAAACAATAATAAGGCATGCGTGGACCACTTATGTCCTCATGTGGCTTCCCTCGGGAGTCCAAATGTGACAGCATTAATGTATGACAACTTAAGATGTCATTCCTGTTACCACGAATAATGCACAGTGGTTAATATGTGCAATATATTGCGTCATCCAGTAGCATATTTCAGTTCAGTTTAATGGAATTCTTCATTTCATAATTTCAATACACGTAAACCTTAGGAGTAATGTACAAATTTATTGGCATGACGGTGACAAAAACATAATTTATTAAACTTCTCCGTCTATCCTCGTAACCACACGAAAACACCAGGCTTCTTTTGATACACATGCAGTAGTTTACATTGTTGTGTCCAGGTGGCAGCACAGACCAGTAACTCTTTCGGAAAAGCGCTGGTCCTTGCGAGACACCGGTCCGTCAATACATTTACTTACCCACACAGCTTATTTTGCCTATATTTAGGCAGCTTGGATATTTGTTATGTGATGGCACACATAACTTTTATGAAAATTTGTAGACTGTTTCTTCAGCTCCCATAATTTGTGCAATTTTGTTCTATAATACAGCACTCTCACGCTTTTCTCTTTGCACATAAATCTTTAAATTTCAGCTCCTTTTAAAACTACAAGGAAGGATTAGCCAGCTCAATCCTATAAATCGTTTACTTTAAATTAAGCTTATTGTCTTCATGTCTTTAAACCAAATCTTTAAGCCTGTTTTTATTGACTGAAGTAGCGACGGTCTGGGCTAATCTGTGTTGTATTTATACTTACGTTTTCTCTCAAGACTGTTTAAAGTACGTGTAGATCCTTTGCAGCTAACCTGTTTTTTTTTTGGTTCTATATATTTACATATAAATAGGCCGTATATCCAGTAGTTGTAACATGTGGGAGGCGATAGGGCTGTAAGATAATTTGTCGTTCAAAAGACACCTCCATGCACGGACATCTGGTTTCCTGTATACTCTGGCGTCTCCAATTTGCAAACAGGAACAAGTGCGCCCCGATGTTTAGGTGTATGACTTTGCCTCGACATTTAGGATAAGTTGGAGACATATTACATGAGAAAGAGAGGTTAGAGAGAAATAGTTCCATTCTCTTAGAAGTTTACCAGGCTTCGCCCGCTTGTCCTTCTTTTACGATTGTTGTAATGATGGTGACTTTATATTGATACGAAATAGTGGCTTGAAGTTGGCACAGCGGAAGGTTACTTTACTATCAATGGTATAGGGCATCATTTGGTAAAATAATTTGATGGCATTTATAGCAAGATTTTAATTTTGTTTAACTTCAAGGGGACGGCTTATATTAAAATATTCTGTAAATAACGTCATGAGACAGTATTAAATTAGAATCTAAAAGGCCCTCAGCTAGTCAAAAAATTCCCCGCATTTTATGGAACTTTGAGATTCATTACCGCATTCGTAGCAGCCCGCCACCTCACCCTATCCTGAGCGAAGAACATGTAATAGCAACTTGACAATTTGGGATAATCTCAGAATTTGTCTGGAGACAGAGGAAAACCAAGAAACCTGTGTCGATATGACCTCTTGTGGAACTTTTCGGGCCCGTTCTGACTTCTTGGCAGCAGTTCGAATAATAATTGACTGAAAGAACTTTTTAATTAAAGAGTTCGATTTACGGAATTAATTAATTTTTTATTTAGGTTGCTTTACGTAACAATCGACAACAAATTTATTCACTTAAATTAATTTCAGCAAAACTGTACTTTTTTGCCTATGTAAGCAGTAACAAAAATGAATTAATATAAATATTGCATATATATGTGTATATAAAAGATAATAGACTAATATTCAAACTGAGTGTACAGCCATTTGAAAGTTTTATAGACAAGAAAGAAGATAGTCTCAGTACAAGCGTAATGTACGTACAAAGCATTCTAACTCCAATGCTTTCTCATGCATCACGTCTCAGAAAATACTACTAACCAGGGTCCTGTCTATCAGAGATAAGCTACTGGTTTATGGCACCTCCCCATGGGACACAACGTGTATCTTGTGCCACCCACAGAAGCAGTAACACAGCAGCTGTCCACCTGCTCCTCAAAGCTCCCACACCCACAAGCTTCTTTTCATTCCTCATCGACTTACGAACAGCCAGAAGTGATATGATCGTATTCTCATCGGCACCTCAAGCAAGCTTAAATGTTAAAATGACTTAAATCCACTTCGTTTGCCTTAGTTTTTCTCAGACTTTCTCGAATAGTGGCAAACAAAGTTATGCTAGAATTTCTTCATCTCCAAGTATATAAATCTCATATTACTGCATAGTTGTTTTTGAATGCAAGTGAGCTTAAAGTCTATTTAATTACAGACACCAACACAAGCACATACATATTATTTAGGAAGTCTAAACTTTACATTAAAACCTTTAAAACGCTCCTACATATTTCGATCACACGATCATCCTCAGGGAGTATATATTGTTCCTTGCTAAAGTTATCATTTAAAACATTCAGTAAATTACTTCTTTATGTCAACTTTGTTACTGTGGCGGCATGTCGTGTTTTTGTGTGTGAGTCCTACGCTGTTTAGAATGAGCCTGATTATGGTTGTGCGTCTTATGCTGTGCAGCATGTGTCTGATCTCACGCTGCACAGCACACGACGCACAACCATAACCAGGCTCATTCTAAACAGCGTAGGACTCACACACAAAAACACGACATGCCGCCACAGTACCAAAGTTAACATAACGAAGTAATTCATTGAATGTTTTAAATTATAACTTTAGCAAGGAATAATATATGCTCCCTGAGGACGATCGTGTGATCGAAACATGTAGGAGCGTTTTAAATGTTTTGATGCAAATTTTAGACTTCTTAAATAATATATATATATGTGCATGTGCTGGTGTGTGTAATTAATTAGCCTACAGAATGCATGGTGAAATGATAAAAAAAAGTTCTTAAAGCTTCTTCGGATTACTTCAGGTGTTACATGAAGATGTCAATATTTGCTACGTTGTTATGATGTTGATAATTACTGAGCATGAAAATTTGGTGAAATGACATTAAGGAACCCGAAATGATAGGCAACAACCTGTTCAGTTCCATTTTTCCACCAAAAGTTTCACACGGACTGGTATGAAATCAAACTTCTGCTGTGACAGACCGCCGACTAAGTAACTTGGTCATGGCATTGCCCAGTCGGTCTCTTGATTGTGCCAAACCCCATTTCTAGACCTCCCTGTGTCATTCTATTTGGTTTTGTGTAACCTTGAATCTCTGTAGTTCTTTTTAAAATAAATTATTTTCTGAACTACGCCAGACAGACAGGAATAGACTCACATGAAAATGTTTGTTTAATTTTGAGTCCATTTCTTCGAAGCAGTCATTAATTTTCATAAAATCAGAAATTCCTTGTCGCCTTTGTAAAGTTCATAAACGTCTATGTCTAAGTAGACGAAGTGTCTTCTTGAACAGGACATATAATAACCCGACGTTGCTGGTTTCTCTTAACAAGAATATTGTGAAGAGATCATTTGAATCAGTTTTAACCTCGAGTTACGATTAAATTCACAGTTTTCCTTTCATTCTTCTACTGAAATTTCAACATCTAGGGGAGGAGAGCATCCTTGGTAGGGTAAAACGTTTTGTTGGCCTCGTGGTTTTTCTGTTGTCACTGCTCTTTATGTAGCTGAGGTAACCATTTCCCTACTTAAAAAAATTAATTCCTTAACAGCGCCTGTTTCTCAGTGCCTATTTCGATATATTCTTTTTTGTTTGTTTTTAAGGGTGTTTGGATAATTATATGATAATTTTAACTCTTATTTATAATTGATGAAATTTCATTTTCATGTCATCTGTTTTATTGAAGTTATGGTCTTGTCAAGCAAACGGAGGTGCAGAAACGCAATTGGTGTTTTTATCTCAGTAATTAACCAACTTGATGCACACAATTTTTGTTTTACAATAAGTTTATTTCATGTCTCTACATGTTTCGAGCACATGTGCTCATCTTCAGGAGGTCAAAATTGCATTACACAGCCTCTGGTATCATCACACCTATAGGTGATAGTATCATCACACCTATAGGTATGATGATACCAGAGGCTGTGTAATGCAATTTTGACCTCCTGATGATGAGCACATGTGCTCGAAACATGTAGAGACATGAAATAAACTTATTGTAAAACAAAAATTGTGTGCATCAAGTTGGATAATTACTGAGATAATTATACTGAGATGCACGGTCAGCAAAATGTCAAAATTACTTCTGTTGTTGAACTGTGGGTTGTTTTGGCAGTGACAAAGAATAAGTGAAATAGGTGGCCGTCCGGTGCACAGGTTGAGAGAGCTCTCTCAACCTGTGCACCGGACGGCCACCTATAGGTGTGATGATTAAAGAGGCTGTGTAATGCAATTTCGACTTCCTGATGATGAGCACATGTGCTCGAAACATGTAGAGGCATGAAGTAAACTTATTGTAAAACAAAAATTGTGTGCATCAAGTTGGTTAATTACTGAGATAAATATATTGAGATGCACGGTCAGCAAAACGTCAAAATTAAAACAACTGTTGTTGTTGTTCCAATCACAGTGTTGTAAATTTCAGCAATACTCTACTTAACTTTTAAGTTGTGTTACGTTTGACTTAATGTGTTTGTATTTGCACTTCCCTTAACATTGTTTTGCCTAAAGATCTATTAAACATCCACTTATTTTGCCGTAGTAATCCTGAAACGCAACTGTGTCTGTACCTTTACCCGCTGTCTCACCAAGATAAGGAATAGCTTTTAAGACGGTAACCAGGAACTTGGTTGTTTAGGTAACACTCATTAGCAGCCAGCTGAGTACATCTCATCAATAAAGGGTACATGAAATAAAAATACCCCGTGAGGGGCATATTAGCAGGTGTTTCAGCAGATTGAGGGATTGTGGAGGCAAGGATTCAGTACTGGGAAAACATCGTTATAATTAGTGGGTAGCAACTGGCAAACTTGAGTAAGTGAAGATTAGCCTTTAAACTTGGGTTTGTTGTTGAGTCGAGTTGTTTGTTGATGGACTGACTTCGCTGCCTGCTTTAATCTTAAAGGGAAGTTAAGTTTTGGAATGTTGTCTTACCGGATCATCCTTCCCTCTTCTTTAAAGCAAAGTGGCAGGAAGGTGCAGGAGGGATTTCGTAAAGGAGTAAAGTGTTAGTTTTGACAGACTTGTGCCTCTACCGAACTTCAGATCCTGATGGCGCAAGATACAAGAAAGAGATTAATTCAGAATGCAGTTATACACATTAACAAAGCTATAAAATATAAAAGCATATAACAATTAGTTCGTGAATTATCTAATTCTTCCGAAACACAATTTTATTTGAATTTCCTTGGTAATAATTTCAACCGGTATAGTATAGTGACTAGGATACTTACTGGATGATCCGGGGTTCGAATCCCAGCAGACGAAAGTGATTCTTTTCTTCTCTCCAAACTGGGCCCAGCTATCCTCCTATTAAATGAGTTCCAGCGCTCTTTCATGGGGGTAAGTTGGCCTGGGAATGGCGGTGACCACTCACACCCATTTAGTACCTACGTAAATAATTATTGGAGCTATATTTCTACTCCCCGTGTATGTCGCCATGTTGCGAACAGGGTAAATTTTATCTTAAATGTAATTTATATCTTTTATTTGCTGTGCTTATTTACAGAGCCGAGGGATGTCATTCTTTCACTGATATTGCCAAACCGAAACTTCCGAGCAGAAGAATGTGTATTTCTGAACGAGAGAGCTTGTGCATAGCGTGTGAACAGTTGGCAATGTTTATAACCGAGAACCTATGTATGGCTGCCTGAAAATGGTCAGGCCAGATGGGTTTGTAGTTTATTTGAAGGCCTTATTCAGTATTAACTTAAAGGTTATGAATATAAGCATGGATAGCATCGGTAAAGACTACTTGTGTCCCGGTGGAAATTCAAACGTGATACCGAACGGGGGGTTTGATTTGATTTTCCAAAGATATTACACTCCTGTATTGATAAATTACTTCCGAAGCAGAGAATGTATGCAAACTGCGGTACGGAGTTCGATTGGACTAACCAGAGGTCTAAATGGGATATCTATCATTATTGTGACTAAGGGATGGAAGACCTGTGTTTGAATCCCATCATAGTTAAGGCCCTACGAATAATCCACCACGTCAAGCCTGTATCAGCCTTTCGTAAAATGAGCAGATTCATGTCACCCGATTAAGGCTACCACAGCTGACTTATGCTCAAGCCAATATTGAAAAGTCTTCTATCTTATCCTCCGGTCTTACATTACCCTTTTAAACTGTGTTAAAAAGGCCCAAGTCATATTTCTTAATTTACAGTATAATATATATATATGTATATATAAATTAATATTTCACGGTTACTGAGCACAGTTAGTTTATTTACTGAGTCAGAAGTTTAAGGAGGTTGAAGGTATTAGAGAGGAAAATGTGGTAGAGGATATTTCGATCTAAGAGAGAAGAAGAATACGGACATAAATGCATAAGGAAGTTAAAGTGGGTTTTCACATAATTGTGTCGGAATTCATAGGATTAAAATGACGTATAGCGCGCATGGAAAAGTTCAGGAATGAATTAAGAAACTTTAATCGTAGAAACTGAAAAAAAAAACACAACCCAGAAGACCAAGATGTACACGGAAATATAATATTAAACAAGGTCTTAAAAAAAGCAAAGTGGACTGTGGACTGTGTTTAACTTGCAGTGGGTAGATGCTAGCAGACAGCTCACTCTGAAGTAACGTTAACGAATGCAGTCCAATAAAAGACTGGGAATATCATACCAAGATAAGCAACTGTCAGCTTTTCACAAAGTTCTGTATTCAATGGAGTTAGAAGTCTGAGACTTTGAGACAAAAATAATTGCTTCCAACACTTAGCGATACAGGTTTAATAAGGTGGAGGCAATGAGAAATTACAATGGACGAAGGAATTTGAATAATGAAATGAGCTTAATTGTCCTCTCACATCCATTCCGACAGGTAGCCCAATTTATATCGTGTTCGTTGTCTTTATTTAGCGCTATCAGCATAGCCTGGAGGGGAAAGCAGGAGACCGAACACCTCCCTCCACTCACTATTCTCGATTACCCATTATTCATAGCTAAGAAAAGATTGACTGTAACGGTCGAGTTGCGTAAGACTGGGTTACGTGTTCGGTTTCATTTTTGTATTCTATGTGTAATTAGTCGTGATTTAGATTGGATGAAGTGCTTAGATTACGCTAAATGTTAGGTAATGTGCTTGTGTGTGTCGATGAAAACGTGTGTTGAAAATAATGTGCAGTTTTTAAGTGAAAGGGACAGCACGCAATGATTGCAACCGGCAAGCAATATCAAACACCTGCATGGAGACAAGATGGACGGACGGTCGGACATGAAACTTGAAACAGTGGAAGCGAAGTTGGCGGCGAACACGGTAAGACATTCTTTTAATTAGGTACGGCGTTAGTAAGCGAATACTGTTTTAGTGATATGATCACATGCCAGGACTGTCCAAACTCTGTTCCGAGGGCTAAGTACGTTAAATTCTCGAACTTCAGATATGCCACACAAAAGATGGTTATGTAGCGGACATATTGTCCAGAAGCAGAAGTGTATTTTACGTGTCCCTGATGTCAGACATATTTGATTAGACGAATGCTCTACTAAAGACTGTCAATTTTAGTACTCTTTTGCAGGCTGTGGGATAACCTGAAATTTTCGTACGACAACTTGGCGTGTTATTCTTGGAAGGACTAAACGGTTCCTGTATTTTGTAGGTGTTTTATAGCAAATACAAGAGCAGCGTTTAATATAATTATTACCTTAAATGATGTTCCAATTCCGTAATCAATTACACTAGCAGAAATTCAAATTATTGAGAATGGATCAGACATAACGTCAAAAGTGTAAATGTTTAGCAAAAGCCCATCAGTCTGTGATCAACGCGACATCTGATTCAATTCCGCATATCTGATTTGTATATCGTACTAGACCTGTAAAATATAATTATTTTCCTTCTGTATGTATATCATGCTACTTTTGATTATCCGACCTTCATAATTATTACCATCCTCTCAGCAGCACTAATAACGTGGCCGTTTATTCCTTGGTGTAAAAATGTATATTCTTTAATACGAACATTGTTTTTGGCTTTTAACTCTATGTAACGTAGTAGAGATTTTCCAAAGTTTCGGACAAACCTTAGACCTCCACATCTGAGATAGGAAAATGGGTTTCATCGTAGGTACTCCGGTAGAAATAAACGAGATTGAGGCAGTTATTTCGCCCCGAAACGCTGGTAAATTTCTGCTATACAACACAGGAGTCATAAAATTATATTCTACTCAGTTACCGCCGTTAAAACCCCAAAAACTCCTATTAAATACATAAGATAGTAATATTACTGAAAGATGCAATTCTTCGATGTATTTGTTTACGGTCGAGGGCAACACGAAATCAAGCAAAATATTTTTATGTTTACAGCAACTAATTTAGTCGAGTCTACAAAATGATGTTTCTTACATATTCCGGGCAGGTACATTTTTATCTTTGATCACACGTAAGAGTCCATACGTAAAGCTGAACACTCGCTTCCTTGCACTGCTCGTCAATAAATTTCGCAGATGTTTACCTCCACAACCTTACTTACTTACTTACTCCATGGTGCAGAGTCCTTCTTGAGAAGCTAACTGGTCTGCAGCTAGTCAAGAAACTCCCCGCATTTCACGGAACCCGAAGGTTCATTACCGCACACACAAGCGTC
>Ga0123355_10013623_pt1 | contig 12667 bp, 3 predicted proteins | sample TergutEmb28metaG_3_FD_89872 | JGI IMG/M metagenome (GOLD analysis project Ga0123355, IMG submission 89872) | Embiratermes neotenicus P1 segment gut microbial communities from Petit-Saut dam, French Guiana - Emb289 P1 | ecosystem: Host-associated > Arthropoda: Insects > Digestive system > Gut ...
CTCAGAAAATCTGGTAGCGCCGGGGATCGAACCCGGGACCTCTGTATCTGTAGCCAGAAACTCTGACCACTAGACCACAGAGGCGGTCCACATATATATATATATATATATATATATATATATATAAAAATCTACTTTTCAGGCTTTTACAATGTAAATACAGATGTCTCATGTGAGAGTCATGTCTGTCTGACTGTCTGTTACTTTGAAAGTCATATTGATGCACCTTCAGACAATAGAACACAGAAGAATTTTATTTAGTATTTTCCAGGGACAAAAAGTTTTATGATCCATGAAATACAGTTTATGTTGGAGTATGTCCTTTATAATTTTGTTCTTTTGAAGTGTAATTTGAATAACTAGACTCTGCAGCTGTACACAGAAAAATATTATACACTGTCTTGAGAAACAATCCCTCTGATGGAGATGGAAAAATAACTTTCAAATCTGTATTTCCATCAGAGACAAGTATATTTCTATAAGGGTTTAATGTGACAATAATATTTTTGAACTTGTCAAAGATTTCAACTTCTATTAAGCATTGAAATTGTATTAAAACTACAATCAACATTAATGCAAGCAAAAAATTATACTTTCTTTTATGTTCCGTGATACAGCTAATTTACCACACATTCGTTATATTTAGAGACTAGCCGTACACTGCACGCTGTTCCGAAAATGCAGGTCTAGTTTTTTGAACCATGTTTTTATACAGATACTTTAACTCTGGTAACATTATGCTCATACCTTCCTTCCTTCATTCATTCATTTATTTATTTATGTCCAGGCCAGCAGCATGTTCTGACAACATATCATTTCCTGTGTCTGTCTGCATACCATCTTCCCTTCAGATCATTTATATTGTGTCGAAATTGATCACACTGGTTATCTGATGCAATTCTGCTTGCATTAATTGCCCATTAAAACTCCACACACTGCATGAAGTTCATATGTGGTTCCACTCACCCGGTAGCTGCTATCAATGGAGTGACAGAGATCCCGTACTTTAACAAGAGCTGTCCTTAACTGGTTTACTTTGGCATTTCGAGAGTGCAGCATATGACGAGCGGCAGCCAGCTGAGAGCAGTACCGGGCACGAGAGTGGGACAGCAGTGCTCTGAGGCGTGAATTTTTTTGACTCAGTTGAGCTGTTTGATTAGACAGCGATTCCTCATTGACTTGCGCCTCCAATAGACTGCACTGATGTAAAAAGGGAATTGTGGATCATCAGTAGCACTTCTGTATCTTAAATTTGCAAACATTACCACTATATTTAACATTATCAACAAATAATAATAGTAATTAATGTAGCTACTTTAAATAAACTAAAAATAACTGTCAATTCACAACTACAATTTATTTTGGTACCTATTATTCATTACAACATGTTTTGGCTGATGTGGCCATCTTCAGGTAATACAAAAAGTATACACAGAAACTGGGAGGTTAAGTGAAACATTCAATTGTATACAAATAAATGAGATCTCACTTTTACAGCGAGGACAAAAATTAATCAGGATACATGTTGTTTACATAATTTTGAAATTTTATATATTCTAATAAAGGAAATGACACTGCCTTCAAAGTTCTAGCTTTTACCTAATTTAAAACTGTTTTATGTTCAGTATTTAATTATGTTATATAATTTTACTTTTAGAATATTTTGTACAGTAGGTTCCTGGTTTAAATCATTCTTTCTTTGAGTGTGGACTGGCTGAACGTTTTAGAGTTAGAGAATTATTTGTAAAGCAACTTTGTAGTTTATAGGTTAAGAGCCTATTTTAATGGTGAATATTGAAATTTAAATAAAGGATAGAATGAATATGATGGTAGGCATTAGAGAAATTGTAGAATTATGATTAATGAAATGCAAAGATTCTTACAGGTTTTAAGAATCCTTTGATTATGTTACTGACTTGAGTGTAATCTAGTTTTGAAAATACAGAATCAAAATAATAACTTCAATTATTAATTCAGAGAGGGAGATACAGAAATTCTTACAGGATGTAACATAATCCAACTGACAGATTTCTATGTCTGATAGAGAAGAGTAAAAAAAATTTATTTTAGGGTAGAATCTAAATATCAGGAAATGCTTAATTTGGTTGCTAAATGCAGAAATATCAACACATTTGTTTTGGAAGGATGGAACTTAACAGCCTGGCACTTAATTTTACTGTTCAGTACATGGAGTTTTGTGAAATGAAGAATGGCTGATTAAGAAGAATCAAATTTATAATCGAGATGTTTCTTGCAGTATATTTAAGACATTGTTCCATTAGATGTTGCAAACAATTCTGCATTGATTTTCATTTTTTTTTAAATTTTTATTTCACGTGTAAATTTGATACTTCTTAATCACATTTCTTTATTTTACAGAACTCCATGTACAGAAAAATAAAATTATGTAATAAGGTCCAGAGCAACATGCAACTCTTCCTCCCAAATTGAAGGTGTTCATGGTTCTGTGTTTTGCAACCAAACTAAGCATTTGAGGATACTGGTTCCTATCCTTAGATATGCTGTTTTGATCTCCTCTGTCATCCCTAGAAATCTGTCATGTTTAATTATGTTACACTCTGTATACAGGTGGATGGTTTTCTGTTATGCAGAAACTGGACAGCTGAACACTGAAAGACAGTAATTTAGTTGATATATGATAACAATGGATTGTTTAGAATTAATGTTAGAAGTACATAAATAATGTAATGATATAAAATCATTTATAGCTACTTTTATATACCTTAAAGATTTGGACATACTCTGATGTTGAAGGGCAACTTTTGTTTTAAATGGAATGATAATTAAAATCAGTATCACAGCTCAGTAGATATAAAATATTTAAAATTACCTGTTAGCTTAACCCTTTGACGCCCGAATTTAGTGGCCATTCGGCTATTTAAAGGGCTCACTGCGTGGCCACTTTAGTGGCCGTTTGGCGTTAAAAGGTTAATCAAGTGTCTGTCAGCAATGAACAACTTGGCTCCCATTCAATTGATATTTGTGAAATTTTATACTGGGGATTTTTACTGTAATTTGTTGACCAAATTAAAGTTTCCTCAAAAGATACAAAAAACAGCACAGACTTTACATGAAGTCAAATGCAAATGTATTAAAATAACTTGCCGTTTAGGAAAACAGTAGCCAAAAAAGACATGGCATGGCTTGTATCATTCAACAGGCAGGATGTGGAAAGAAGGTGGTCCCATCTAGCACTTCATTTGACAGACTGAGGAAGTTTATTCTTCCCAATAAAGAAAAGATGTGTTAGTACCTTAATGTGCCTTATCTGTGCAGATAGTAGTTCCCTGCTCTTCTGTAGCTGCACAACATTATCACGTTCAGCGGCAAGCATCTCTACCAGTTGTAACAGGCGTGTGTTTAGCACCTGCATCTCCTGCACTTCTTGGCCACTGGTGCATACACAGTTAGGCCCCATCTCCTCCACTCTCTGAATATAAACCAAATGCAAATATCATACTGTACAACAGGGATGTACTGACTGAATCCCAGTGTACTTTACATGCATATATTCACTAGCACAAGAACACATCATAACCCAGGATATGGCTGCTTTCCTTGCCCATATCACAATACACAGGGAACAGAACAAACATTTCCCTCACTGTAACACTGGGACACCAGTGAATAACTTGTCATCACACATTTGCACAAACTACTATCACCAAAAGCACTTGGTAATGTAACACAACATACAGATTAGCAGTTAATTAATAAACTTGTGTAAATGCTTCTGTGTCAATACATTATTATGACATGTACAGATGCAAACGGACAGAAATCCCATGGCTGATGCATAATGCTGTTGACTAAAATACAATTGAAATTTATCCATAAGAAACTTTTAGAGTATCCCACAGGTGTCTGCCAGGAAGGCATATGCATACTTAACCTCAGCACTATGTGGAGGTAAGCAGTTACCTTCATGCCCCACTTATTTTACCACCGGGGAAAGAGACCCCAGTATCCATTGAACAGATGGCTGAATGGACCCCAGAGCCATCTGAATGCTCTGGAGACAAGGAAAAACCCTTACCTTTGCCAGGAATCAAACTACATCTCTTTGGTTATCCAGCCCACAGCCCAGTTACCTCTCCAACTAAGCTATCCTGGCTTTGACACTGAAAGTAGCTCATATTACATAGTGTTGAAAGACAGAATGATATGTGAATAATGAATGAGAGAGGATGTGGTCATAGTCAATTTTAAGGCACCATCTGAACATATGCATGGAAGGGGTGAACAAACCCATAAAAACTCCCTGTCAGGATAGCAGATCTCTAAGTTGGGACATTCAGTTATGAAGCTTGGGTTTGTAAGTATGTAATTGTGGCTAACTGGAATGGCTCCTTTTCTGACATAATGCCTGCAGTATGCACAAGGGTGCCTACCATATTTACCAGCAAGAATATTACACCTGACCTGTCCATGTTGTTTCTCTGCAGTCAGTGTTTCCTCATTTCTAGTTCCCTTTCCTTCATTTTTCTGCTCACATTTTCTCTCCTGGTCAAACATCTGAGTTACTGCTGCTTGCATGTGATTTGTCAGCACAGTCAGCAGTGACATCATGCTCTGCAACAACCATAATATCAACCTCAGTAGGCTGTAGATCTCATTCTAGTGTTGGACAACGAATGTGTTCTAAACACTACTTAAAAATTAAGTTCCTACCTAATAAAAGACAGCTGTGACTCCATTACAAAGCCCAACAGATGAACGGTGCTTATGGAAGTTAACTGTTTATCAGCAAAGCTATGAAACATGTAAATACACTGCACGGAAAAAAATATGATTTGTGAATGTTACAGCAGGTGGTGCATTTCTCATTTTCACCATGCATGCTACATGTAATCTCATCCATCTTCATTTACTGTTCTTACTAATACCAATATTTGCGGTTTACACAGTGGTAAAGAATCTTCTATGTTATTACTTCATGTTGCCTGGTGGGTGCAGGTGGTTACCAATGGTTTAGGGAAACACACTGCTTACATCTTCATTTTTAATTTGAAGATGGAGGAAATATCCTTCTGTCAGATCACATGCTATCTTGATAACACCAGATAAACAGTACAACTTGTGAAGCCCCTCATTATGTAATTCTGTCATCATCTGTTACTCTATTCTTCTTAGGCCGAAATATTCTCCTTGTCATTTCACTCTCAAAAACCATCAAATCCTATGTTCTTCTTTTACCACCAGAGAAATTTCAGACTAAATAAAACAGCATGCCAGAATATTTAATGTTACATATTCTAATCCTTAAATTTTTAGAATGGATATAAGAAAATAATACATTTTGAATTGAATTGTAGAAAAGTTTTCAAAATTTAAAATGATATTAATTACATTTTTATCTGACAGTGTACTATCAATTCTACCTGCAAGTAGTGTCTGGATTGCAGGCTCAGGCACGACAAGTCGTGCCTGAGCCTGCAACTCAGACACTACTCCAGCCTAACTGCACCTAACCTCCAACATACAGCAAACCAAGAACGAATCGACCAATGTGGTAATCAACATCATAGTCGCGAGCTCCTGATGATGGGCATACTAGTGCCCGAAACATGTTCAGCCTATAAGAAGTACAATAAAATAACAAGTGGCATCTAGTTGGTTTTTTATTCTTCAGTTATCACAAGGACGCACGGTCCAATAAACATCAGATTCTAGACCAAACTATTTACACATCACATAATTTTTGTATTGTTTTTTATAGTATTTATGTTTCAACCTAATAAGTCAACATCATCAATACGAGTCCTAATTAGTTACAATACCTCTGAATTTTCGTGGACTTACTAATGCCACCTTCTATGGTGATGTTAACAAGCAATGCTTCAGACAATCCTCATCAAATTCAGCTATGATACATGTTTGTTGATAGCAAATCCTTCATTTCATGCTGAAAGGTATTGATTATTTGTTCCCTAATTTTAAGAATCCTGAAGTGGCTGTCACCAAAATATACGAGTATTTCATATATGGCAACAATTATTCTGTCTTATTAACTAATCTCCTAAAATGTAAGGATACAGCACAAAACACAGCAGAAAAATAGAAGTGAGAAACCGTATAACATTAAAAAAATAAGTAAATTAATATTTATTACACACAGAGTATCGGAAGAAATACATATATCTGAAGGAACTGGTGACATACAAGACTTACTGAGAATTCCCTCTCTGACATTGAAATATGTAGAATATGTAGAATATGTAGCATTATTCAATTTAGCACATACATGTACAGAATCACATATTTTACACATATTGAAAGAAAATAATACATATATGGTTGCAGCTGAATCTGTGGTATGGAGTTTGAAAAATTCTTCTTTACATGAACAAATCCAGAGAAGTTCCAAAGTTTACCCAAACCCCATACTCAATACCGAAAGAAACAGCTATTCCACCGATGAATACAACCAGTGTATGAAGTTGCCATAATGAGGTTCTGGGATCAGATAATATGTGAAATATTATTATGCTGTAGCTTGGAGGTATAAAGATAAATTTTCATGCAAACCAGGCAGGAAGAATTGTGAGATAAGGGCTTCTCTTGGCAATGAATATGAAAACCACAGCCCCTCTGGATGTAACACCATGTAATTTGGTAGGCAGGTGTAACTGTTTCAGGGGAAATGGCTGCCACCATTTCAGAACAAATGAAGGAGGCAGCAGGTTCCTCTGAAACTTGGGTATCTGTCTACCAAACAGTACATTACAGCCCAGTAGAAAAACCAAATGTTTGGTATATTACCCATACAGATGATACTTGATCATGATATGCAAAATACAGCATCACTCCATCCAACCCAGTAATGTCTGGATGAAATGGTAAACCAATGTAAAACTTGGTGTTAACATCATGCCATCAGAGATCCCATCTCTGCACAGAGTGACTGGGAAGTTTATCCAAAGCAGTACTATAGTCAATGCAGAGAAACTTTTCAATCACTCTTTACCTCCTAATTCCCTGCCAGCATTATCAACTTGGCAGCTGTGAGAACTTATGAAATGTAGAAAGGAGTAATGTGTGTTATAATGGGGCCCAAAAATGTGTGTAACAAATCTTTGAAAAATAAGCAAGTTTCATTAATATAACTGTCTGGTGTACGGTAGAACATGAAGACTACACAAAATCTGTACAATGCTTTCAGTTTCAAGGCAATAACTAATGAATCAGTGGGCTTAAGTACGCAGAATGCTGTAGGGAAATACATTACAAACGTAACAACACACTCTGTATGAAAAAGACTGGAAAATAAATGCATATTTCCTTGATCCTGAATTAAGGTTTGTATACTGAAATACTGGTTTCTCAATATTGCACAGTGATGGGCAGTAGAATGACAGACTATCAGTGCACCATCTGCTGCTCAGAATTAACTGCACAGTATGGTACAAGGAAATTGTTCAGTCTACAATAAACCAATGCATGAAACCTTGTGAGATGAAAGAAACACTATCATTGGAGAAAAGTTTTTCCTTATTTCTTAAACTCTACTTTAAGACAGGAAAGATAATGAAAGTGCAACCATATCATTTCATTTCATAAATTCCTGTCCTAATTTTGCAGTCTTAACTTGAAGGTAGGCTCCAAAAAACTGTCAAAAGAAGTATCCATTCTTCTGGAATATTATGCTCTGTCACTGGGCAAATTTTCCCTACGTTTGGAGACCACTATGCTGTCTCAGAATGTGATGTAGCATCATATCCCAGAAGAATGGATACCTCATTTACACTGCTGGAAAAACTTCAAAACTTGTCAAAATAGTTTGATATTTTCAATTCAAACAGTTTCTAGATTTGTCTTAGGCTGCTTCTGAACCTTTCCAGAGACATGCACTTTGGACACACGTCTGATATATTCCTTGGTCTTCATATTTTTGCTGTTGGGCGTGTCATCATCCAGAACCCACTTCTCTGGATTCTTCAAACTTCCTGGATCATCAATGTATGGTGTTGGGGGTGGGATGGTCCTAAGTCCAACATTATCTTCAATGGCTGCATTCTTTAACTCATTCTGCTCACTGCCTGATGAGTAATCCAAGGAAGATTCACTCTGTGGGAAGTCTGGAATCACCACTCTAAGTTTAGGAGATTGTGAACTGGGTGTGTTGTGAGGGTGTAAGTCAGGAATTACAAGCCTCAGTGGTTTTTTAATGCTTAAGGATTTTCCCCCTCCATCAGCAGATAACATTGAGGGGTTGTGTACTTTGTCTCCTTGATAATCCTGATAATGATTGTAGAAACTGTGAGAAACTGGAGAACCAAGCAGTTGAGTTTCAGTATTTTGAAAAATCCTGTACTGAACGTCAGGATAATCATTGATGCTTTCATCTTTGATATGGCTGTATATATTTTCAGAAGAGTTACTGGGATGCCTAAAATTTAATGCTGATGAAGATCCCTCTCTTGAAGCATTTGTTTTTGTATTTCCCCCAGTATTTTGGAGAACAGAATTATGTGTTTCAGAATAATCATAAATATGTTCATTGTCATAATTACTGGGAGTCCCAGACTCCAGTGCTGAAGAAGATTTTTCTGTCTGAGCACTGGCTTTATAACTTCCTTCAGAATCTTGGAAGAAGAGCCAGTAAAATGGAACACCACGCTTAAGTTTCTCATTGTGGCCATATAGAGAAAAATTATTAGAACTTCCTGTACCCAGCAATGTTTCTTGTAAAGGAACATTACTTACAGAACGCGCTTCAGGATTGTAGAATAAAGGGTTGTCATAAATACTGTCAGGGTAATGGTAGGCATTTTTAACTGAATGCTTAGCATGCTCAGAAGCAACATTAGATGTTCTATAATCTGACTCTGAATTGATGGTATATGGCAGTGTATTGGTGTTGGAATGTGTTTCAGGGTTGTGGAAGAAAGGAGTGACATAAGGGTCAGGATAATTATGAATGTGACCTCCAGATATGTTGCCAGATGCTATTGACTCCAGTGCTAAAGAACTGCCATGGTATAATGGCTTATAATGAGTTTCCAAAGGTGGATCTTGTATTTCATCGTGACTATTAGAAGGTGCTTTCTGTGTCAGATTTGAAATCAGGGACTTCGTCAAGGGTTTAAATCTTGGTGTTTTATTATCCTTTATGCTGTCTGACTTTGTTGAGGTCAAGCCAAATGCCTCCTTTGCACCCTCAGCCAAGTGTCTTTGTGGGTAGACAACACCAACAAATGATGGCTCTGGAGGTACAGAATTGTCAATATTCTTCTTTGACTGATTTGGAATCACAAGTGCTATATATGACACTGGAGACTTCTGGTTTTGTGAAACATAATCACTCTTAGTGTGCTCTTGAGAAAATCGATGTGCCTGTTTCGGGGGCAAACCTTTCTTGCTCACATCCAGCAGGTAGTCAGATACTGACGTGTAATTGTACAGATTCAGCAGGAATGGAGAAATGTGTCCTGGAACCTTTTTGACTGATGTCGGATCAGACTGTTCCGGTCTGTGCATTACAATTGAACTATCAGTACTCTCAAATGCATGATCAAACGGTGGTGGCCAAAGTGGATTCTGTTTTGTTCCTTCCATTTCATGTATCAGCTGTGCCAGCTTAGGTTTTGATGTTGAATGGATAGGCATTGGTGAACTGTCTGTAACATCTTGTCTTTGTGTTGATGGTTGAGAAGACTCAGGGGTATGAATGGCTGAATTACGAGAAGGATCTTCTGGACTGTCACTGACACTGTCTGAAGTTTCCTGTTCTTCCTTAAATTCACCTTGTGGTTCTGTTGATTCTTTATGAATACCTGATCCAAAGGATGGTTTCTGAGATTGTCTGCCAGAGGAAACATGCCACTCATGCATCAACTCATACCCAGGACTGTCAAAATATTGTGGCCTGTGGTAATAAGATTCTGGTTGAGCTGGTTTAAATCCTCTACTGTCTTTGTCTGTTGATGGTGTATGAAAAGAGAATTCTGGTATTGTGTGTAAATCTTTCTGTTCCTCTTTATGAGCTCTCCGACTGTCAAACAAGCCAAAACTAAATGGACTGTTGTCGGCAAATGAATGTCGATTGTTCCAGAAGTCCTCAACCCATGTTTGCAGTGAAGGGGCCGGAATTTGATTGTAGTTGGCATCTTCTCGGTGTTTCTCTTCCTTTCTGCCTTCCTCTTGCTTGGACTGCTCACCTTCATTGTGATCTATATTGTCTTTATCATTGCTCTTTTCTTTTGAGTTACTGGCATTCTCATGCTCAACACTCTCCTTTTCAGATATTTTCTGTTTTGGCTGCTGACTTTGTTCTTCTTCCCCTTGTGATTCTTGTTTGTTGTTTTCTTGTTGGAATTTCTGCACTGGCACCTCTTTCCCTTCAGTATTCTCTGGTGACTTTATATCTGCTTCATTACTAGCTTTATCACCATGATCATCACCACTTTTTTTGGTATCCTGATTCTGTTCAATTTGTGTTGCATTAGCATCATGACCCCCACTATGCTGCCCTCCTGAAACTATTCTGCTATCCTGAGCACCATCAGAACCTTTTATGCCATATTCACTTCTCACATGTTCTTTATCCTGCTCTCCCTCACTACCATGATCTTCCACCTTGCTAGCACCATTTTTCTTGTACTGATTACTCTTTTCACTTTTGTGACCTATCTTATTTTCACTCTTCCCGCCTCGAAATTGGTCTTTAATATACTGACCAATCCTCTCAAAATACTCATCTACTGTTTCATTTCTGTGACGACTTCTGTAATAATTACTTCCGTCACTCTTGCGGCCATCCTTGCCATGGTCAGAATCACCTGTTCCATTGTTAAAACCCATTCTGACATAATGACTGTTTCTGTCATCTTCATTACCACCCCTGATATGATAAGGGTCATCATAACCAACATGACTAAAGTCGGGTTTGTAATAACGATTACTTCTCTCGTTATGACCACTTCTTACGTAGTCGGGCCCTATTCTGTATCTACCATATGGATACTGTTTCTTCCTATCAGAATCAACGGAATGTCCTAGCGATTCTGCAGCCGTCTGCTTACGTCTCAAGTCCACATCTGACAGCGACAGAAACACAATCTGAGATGGTGTTGCGGGGGTTGTCTGAGTTGTTAATTTAAAGGGTTGGGTGGGAGGGGGCGCAGGTGGGGGTGGAGGTGAAGCAGTTGTGGCAGTCTGAGCGCTGTTGCGTTGCAGTCTGTATCCCAGCATCTGAGCTAATCCATTAAGGATGAAATCTAACGTTCTTTTGTCACGAAACCTAGTGTGCTGAGAGCCATTATCGATGGGGCTGTCACCGTGCAGAAAGTCACTTTCAGCTGACCAGGTGGCAGGTGAGACGATAACCACCAAACCAACGATGAACAAAAAGCGACAGAAACTCTCATATACCATTCTGAGTAACTGCGATTAAACACTTCACTTAACTGTTCCACAACAATGCAGATTGCATGTTAACACTAACACAACACATTGTCTATGTCCAAACCGACTACGTAGCTCAAGCCGTCTAAACACTTCGTTGGGAAACTGTCACACTCGAACTGCGAGGAAGGCAGCTAAAATGTCACGGTTTTTACACATAAGCGGACTAGAGCCTGGCGCACGTAATTCAGCTTCTTATATAGTTTCTGTTCGAGTTTCTAGTCCGTAATTTGTTGGCCGGCCGGCAGCGCCGTTCCGCATCACCGTCCTGCAAAACGCGCGGCAAAAACCATACGAAACCACTGACTTGCAAGAGGCGACTGCTGTCTTTCGTTACTCTAATCGGCTAATTTAAACGCCAGATACGACCCTACCCCGACAGACTTAACCATAAACATTACAACAATCGGGTTGGTTAGACGCGAACACGGTTGTCTCGAATTTAGAAAGCACTGCAAACATAGCCCGATCCACAGCTCACGCTGCCCGGGCTTGTCATCGCCAAACCCCGGATGCAATCTATAGTGACTTCATTGTCAGATTCGTGGTGGAAAAAGTAGCACTGAATCAGGGATCCTTCCTCAGCACATTAACTATCCTCTGTCCTCATCTGACACGGCACTTTGCTGTTTACATAATAAGACGTTCTTGTAAATAACTAGACGGAACAGAATCATTCTGTAAAAGTTAACAGTCACTTCCTGCCCTACAATTCCCTTGCTTCAGCGGAGTCCAAACGTTTAGTTTAGTTTATCAGTCCAGAATACCATACATATGATTGTGGACTCGTCAGTTTCTAGCAATACAAAAGAAGTGAGATAAGTCCAATAGCAACAAACACAGTATCGTGCAAATGGTTTCAGAACGCTTATATATAGTTTAATGAAGCTTAAATTAGATACACAGCTAATGAGGTTACATAGTTACAGAGCTACAAATTCTTCCGCTGAGTGAAATTAATGAATGTAGAAGAAGAAGTGATTTCAATTCCTTCTTAAAGGCCTTATAACTATCTATTTCTTTTATGTACCGGCAAGTTTGTTATATAATTTAGTCCCCATATTTATTACACTTCTCTCACATAAATCAGTATTGTATGATTGGATGTGGATATCCATCTTTCTTCGTGTATTATGAGCATGGATATTTGAATTTAGATCTACAAACTGGTGGTGTTTTCTTATATAACATATAACTTCCATTATATACAGTATAGTGAAACCAAGGTGAGAATATTCAA
>Ga0123355_10013624_pt1 | contig 12666 bp, 8 predicted proteins | sample TergutEmb28metaG_3_FD_89872 | JGI IMG/M metagenome (GOLD analysis project Ga0123355, IMG submission 89872) | Embiratermes neotenicus P1 segment gut microbial communities from Petit-Saut dam, French Guiana - Emb289 P1 | ecosystem: Host-associated > Arthropoda: Insects > Digestive system > Gut ...
AGGATAGAGACAGGTGGCGGACGCTTGTGAGTGCGGTAATGAACCTTCGGGTTCCGTGAATTGCGGGGAATTTCTTGACTAGCTGCAGACCAGTTAGCTTCTCAAGAAGGACTCTGCACCATGGAGTAAGTATTATTATTATTAGCATGATGAGCTGAATGGGCAGGAGAGTGAAAGTGGAGTGATGTGTTTCTCTTCCAGGGGGTCTTTTTTGAATGAAGGCTAGTAGAGGCTTTATTTTCAATTGGTCGATCTGAGACACTGTCCAGAGCAAGTGCTGTCTTTCGAAGGAAAGTAGAGTTGTGTGGATGGAGTCCAGTGTTTCTAAAGCCTGAGACAGCATTTCTACGTGTCATGGCAGGTAGCCATGCTTGTATGAGTAGTTATTTAAATCTGAGCTTTCCCAATATCCAGGATTGTAAACAAAACCATGTAGATCAATATCTGCAAGGTTGTGTTTGTCGGTTATTTGGAACACTTGCGTTTTACGACTCGCACCACGGGAAGATGTCACCGAAATGTTAATATACTGGGCGGAAGCGCACATGCTATAAACAAAACACATAAGCTTTAGTAGTTGTTAGTAAGGAGACTGGGGCACGCGGTGGTGTGGTTGGTTAAGGTACTGCGCTACAAGCCGGAAGGTCGCGGTTTCGATTCCCGGTGGTTTCATTGGAATTTTTCATTGACATAATCCTACCGGCCGCACTATGGCCCTAGGGTCGACTCGGCTTGCAACAGAAACGAGTACCAGGAATATTTCCTTGGGGAAAAAGGCTGCCGGGTCGTAGGGCTGAAACCCTTATCACCTTCATGTGCCGCTTGTCAGGTAAACTGGGAGACTCAATCTCCTGGAACCCTCAGGGCCTCTCCAGGCCTGTACAGGGACTACTTTACCTTGTTTTACCTTTTACACACACGCGTTAATCTGGAAGAAAACGTAATTGACATGGTGCTGTATGTGACTGGCAGTGCGTCTATAAAGTAAGAGCAGAGATTTACCTTGAGAAATAAGAACTGTGGCATATCCACAAGGTGTCATGGTTCGCTCGCGGACTAAAGCCACGGAGTTTAGTTTAGTTAGTTAGTCAATTATCCGACCAAACACAACCGTACGGATCTAGCACAACTGTCTTGTCATACACTACCACATGTTGATCAGCCTTAGTGCTGCAGTGTATATTAAAAGACCAGATCTGTCTGGTTGTGTTTGGTCACATAATTAACAGCTTATCGACAAGAAATAAAAAAATAAATAAAAAAAAAAGACGGTGTCACCCAAGAACAATGTCGTTGTGAACTACCGAATTCTGATACTTCATGAATACCTCCAGATGTCAGTGCAGACAAAGCCTGCAGTCGGTAGCTCAGTCCAGTGGTGTACAAATCCTTGGCGCCAATTCGAAAAAAAAAGGAGTACTTTTTTTAAGGTGGCTTCAAACATTTTGGGCCCTCAGTACGCAATTTGCTTCGTGTCCACTTTCCGGCATCTAAAATTCTGGATAATTTCTGGACACACTATCAGTCTATGACTGTGGTTGTCTTTCCCTGCAATAAGGTACTGGCATGTCACGGCATTGTGCATATTTTACCTGCAGTTATGAAAGAGTGAATACGAATCATATATACTCAGTTCATGGAGAGTCTGCGGGTACAGTTAAATTCCACTACAGGACCTTCCCAACAAAATCATACGGTATATACTAACCGGCATCACTCGATTCTTGAAATAATCGCTAACGGGTTACTTGTACCGATTATAAGCGATTTTCATAGAAGAGAAATAAATTTGTGACTGTTATAGTATTTTGCATCATCTCATGTGAAACGTTTCGAAAACAGTACGCGAAATTATTCGCATTACCCAATTTGTATGCGGTACTTTCCATAAAATTTTGGCAACTCAATTTTGTTTTAAAGCAGTTTTCCTCGTCAGCGACTTGAAGAGAACTGGAATAAATAACAGGTTAGAAGTAATTATTTTGTAATTTAAAGATGCACATTAAGGTAATTATATTAATGGATTGTTTACCTTCGCTCTCAGTTACGTGATTATGAAGTGTGGAATGGTAAGACGTTTAGTGTGTAATGCACTGGGCAGCAGCTGTGGTGTGGATTGTCCAGCTGATTAATTAACTGGCACGCTGTGAACCTGTATGGAGGAGTGAATGTACGGCCTCAGACATGCTTGACCTCAGCTTAATGAAGCGAAATATGTTAAATCAAATAAACACACGAAACAGTGCGATGGAGATACATTAACACAATAACTAATTGACGAGAATTAAAATATAGAAGGTGAAGCAATGTACAGGCCTGGACAGGCCTGGGGGCTCCAGGAGGTTGAGATTCCCAGATTTCAAGACAATCGGCACAAGAAGGTGGTTGTCAGCCCTGCCTACCGGCGCTGTCCCCAGCTCAAGCGTCAAGTTGTGCTACGATTGGTGAAGAACAGACGGCAAATAATGTGAAAGACAGAGGTTGAGTCTTAATTTTTGAAGTTCCACCCGACATGTTCAGACTGTCAGTAATTGTGCCGGTTTCAGTTTACATAATTAGTCTTCAGTAGTTCTACCTTCCTTCTCGAACTTCCGACGTTTTCATTCAGAAATCCATCCTTCCTTGTTTATTACGGCGCTTTAATTTTGAACCACTGATGTTTTGTAGCAGAACAAATGCAGATAAATGCGGAACATGGCATGAAGATGAATTCTCTTCAAGTTCAATGTCTGTAACAGCTTTTCACGTTGGAAAATGGGTAAAATTTCAGTTGATTACAGGCAAATCGTGGAACGGAGTGAGAGCAATAACTCGAGACGGTGAGAGAAGGAGAGCTGTTTGTGAACTCTCTGCAGCTGCCGGTCGGAGGGGTTCGAATAGCAGTGAGGAAAAGTGAAGTTTAGGTGACTTGCTCGTGCGAATAAGCACACGTATTATGGTGTGGAGACAAACCTCGCACGTATTCCAGACGTGTGCACGAGATTAAGGTCGGTAAGCAGCTTCATGCTCTGGCCGCTATTCCCTCAGACATGGTGGTCCTCAGAAACGATGTAAATGTACCAGCAAAGAGTTTCGCCTGCTATCTTAGCCTGTTAGCCTGTTGCTTCGTGACTGTGATAGCCCAGGTGATGTTACAGCAGACAGGCGCAGTTGTTAAACTGCACTGGAAAGTAAAGTCATGTGCCAATTACCTCCAGTCATGACAGCAATTGAAACGCTTTATTGCCATCTCAATTCAACCGTCGTCAATTGAGGCCATTTCTCGATCCGTCTGTGATGTTACCGACACTGTCTTCACCAGCGGATGATGGACAGACAACTCTAATTTCGAATGTGAAAGACAGGCTATGCAGTTTCTCTTCCTTTGGGTGTTTGGGGTGTATGTAGGATGCTAAACAATGGAGCAACCGATTGTGCACACGTTTTGGTAGAAAAGAAACTTAACGTGACGAAAGGATAATTATTGTTTGTTAGTAAATAATACAAGTCAGAATAATAAAGCTTGATTAGTTATTATTTTAATATAGAAAGGAACAGTATCGATGTCTGCGATTTCTCTACATCGGTTGACACTCACGGGACACAGCAGGAAGTAGTGTCTCTAGTAAATCCGTACTTAAGATTCCAGCATGGCAATACCCTATAACTGCCATGAAGACACAGAGGGGGGAATATAGGTGTAGCTGTGCTGTTTTTTTAACCTTTGTGCTAGATACGGTGGGTGGTCAACGCCACGCCCCGGCCGCTTTACCTCCGGGAATGACTTGGTACGTACCGTGGGGCCCAAGGCCTGTCTGGACGGGTGCGGAAATTCTCGCCCTCACCGGGATTCGATCCCCGGACTGTCCAGCCCCTATCAAGTCACTGTACCGGCTGAACTATCCTTGCCCACAGCATGACAATAGTGTGAACTTTCAAGGACACAGTAAGATTAACTCCACTCGTTATTCCGAACAGTGTGCATCATGGGAACGGCCACGATTGTAATATCCTTTATAGAGAAAGAGAGAGAGAGAGAGAGAGAGAGAGAGTATTTGGAATGAAGGCAAGACGGTAACTCAAATAACGAAAAAGATCTTTGCGATGATAACTGATATATTACGGTATCTAAACACGTGAGACTGTAATACGATTATAGTTTTTCAACGAAACGTATTTTAAATGTTCATTCATACCTCCCTGCTTCAATAGAAATTAAGATGTTACTGATTTACATTTGCATATTATTTTGAGATTTCTGTCTTCATACAGTTTTTTATCTCCCACGTTTTAAAAAGGAAAAAAATAGGTTATGAAATAATATAATTATACAAAATATATGATGAATTTCATCGTAAGTTGTCAGTTTTAAACATGGCGTCATTGCGAATCCAGAACCGGTGCTTATGAAGTTCTTGATAAACGGGCGCGTGTATGAAGAAATTAATAAAGTTTACAGTGCTACCGGATATCCACTTAGCTAAAGCTTGTGGATACACTAAACTAGAGAGCTTGAGTGAGGGTTTGCCAGCCACATATCGAAATTAACTAGCCGCCCGAGAGATGTCAGCAGCGTGCATGTAGATCGTTGATGGTGTAATGTGAAGCACCGCGCAACCGGATGTTGGCATATCGTAGAACTGGCCGAGCATGCTGTCTGTGTCTCAGTGGCTCTCGAACATTTCAAATAAGGTTTACAAATTGGCGTTCCATGAGAGCTACGGCGAGCCCATGTTGGATAGTGGTGGGCAAAGTGGCACTGGGACAGGTTTTTTTCCGAGTACTTACTTTTGCCTTGTCTATATTATCCTGCCAATGCTTCGTACTCATTCATCTACATGTTTCGAACCTTATTTGCCCATCATCAGGGAATACAGTAACTGTATATAACTGTTCCTTGATATATTGATCTCCTGAATGTAGAAGAACTGGTAGGAACTGAACTTCCAGCGGTTCTATATGCAACAGACCGATATATCAAGGAATAGTTATATACTGTTACTGTGCTCCCTGATTATGGGACACTAGGTTCTGAAACATGTAACAGTTAGTGAGTTTAATAATTTTATTGTAAATATAATTTTTGGTTTAAATTATTGTAATTAAATTGTAAAGCACAAAATGGGGAATGTGAAGTGACCATGTTACTTCCCTTATAATCCGCACCTTCCCTGTTTTCTGACACATTTAGACAAATTTATTACAATACGCGTCTTTACTAATTACTTACACGAATAGGTACCGGGTCAGTCCTGGGGGTAAAGCGGCCGGGGCGTGGCGCCGAGGTTAAACAAAGAGTAGAGCTTTACATCTACTGCCACTTTGGGCCTTCTTGGCCTGTTCCAGGATGAACTTTACTAATTACATACAGGCCTGTTCCGTGCCGTCACTATTATCTTATAAATAATACCTTGCTAATTATAATGTGTATATCAAACAAATACCGACTAATGCACTCATATATTACCAAGTCACCAGTTTATTAAGAATATACGTCACTCCAACATGTTTCAACCCTCAATGGGTCTTTTTCAAGGAGTATATTGGTACAGTTTAGCAGCAAGTTCAACAAAATGATTCACCAGTTGTAAAATTAAACATGGTGTGTAGTGTGTAGTGTGTACCGCAGTAGCAATATGACTGCTGCTTTGTGCACGATACATTAAGCAGGAGGTTGGGTGGACCCCAGAGCAGGTCTGCACGTTTTGAAGAAGAGACAAATCTCTTGGCCCTGTCAGGATTCGAACTCCGGGAAGTCCAGCCCGTATCTGGTCAGGATGCCGGTTACGTTATCACGGATTCGCGTAGGCTATGCTCTCTTAACCTGGTGCCTATTTTCATGTTGCAGTTTACAATGAGCAGCCAGAGCAGGACAGCCTGAACGACCCGAACTCTGGCCCTGAGCCGGCCACGACGCCGGCGGAACTGAACCCGCCCGGCAAGCACCGCCACCACAGCCGCCCCAAACTACGAAGCGGCCGAGCGCTGCTGGGCATCCTGGCGTCAGGCAGAAGTTCGGCCCTCGACATGCTGGAGCACACCGAGCCCTTGTGAGTGGCTTGATTTAGAACTTGGGGACTTGCTAGGCTAGAAATTTGAGTCAGTTGGTGCACAAGCTCACAAGCTGATGATTTGGAACATAGGTGCTTCTAAACTTCGACTTTCTTCAGCTCTGTCGACTTCTGCTGTAAAGTTGTCGTTCCAACCAGCGAGAAAACCAACCAACCAACAAACAAACTAACTAACCACAAACGTAATCGTGTTTCCACTTACAAGTTAAAAATTTCAGGTGTACGCTACGCTTAGCTGGAATGTGAACACTGTGCCTTATAAATGTGACATCGAGTTGAGCTTGCACTAACGGGCTGGGCTAAAGACAGTTGCTGCATGCAGGAGAATTTCTATTTGGCAGTTAGACCATTGAGAGGGAAGCTTTGGTTGGGTGTGATTCTGGGAATTGAACCGAGAGGCTGTGGCTGTGTTGGCAGAAGTCTCTGCTATTGTAGAATTTCTCTTCGACTTCAGGCTGCCATTACGAAGGGACGAGGGCCACGCCCCGTCTTTGGTTATGTCGTGTCATTTGCCTACTAACTGAATAAAATCACGTAAGTCCTGTCAGTGTAGTCTATTGGTGTTAGCCACTAAATATTTATGTCTATTTGGCCACCATGTTGCAAACAACCTTTCTCTAGGGATGGAGCGTCTCTCTCTCTCTCTGAAGAAGCTCAGTGCCGAGGGCCTCGTGGGGGGGGGTCCTTTACTGGGGACCCTGGAAGATATGTAAAGAAAGGCTCCTGATACGAACATCTTTCTCCACATGGGTTCCTTTACGGCTGAGGGGAACCTGGAATCTGGAAGGGGGCTCGTATACGGGGACTGTGAAAGATGAATGAAGGAGGGCTCTAGGAACGGGGCATCTCTCTCCGAGGGACTCCATGATGGGGACCTGGAGGGAGGGCTCCATTACCGGGGACCCCGAAAGATATGTTAAGTAAGGCTCTGGATGTGGGTATATGCTTCCACAGGGGCGCTCTTTTCTTAGGGCCTTTGAGAGAAGAAGAAAAAAATTCTTATTTAGAGGAATTTTTATGCGTATTTCGAGCGATATGCAAAAATGCCCTGTAAACGGGTATCTCTCCATAGGGGGTTCGTTTTCCAGGACATTTTGAGAGAAAAGAAAAATTATATTTGGGTTCCTTTCTTGGACCCAGAGGACATTAAGATTTTAAGTCTGGGGGCCATCTGGAACTCTAGTAAAGGAATAGGGCTATCACGAGCTATCAGATTATGGGGCACAAAGGACCCGTCTATAAGGCCTAGGTGCATCGGGACCGTAAGGACTGGAATCCAATGTCCATCAATTAATCAAATTCGAAAACCGGTGTGCATTTTCAAGTCACATTACAGAGAGAGGACGGAAAAAGTAAATCGCGTAAAACGAGATCTGTCCGTAACACCGTGTGCGATGTGAATGTTACTTTTCCTGTGAAGGAAAGTGTTACTTTCATATGGCTGCGTGTAGGCATCACACAACGTTACGGGCTTGTACTTGTTGTGCAGGCTTTCCGTGTGTTCAGGAAAGGAATGAAGTATATTCAAAGGGAAATACAGAGGAAACAAACTTGGAAACAGTGAAACTAATCAGAATACAGCAATCAATAAGAAAACAAGAAGATATTGCAAATGTGTGGGATACTGTTTTCACGATTCATGGGTGCAACCAAAACGGGATTCAGTTCTCTTCTTGAATGTCATAGGCTATGGCGAATCACCGTGGGCCAGATTCTCTTGCTGCGTTCCAACGACTGGTGTATTTTACAAACTTTGGTACTTGTTACAAAGTGGCAACCCTTCACATATACCATGTTGGCCACTTGTCCGTCACCCACCGAGAGTTGATGCATGTGTGAAGTCCGAGTACTCGTAATTGTCGTGCGTTGTTGCGTTCTCAAGAGCCGTTTAAAAGGCTAGATTTTTAGCTGCGTCAGGCAGTACGTTGAAAACAGATAAGTTACTGGTGTGTGGACATAGATTTCATTTGGATCCCTATATGGTGCGCAATTATTGTCATGTTTGTCAAATACACCTGCTGTGGAAGGTTGGGTTTAGGTTCTGGCATTCGTTCGCTCTTCGCTCTGAGTTCCTGGTTTTTTTTTTTGTGGTGTTTTATGTTGAGGTTATGTACCATCCAGACACGAGTTGAAGGGAAAAGGCAGCTAATTTTAATCTCCCACCATGTCTATTATTTACATCATCTGAGTGTAGACACTTTTCATTTCTTTAAAGCATAACAGACACGCCATTTATTTGTTGTGTATTGATTCCGCGCAAGATTGTTATTTTTGACTGACGTGGGTCTTGTTGCAGCTGCCACTTATGGATCCTCCTCAGCTCTTTGTACGGGAAGCTGGTGGTGGTCCTTATGCTGGCCTTCTGCATCACAGAGGTCATGGACAACTCCATCAAATTGCTCAGCCTCCAGGTATGATGACACATGTCAAATTAAAGGTTAATTATTTTGTCTACAAATTAGGAACAGTTTAAAGTTCATTACGACGTGAACATGCTGAAGAGTGATGATGGCGGTATATTTTATTGACATGCAATTTCTAGTGCCATGTTTGGGCCGCTGGTTGCTTTCATAATGAGCTGCATTAAATTTTATTTTCATTTATGAAGACAGCAGCTGGGATGTCATTGTGTGAGCTTTAAGGGTTTCAGGCTGACAAACATGGAGACTTTTTGCTTTCTCATTTAATGCTTCTTATGACATATTACAATCTTCCAGAGAGCAAAGTAGCTTCTTGTTAATACATTTCACATTGTACTTTGCAATGGCCACGCCAATCCTGCAAATAACTGTACTGAGAAAAGCCCTTCATGAGAAGCTAATGGCCTCTCAGCTGGTCGATGAGTTACACACTGTTTAGAGCATGTGATGGATCATCTCAGGTGTGTGGTGAGTCTTGGATGTGATTCTGTGTGTTTTGGTAGATGCACCGACGTTTCAGAGGAGCCTGCTCTCTCCACCTTCAAGGTAGAAGTTCTGCCATGAAGATGAATGCAAGAGATAGCTCAACTTTATTACCACATACCAAATTACATACCGTCATATCCTAGATAGTAGTAATAGATATCTGTGAAGAGTTACATATGGAAGCTGCAAATAGTCTATACTGGTGGTTATCAAAATGTGGTCCGTGGACCTCTGGGGTGCATGAGAATTTTTATCTTCCTCTTTTAAGTCAGAAGGAAACATATTTTTAGGTTGGATATTTTTAACATTTCACAGAATTGCTTGTGTGGAATAGTTGCATAACACAATGTAGACTTTGCCTACAGGACATACTATTCTTGCCTGTGGGTTATTTCCAGTCTTAGTTTTGTTGTGATTACTGGTAGGAAAATCATAAATTATGTGGTAAATTTTGACAGTGACTTAATAAAAGTTTTTAGATTTCATATATATAAGTTTTTAGTGTGTAATTATTCAATCTTCATTTGTTACTATGAATTGTGCCATATGGGTCCACATTACCAGAAAGGCAGAGAAACACTGCTCAAAATTCAGGTCATAGAAAGAATGAACACAATTTGTCCCCTCCCTGCAACAATTTGCCTGGCATCTACTTCCATTCTTCCTGACTTTCCCTTTTGCTTCAAGTAGTTGGATTGTCATACACTCTTTTCTGTCTGTGTCCTTGGTTAGTTATTGATATTGGTGGTGGGGAGCAGTTACATGTACACAGGGTGAGGGTGCAGGCAGATGACTTCAGCTCCCATTGCATGTTCATTCTTCCTGTGAGCACAATAGGCCTGTTGTGTGGTTAACATATAAAACAGCATTGAGCTAGCTCAAGACTGGTTTCAGAAACTGTGTGTGACATGGCAATGTTACGCACACAAAACATGTTACAGCATTGCTACAGGTACATATTGAAGATCTGACATTATGGCACATTATTGTGAAGTAAATTTTTTACCCCATGAAAAAATACAAGAACTGTTGTATTCGTATATACTACATGACCCATAACAGCCAATTATTTCTCCAGAACAAGAATTAACATTTTTGTATTGGACATAACAGCTTTTTCTGAGTCTCTGGTCAGAGTTGTAAGTCTTCCTTGCACTGTAAAACATGGTCTTCAGAGTAGTAGTGGGGACAAACTTTCTTCTTTATAAGAATAATGGACGTTGGATTTATGGTGGACAAAGTACCACTGGGATAAGATTATGTCAGAGAACTTAAACTTTTGCCCTGTCATTGTTATTCCACCAATGCTCCATGCTCATTCATTCATGTCATGATGCTATAGATCTTCACAGTTAACAGTATCGTTACTTAACAGCTTGTAACAGTAATAGGATAATGTAACTTACTGGCCTTTTTTTACTGTGTGGAATGACCTTTGCTCCTGCAAATCAAGTATTAAATTCATAGGCTTGCACCAGATGTTTTCTCATTGTTCAAGCAGACCTTCTGTTCTTATGGTCCTGAAATTTGTGGTAAATCTTTGTGTGCAGCAGTGCAATAATCCACGTGCACATTGCCAGTGCTGGTGGGTTACTGAATGTCAGCTATGTTTCCTGTCTGTGTGCATTTTACTGTAAGTGTCTTCTGGCTTTACTGCCTGACTGGCTGCTCCATATTCAGGATCTCTTTGGTTCAATTTTAAGGCTGGAAGGCGGCAATACACTGATTTTTAATACCAACATGTCTTTTGCTATCACCAAACTTCAGCGGAATCTTATTCAAGGCCTGAAGTTATAAAATCTTGAAATAAAACAACTCTTATACAAAGTATTTAGTAGAAAGCAAGATATATGGAATGTGATTAGAGACTGTCCTAGCATGTAAATATATACTCATGTTCTTTCAAACAAACTGATGTGACATCATGTATGTGTAAACATTTTCCATAATGAAAAATTAAATCATTTACCACGTGACCCTGTGTTTTGTAAGGAAGTGCATGGAGACTTGTCTCTTACAGGGGATATTCTTGATGTACCTGTATGTGGGAAGTATAGCTGTCATCATTTGCATCTATATCTGGGTGCTGATAGACAGTTGTGCATCATTGAACTCCCCAAATGAGGTGCCATCAACGCGAAGAGGAATGGCACCTGCCAATGTCACAACAAATGTAGCTGGTGAGCGCGATGCTGAAATGGCGGGCAGCCTCTCTCTCACCAGGTTTGGATCTCTCAAACGGGCACATATCTCACGAGCTAAAACCTCAGGAACCAGTTTCTATCTACGAGTTGGTGCTCTTGGTAAGTTCCATTCAGCGACAGGAAGAAGGGTGAATGGGTGTGTTGGTAGGGGAGGTGGGGTTAGAAAAAAAGTGCTGGTATTGTTTTACAGCATATGCAATTTATTTAACGCTGCTAAGACTCTGCAAAGTAAGTTAGAGATAAATGGGTCAGTTGGAGCAGGGATGGGTAGTGCATGAGTAGATTGGTCCAGTCTATAATGTATTACAAAGAAGAAACTTCTTGCATGCTGAATACAGGGAGAGAGGGTGATGAGCAGCCTGCAACACACTAATACTACTTCAGAAAACATATGAATCCAACACATGATTAAATATTTTATGCCAGTTTTTTTTACGAATCAACTGTTGTACAATAAATGCATACTAAATATTTATGTGTTAGCTGGATTCTCAAACAGTTACTTGTGGTGTTCAATTTACCAGTCTGAGCTACAACTCAACATTGTTATGGCTTACCATGAATTAAGAATGTAAGCTGTCTTATAACTGGTCATCATACACCATGCTGAGAGAAGAATGGACCATAGAATGTCCAGCCCAGTGAAACTGCAATTTTATTCTATTCTGAAGTTCTTTCATTCGTGTCTCATATAATAAATATAAAAACATAAATCATAAAATGTGTTAAAGAAAATCACCATTAGGTTTAAATTTGCAGAAAATAAACTGTTTTTTTAACCACAGTAGTAAATTTCTCTTTGATTTTTACACAGCCCTGTTTAAGGATTGTAAGGTACAACAGCCTTGCTCACTGGACAAGTCACAAACAGGACTTATACTGCAGTACTCTAGTGAGTGCATGAAGTTCACATTGCTTTAGTTCTGCAATACCAACTGTACATTTTGGTGTAATCTGGAGATCTAGTGTTGTTCAGAATACCGTATTCCTAATCCTGTCAGTATGATCTTCTGCCATCTGATCCTCAACCACAAAACCATGCAGGCTGTCATACTGCACATAAGGTAATCTGCGTCACAGCACACGGCCTCCTGTATATAAAAATAAAGAACCAGCCTTGCTCTGTGTGATGTTGCCTGCTTACCTCATCATGCCTGACTCCTCCCACAGGTGCTCTTGCCTGTTACCTCTCCCTGCCTTATTTGCCTTCACTCAGCAGGCAGGTAAGGCAGTCACAGTACGTAGGAAGGCAGTAACCCAGGAGGTAAGGCTGGCAAGCAGGGAAGGCATCAGGCAGGTAAACCAGGCAAAGAGGCAACAAGTGAATGGAGGGGCAGGCAGGCAAATGAACAAAAAGATAGGTGAATGGGTCGGTGGATGGGTGTGTGTGTGTGTGTTTGGGTGTGTGGGTGTGTGTGTGTGTGTGTGTGTGTGAGTGTGGGTGTGTGTGTGTGTGGGTGTGTGTGTGTGTGTGTGTGTTTGGGTGTGTGTGTGTGTGTGTGTGTG
>Ga0123355_10013625_pt1 | contig 12664 bp, 9 predicted proteins | sample TergutEmb28metaG_3_FD_89872 | JGI IMG/M metagenome (GOLD analysis project Ga0123355, IMG submission 89872) | Embiratermes neotenicus P1 segment gut microbial communities from Petit-Saut dam, French Guiana - Emb289 P1 | ecosystem: Host-associated > Arthropoda: Insects > Digestive system > Gut ...
CGTTTGTGTTGTAAAAGCAGAGGGCTGTTGAAGAGTAATTTTGTTTTACAATAACAGTTCCGAAGAACCCCCCCTCCCCCCCCCCCTCCCTCTCTTACGTATGCGGTTATCACGACTATGTAAACATAATCTGTCAACGAACAGATGGGACACTTACGGGGTGTTTTTTGGTGTTACGCATCTTGTTTTTAGTAACATAGTATTTGTTTGCTAAATGCGTAAGATGTTGCTCAATATTGTTCATACAGCTTTTTAATGCAGACAAATTGAAGATGTATGTCACATGTTTTGTTTCTGTTTCAGGGTCGGCACACGAAGACAGGCCAGCTTGCCGCCATTAAAGTCATGGACGTTACAGAGGTTAGTTTCTTTGTTGAATGCAGGTATTATCGAGTGCAACATTCCGTCTGCACTCCGGTAATATTCCGGAAACTTTTACAGTTCTGCAGAAGTCAACGGTCAGCCGGTATCTTGGTTCTTTGCTACCCTTGATTTGTAGCTTGAATTCTTACATGGGAGATTTTTCTTGAAATGCCATTATTTTAATGTGACTATATAATTACGGAACGATGCTCGACCAGGATACCCGAACGTACAATGCCTCCGAATACTGTACCGTATGGAGAAACGTGGTCAGGAAGTGTATGCGTAGATGAAAAATTAGTATATCTCTTATGTATGTTGGATATTGATTTGTGTTGCTTTTTAATTGCCTGCATTCGCGTATGCACTGCGCTTATTACCCACTGTTAGCATTGCATTCACGCTTCCTCGCCAAGTTTCCTTACAAGGCTTTACACGATTTCTGAAATCAAAGGGGAATGAAGGTGAGGATTCAGGTCTTCTGGGGTGTACGCCGTGTCGCCGGGCTAATGTCTCCCAGCTTTTAGAAGGAACGGTAGGAGACGCCCTTGAAGGTGAAGGCACTACGTTTCTTCGAAGCGTCGGGGAGACAGTAGCTCGATGACATAGTGTCACATACCAGAAGACGCGAATCCTCAACAGTGCTATTGGAGCAACCTCATCGAGAAATTAAGGTATGAGGGGGAAATTAAATATTACTGGCGACTTCAGGTCAGAGTAAATGGCAGAATTGTCGTGAAAAATGGATTTTAGTTGTAGTCCACGTATGAAACGAAGGAATGGTTAAAAAGGCGTGTGCAATCCCGTCGTTCTCCACCGTGTGTAGTACATTGTCCAAACAGGATAATCTGAAATGTAGGGCGGGCCGCATGGAATTGTAGGTACTAAAGAAGGTAAATATTTTCATTAATTTTAAGTACAGCATTAAGAATACTTACTACTTCCAGTAACAAAATCATAATATAATTATCGAATTTAATTCTTTGTTGCATTTTTATCTCTTTGTTAAGCAGTGTTGTACGTTACCACCCACGGGTAGCAAAGCTTTTTGATCCGTAAGGCCCGTAATGAAAACATTTTAAACATAAATTTTCTTTGACACAGCCTGATCATATCCAATAATTGGAGGATGACTGAGAGACCTGCGTGCGGGAATGCGTTGCGCGGGCCATGTGGTTGAGACCCTTTCACGGACCAGAAGAGTTTTTAATGGAGACGGAGCAGACATGAAATTCTAATTATTGCGACGACGTCACGACGGCAATGAAATATGTTTAGCAGTCTCCGTTGTTTGTCACAGATGAGATGCACTTGATTTGACTGGCCATTGTAATTTAGAAATTCCGAAGTGGGAGTCGGTTTTATATGTATTGTATTTTATGAAAGCCTTTGTTACCGAAACTACTGGAAGAAACTAACTTACTGATACTTAAGAGCGCTGAGCGTGTAACTTGAATTGTGAAGCTAGAAAGGTATTGGTTCTGGGCATGTTTCATTTCTATGTAATAGAGATTCAAGTTCAAAGTTGTGGAACGTCGGTATCGTATTCATCTTGGCAATCATGTGCCCTGTCAGTAAAAATACCCGTAGTCTACAGATCTATGTATATGGTAATAAATAGGCTGAATTTTGTTGTCTGGGATATAAGTTGAGTATTTTTTTTTTTATTATTGAATAATTAAAATTTATTACTACCGTCGTTTGTAAAAGATACAGTGTGTAATTACGTAAGTATGTATCTGAAGAAGAAGGCGCCAGGTCCCTCTGACACGTTTCTAACTATCTGTTGCCGATACCATCGCAAATGGCACAACAAGCAGGAGGAGAGTTAAAAAGTGTTCCTTAATTTCTAAAACTTTATACTCATTGGCCATCTTGAGAAACCGATTTTCGTGAATGCCGCGTGTTTTTTTTCCCTCAGGATGCCCAAGAAATACACGAAATTAAAAAAAAAAAATTAAACCATGCATAGTTATTTGACGTGGGATCATCCGACGAGACTTGGGCCATATATTCACCTTATTCAAGCTTACCCACACCTCTTTTCGTTTTAACATTTTCGGCACTGAATCCTAAATGTTTTTTATTTATTTAGGATAAGTTGTGACTTCTTGCTATTTTAAGTAAGGATCAGCTAAAAGTGAATAGCGATAGTATAGGATATTGTTGTGTTACGTCGGTTGAACTGTCCGTGTTCTATGAAAAGTTAAAGTAGTGTTTAGCAATTACCACGGGATGACGCATGTTTGTATGCTGTGCGTGGTGCCAGGTCCTTTATACAACTTTCATATCACAACTGTACTTCCTGTCGTGTTCGGCTGTGCAAATAGAGATAGACGTTTTGCAGTGTAAGATATCCGAAATGTTTGCGTTTTAACTTAGCCGGAAATTTTATGTGAAGATTTGTATTGAAAGGACAGGCTGACCAGCCGGAAATTTTATGTGAAGATTTGTATTGAAAGGACAGGCTGACCAGACAGTAATGGTACGTAATTCACACCATTCCAAGGTCGTTCTTGTCGGCTAGTTGTTCCTGGGACGTGTACTGTCTGCAGTTGCTCCATCTTAATATTCGCTCTCCTCCCACAGTGACTGTTGTTAAGATGCCTCGATCTTGCTGAACAGGATGTTGTATAGCTGTCATCCGGCTTAGTTGATCGAGTCCCGTTAGGACCATAACACTTGCTAGCTGATGGAGTTCATCATCTCTTCTTTTCATGTAGTACAACGTGTACTAGCTGCGTATAATGTGCAGTTCTTTTCTTTTCCAAATACCTTCCGAGAAACATTGTTCGCGCACGAAAAGGGTGAAGCTGCTCTTGCAGGGAAGAGTTGCGGTGAATGCGACCATTCCCCTCGCCAACACAAACTTATGGGATTACCATGTATAAACTTTCCGATAAATTTTGTTATCTGTACACATAAAGTAAAAGTTCAGTCCAAGGCTTGCGTACATGCTCATTACGTTCGTAGCTTTTGTGTTGAGAAACTATTCGGGTATTTTTTACGTCTGATACGTAATACAGATTTTTCTTCATTTTTAACTTTAATTGTTTGGTTGCGCTTAACCTGAGGTGGCTGGTAAATTTGGACAAGTAGTGTGAATACAGCACATCCACACAGCTCATTGTTCTTGCTCATAACGTGAATGTTTTCGTCGGTACAGAATAAACTAATACTAATAATATTAGTAATAACTAACTATAAATTAGGAATTTTAAATACCGTGTGTTCGAAAAAGGAAACGTACCACCAAACACGTCAGCATTGCATAACTTACCCAGAGGAATTAAAACGGACGAACTTGTCTTCGACTCCCTGGCTGGGGCAGAAATAGCGCTAGAAAACAGTTATCATACAGAAAGTTCATCCTAGAGCAAGCCGTGAGGGCCCAGAGTGGGAGGAGAGACATAGTTATACTCTTTCTTTAACTTCGGCACTAGATGGCGATGAGTGATCAACGCCACGCCCCGGCCGCTTTACACCCGGGAGAGACCCGGTACCCCTGGTACGAGAGGCTGGGTGGGTCCCAAGGCCGGTCTGGATGGACGCGGAAAATCTCGCCACCACTGGGATTTAACGTACTTACGAGATAAATTAACCATTATAAGATGGCAGCTGTATAGAGTATGCTGGTGGCAGTACAGTCTGAAATTGGCGGCGTTTTATGGAACACGTGCTCGTAAAACTCGTTACTGATTCCTGTCCAATGGAATTTGTATGGATGGAGTCCACTTCCTTACACATACAGTTTCTTGTATGTATACTAATATTATCCGCTCATGGGCGCTTAGTTTTTGCAAGTGGTCTCGTCGCTTCAGTATTTCCATCAGATTTGTATCATGTTTCTATCTCATTGGCGTTTCACATGCCTTGCCCATTTCGTACTCCTTGATTTACGTCAGTAAGAGGTTACTGCCTTGTCTGGAAAATGGAAGGTTCTCAGAACTGTAACAAAAAATTAAGTACGTGCATTCTGCCGTCAGTCACCAGAGACTGGATATATTGACACATATCAGTACAAGAAGTGTTTTAAGATTGCTGCACGACAGGTGTCGAGTATGTTTTGTAACATAAACGTGGCAGAGTGAAATTTGTACACGTATGAACGTTCATAGTACAGACAAACGTCTTACATGAGAGAGCTTTGTCTGATGTAATATTAACTGCACTGTTTGCTCAGATTTTATAAGAACTGAGTTTTCCGTTATCGCATGCTTTCAACACCGCTACCACAGCTGTCTGGTAATACTCAGAAATACCGAAGTAGGGATTATGTTGTGGGTCAACTTGCCGCATATCTGAGGGGTAGTGTATATTCATCGTAAATGGAAGAACGTTCATCAGTTTTGCTGAAAAGGGAAGCGTGTGTATTAACATCCCGAAATAGATCCCGACACCTACCTTCTTTTTATCTTAGTAATTAACCAACTTGATGCACAGAATTTTTTCAATAAGTTTATTTCATGCCCTTACATGTTTCGAGCGCATGTGTTCATCATCAGGAGGTCAAAATTGCATTATATAAAGCCTCTTGTATCATCACACTGAAACAAGTGAGTGGTCTAAAATTACTAAATACATTTTATAAATATAAGCACATAGTAGTAAAATTTATGTGTGAATTTTTTGGGTGTGATTACTGTGTATTACTATTTGCTGAGTCTATCATGTCATAAAATCATATAAGATAGACTCAGCAAACATAAATGTAAATAGACATAGTAACTTTCTAATAAGTTGAATAACCGGATAAACATAACCTCTACATGACATAACATGTTTATAGTAAGTAATACACAGTAATCACTCAAAAAATTCACACATAAATGTTACTACTATTTGCTTATATTTATAGAATGTATTTTAGTAATTTTAGACCACTCACTTGTTTCAGTGTGATGATACCAGAGGCTGTATAATGCAATTTTGACCTCCTGATGATGAACACTGTGGCTGTAATGCCCACAAGGAACTGAACTGTTCGCAGGTGCTTCATTAAGCGGCTACATTGCGATAATTGCTAACATCCTTGCTTTTAATGTCACGGTGATACTTGTCTTAGCAGTAGCTTGACATTAAACAGTGGGATTGCCGCTTGAGGACTTAGGCACCGTGACGTCGATACGTGAAATAAAACGCGTACTTCCAGAGATTGTCCAAAACTGGAACAGGCACTCCAAGAGGCACACAGGCGAACAGAAAACATTTTGTGCCATAACAAGGCTTAGTTTGTCCCAAAATAACTGGAACACAAAGAGTGGTAAGGGTGTTAGTGTTACATTGTTTCGTATTCTTTATTTTAAGAACATAAAACTGTTAGAAGAAGATGGTTTCAGACATGCAGTAGGGTCATGTATCATATGTGCGGAGACGGAAGAAGCCCTTGGATGATAAGGATTGGCAAGGCCTCTGTAAAGTCGGAAGAGGCTTGACTGTCCGTACCATGAAAAAGTGGAGGACATATTCCCTAACCAGCTGTTATCTGTTCTTATTTACACTGGACACGTTTCTGCAGTTCTGACGTTCTCAGCGGCACGTGTCGACATAGACATCAGACTTCTTGTAGTAGTCGTGCGGTAGATGATTTTGGTTAGCAAAGTAGGCATTGTACCTATAACTTAACGTTGCGTTGCCTTCGCGTAACCGTTGCAATGGAAAGGCAAGAGTTCGTTATGTGTTTTGTTAGGCTACATGTCACTGTCAACAGTGTAAAAATACTGAGTGTCGCACAAAAATGCTTAAGTGGCGAATTTATTTCGCCCATAACAGTAATCAGTGCTTATGTGATCATGTAAAGTACCCGATTTTTTGGCCAATTATAACCAAATTTGGTATGTCTGGACAGATTTTCACAAAAGTCCCCAATATAAAGTTTTACGGAAATCCGTCCAGTGGGAGCCTCGCCTATGCATGCGACCGGACGGACGTGACGTAGGTAATAAGGCGCTTTTCGCGACTACGCGAACGCTCCTAAAAGCTTCAAGCAGTTCATCAAATACGATATAAACTGCTTGTGGGCTTACTTGCAACGTAAATTGTTTTGGAACGAAATCATTTTTGTCGCGGAAGCCTCGTGTAGTGACCCTTTTCACTGTCAGGGTGTTCGATCTTGCAGAGTGTGTAATTAAATTTCACAGTTTGACAATGTCACATGGCAGTATTTGTAGACTTGGCTACTTAATGAAGAAAGGTGTGCGTGCGTGTTGTGTGTGTGTGTATGCATGCGCGCGCGTGCGCAACCGTAACTCAGAAATCTTGGTAATGGAAAGAGGGATGAGATAAAAACAAGAAACTAAAACAACTGTTACATTTTCATTACTATCTGTATATACTTAGCGTTTGAAACAAACAGTTGTATCCTACATTTTCTCATATATTAGACTGCATTATCATAACTGAATATCCTGTATATTTTAATGTTTTGTGTTTGGCCCAATGATGTCGTCGATAGAAAGCCGAAGTATGTAGTCGTCTTATCTTTTATGAAATACGGCTGTTGCCTGAAATTTCATAATAGTGATTTTTCAGTAATGTTGTACCTGAATATTTTAATCTAGACTTTCAGAACCGTGGGACTGAATACCGATCATTCATAGTTTTCCACTTGCAAAATGTGACCAACTCTTGCTGTTTTGGGGCATCCCCGGTCGTGACGTTTATATATTTTACATTTTGTTTGTTAAAAACCCCACTTTTTTTCAAAGCAAACGCTTTGGTTGAAACGGCAGTTTTTGCTTAAATGTTCTCCCCTCCTCCCTCCATATTTCCACGTAATACAGTTCGACCACTCCGCTGGCAGTGCACTATTTAGCGATTAAGTTTTAAATCAAAGGCAGTTCTCGGGACATCGAACAGAATTGGTCATGTGTTTGTAGGAAGAGATTTAAGTAAGATCCCTAAAGTTTAAATGTTTATTTTGATTGCATTTAACGATATTACTCTGTCACTTTAACTCTAGCAGTCGTTCAGTAGTCCTAGGCGGTGAAGGACCTCAGGAAAGCAGCTGCATTAGCAGGTTCGACATGGAAGGCACCTGCTAAAGACTGGAGCTCTGTTGGGGAGACGAAGCACGGTCATTGCTGTATCAAGGTCTCTGACCTACAAAACCTGTTTCACGTGAATCAGTTCTGTTCGAACGCACCCTTACACTGCCTAAGCACACATTTTGCTTAAAATTTTCGCCATATTCTCCATGTGGTGTATTTTTCTTGAATATGTAGTTCCCTGTTTTGTATTCGTATCTTCTTGGCCGTTTCTTGGTATACGTTCTGCCCTCTTTTGCCGGATCGTCATTTTTCCGCTGAAGTTCTGTTATCCAGGAGCTTTAATAATGAGATGATTATATCTTGTTTTTAATATTGGTAAGCACCATTTTGTGTTGGGAGAAAATTAAATGGCAGGGAACATTATTAAAATGTCATGAAAAGTCATGTGTGTTAAATTAGCTGTAGTGCAGTGAAACAGGTACTTACCAGAATTACATTAGCTTATTCAGGTCGCTCTTCTGGTTGCATCACTTTTTATCTTGCAGTTATTCTCTGTGACTTGTTTCATGGAATTGGATAGTTTGGTAAAAATGACATCCTCATATCTTAATTCTGATGTCATCAGAGTGAAAGTGATAGAGATTGTTGACACTTATCATGAAGTACTCAGAAAAATGTAATGACGTTTACATTCTTTCATAATGTTCTATCATTACAATGAGCGTCATAAATGAACATACTGAGAGTGATGGCTGTCATTAATTTCCATATAGATTTTCACGCTTTGAATGTTATCTGGATGTGGGCACCCAACATGCTTTATTGAGGAGTGGGTTGACCTTGAGGTTATATAATAATTTATGTTTAATTTTGAAAATTGCATGTCTTAAGTATAACCCTAACTTAACTCTGTTTGAAACTGCATTTATATGATTACAAATATCCCTACACGTTCTGTGAATTTTTAAATCGCAAGGTCTGGTCTGGTTGGTTCTTGTAATTTTATCTGACACGTCCAAAGTTTTTAATTTTATTTTTCAGAATTATAATATACCAGTCATCAGCTGAAGGAAAAATCACACACACGCGCGCGCACACACACACACACACACACGCATCCACACACTGCACACTCGCGCGCACGTGGAAAAATCCACACTGGACCTGGCTGGTCAGGGACTGGATTTCTGCATGGGAATATCCAGTTTAAAATTTGATAATTTTGTTAATCCACACTTTTGACATAGTGGCATAGATTTTGGTGCTTTGATGTACAAAAATTCAGTTTAAGTTTTCCATGTGTGCCAGTAAAAATCCCAATGTTGTGACACAGTTTAAATGATAGGAAGGCTATTATTATTCAAGATAAAATCTGTTACAGAGTAAGTCAGTGTTATGCAATACACACAGTAGCGTACAAAAATTCCACCAGAACTTGCAGACACATTTCGTCACAACAGGTCATAATTGTACTGCAAACTGTTATGGGTCAGCTGTTCAGAGTTACATGCAAAATGCATGGACAGATTCATTTTCATAGTAATGGTTGTTCATAGATCCTGAATGTGAGATAGCAGTGAATTAGCCATGAATTGATTTGGCATACACTATGTTTAATAATAATAATAATAATAATAATAATAATATATTTAACTGCAAATGGGCTGTTGCCCGGTGGCAGTAGTTATAATGCATGTACATAAATATTAAATAAGGATCTAAGAAATTTAAGTCGGGAGGGCTACATGAGAAGAGTGCAGTAGCAGCTTGGAGTCTTGGAAACCATCTCAGCATTCACTTATAGACACAGGGAAACCAAGAAAAACCTGTGCTGAGGTGGCCGGTCACAGGACCTTCCAGTTACAGACTTCTAGCCAGCGATGGTTCTGGTGAAGTCACGTATGTTACCTGAGATTACACCCAGTTACAATTACACATTGGACTGCCTATCTTGAACTTAGTGTGTACGTATTTTATGAAATTAAAGTGTTGTTGAAGCTAATATTTAATTGAAGCTAATATTTAAGCTTATTGCCATCTGATGTATTGTAAATAATGTGAGAATAATACAGGGTGGTGCAAAAATAACGCTTGTTTTTGAAATGGGTAGTAGTCAGGTATCTGCCTGCGATTTCTTTCTTTGGGGTTACCTCAAATCAAAAGTCTACATTCAAAAACCTCGTACAGTCGACGATCTGAAAGTTTCCATTTGCGAAGAAATTGCAACTGTGCCGCAAGAAATGTTAGTAGATGTGATGCAGAACTTTGAGGAGAGGCTCCGGACATGTGTACAGCAAGAAGGACGCCATCTTTCTGATATAATTTTCTGTAATTGAGTAAACAATGTAAGTAATCAAAACTTCATTTATTACAGGTTGCTTTGGTGTTAACATAATTTTTTAATATTAAAATAAAAAAGTTACAGTTATTTGAGAAAAATGCGTTCTTTTTGCGCCACTGTATAAAGACATGATAGGCAACTTAGCATGGTGTAGGAAAATGAGATCTGCCAGCCTGTGTAAGTGGGTTTTAGTGTTTTGGAACACAGTTATTATTTATCCAGTGGATATTGTGTCATTTTGTTGTGTGTTCATAACATGCTACAGTTTGTTAGGAAGACTATGATTTCCACAAAATAGTTTGAGTTTAAGCATCATTTAAAAGGAGTAATACTATTCTAAATTAGTGGATTAATTTGTATTATCAGTGTCATTATTCATTTGGACGCTGTGACTCCTGGTAGAAGTATTATTACCAGCATAACACCAGACATCACAGTTGAGTGTGTTGTGCTCTGCCTTCATATTTGAGAGGTCCCAGGTTCAAATTTTGGCCTGGAGGCTGGATATCCTGAATGAGGTTTCTTGCACTTCTGCTGATTCCATTTGTGTGACTGCCAGTTGGTTCCTGAAATCAGGACATGGCCACTTCATTCCACAACCTTTCAGATTAATTATTTATGAACCATGTTATCATTTGACCATGTAGTCAGCATTACTGAATGCAACGTAATTGAAAGAGTGGAATAACTCTTGTGATTTTCATAAAATTCTTTGCAAAACCAGCCTTTCTGAACACTGTCTGTTTTAGAGAAAGATACTAAAATGCCACAATTGGTCATATTTGTTAGTAATACAGGTGTGAGGTATATACAGATCCTTGTAATAAACTCATTACTTAATTTTGTGTGTGTATGCACTCAGGGAAATTTCTGTCACAGACGCAATTTTTTGGTCCATTTGAGTGGTATTTGGTATGCTGTGTTGCAGGATGAGGAGGAGGAAATCAAACTGGAGATAAATGTTCTGAAGAAGTATTCAAATCACAGAAACATAGCAACATATTATGGGGCATTTATCAAGAAAAGTCCACCAGGGAAGGATGACCAGCTATGGGTAAGTGATATTTTGCTTGAAATTAGTATAATGCTCATATGTCAAATGGAGCATGCATTGTTATGTGTCTGTTTGTCTTTATTAATGTGAAACAATAAAATAAAGTACTTTTTTTGGTATTTTACACAAGGAACCCAAGTCTTCAGTAAGTGTAACTGTTATAAGCCCACTCCATCTTTTAGGCATGTGTTATTAGTGAAGTCAAAGGTACTTTTGGATGAGTTAGCACACTCCTAATACAGCTCATGTAGGCACACTTTTGTTTTTATTACTGCCAAAATACATAGGTTTTCTATTTCCTGTGCAGACAAGAATAAACAACGAAGGAAACATCCACACACACCTGTATGTGTTTTGAGCCCATGGTAAAAGGTATTTATTTTCTTCATAATTTTTTCCTGAATACCCCAGATTTACCCAGACCTGGGAATTATTATTTCTACCTGAGGTGTGAGCATTGGCAGTGATGATAGAGTCATGACTAGGTATGATATGAAATAGAGTCACAGCTTTCACTGTTTTAACTTCATTGTCACTGGAATTGGCATAAGGAAGATTTGTGTGTGTGTGTGTGTGTGTGTGTGTGTGTGTGTGTGTGTGTGTGTGTGTGTGGCAGTTCAGTCCTACTAGGGCCTAGGCTGCCTCATCGTTGGCATTTTGAGATCACACACACCACATTTTGTAAGACTCTAGATGAGGGATCGGTCCATTCCAGAGACCATAACAGGGATATACCATTTGAAATTCATGCAAAATTGATGGAAACTGTATTATACACAAGAGGTTGCTTTTCATTACTTGAACTGGGTAATGTGTTGGATGCTGTTTCCTTATTACTACTTTAATTTATTTTAGTATTTAATGTTATAAATTTTCTCTTGTTTTCAGCTTGTTATGGAGTATTGTGGAGCTGGTTCTGTAACCGATTTAGTAAAATGTAAGTTCGTAATGTGAGTCATTAGCTGCCGTATTTTGACATGTTTCAGTGATTGTTGCCAATCCTGTTAGGTCTTCTGACCCTTCATATTTGATCACTTAAAATTACTGGGTGTCTGGAACTTGTCTGTTATCTGGTATTATGAACAGAGCATAGTTTAGAAACAAACTGTTTCTTGGCTTGGTTGAAATGGCGGGAGAGGCAATACTCTGTGAAGTCCTTTAACCTTTTGGCACCGGAATTATTTTTTCAAATTATAGCACATCCTGTATATAAAATGTGAATAAAACAGGAACCAATTCCGTTAGAATTATGAAACTGCATTTTGAAGAGGAAAAAATGGAGAGTATACGCCTTGTTTAAAATATTCAGTACCTATATTTGTTGAATAAATATATAAAATGCAACATTTAGAGGTTAGCAGTGCGGTATGACCACTATAGTTGTCGTTAGGCGCCAAAAGGTTAAGAAGAGTCACTGGATGATGGAAAGAATCCAGAAACCTCATAATCATAACTGAAATATGTTATTATGAGGTCCTTTAGTATTGATATTTGATCTGTTCAAGGTCTGTCTATACTGATGTGAACTTTTTCTCTATAGTTTGCATGAATACATATTTTAAGTTTGGTGCGAGGGGCGGCTGATAAGTAATGCACACAGTGAAATATTTTGCCAACGGAGCAAAATAGCAATGCATGCGCAGTGTGTCCTTGTAGCCACAACCCTCCTGCACAGCGGTGCAAAGTTTAATTCTTTTCTCTACACCGGTTCTAAAACAGTGCGTGTTAGCATGGAGTTGTGTTATGGTGGTATGTCAACGAGATTGAAGCAACGTGCAGTGACTGAATTTTAAAGTGCTGAAAACATAATGCCAGCTGAAATTCATCGCCGTTTACAGGCTGTGTATGGTGAAAACACTGTTAACAGAACTACAGTAAATCATTGGGCCATTAAATTTCGTGAATGTGAACCAGGTC
>Ga0123355_10013626_pt1 | contig 12664 bp, 13 predicted proteins | sample TergutEmb28metaG_3_FD_89872 | JGI IMG/M metagenome (GOLD analysis project Ga0123355, IMG submission 89872) | Embiratermes neotenicus P1 segment gut microbial communities from Petit-Saut dam, French Guiana - Emb289 P1 | ecosystem: Host-associated > Arthropoda: Insects > Digestive system > Gut ...
GTGGTGTTTACTGGTATGGGGATAGTGTTGTCATGAGGGGGGGGAGTGTCTTGCTGGGGTTCGTTGCCTACTGGGGTGTTTTCGTATAGCGGGGCCTCGTCACTATGTGAGGCTTTTTCGTATAGCGGGGCCTCGCTGTATTCCTGGGCCTTTTCGGGTTCTATGGGGGAGCAGCCATCGCATTCCGGCTTTTTGCAGGTGGAGCAGCCTCCGGCATCCTCCTCTCCTGGGTTTATTTCTTCCATCTCAGGCGCGGGGACTCCCCATGTGTCCTGGGTGTACGCCTCTGGTTGGGGGCTTTCGTCTGCGCATTTGTCGCATATTGGTTTTGAACAGGTTGCGCCGCAGCCTTCTGGCTCCCCTTTTGGTGCTTCGGGGTACGGTATGTTCTCATACTCGTAGGTGTTATCTGACATTTCAATCCTCCCTTTTTATTGATATGGCTAATGCCTTTTATTGCATGAAAATAGCCGCAACTATCGCGGCATTAATGTTAAATTAGCCTATACATCAACTGTCCATTGTTTATGCTCCTTTCGCGGTATATTTTGTCCCACATACGCTTTGCTTGTTATGTATAATATCAAAAATAGCTTCTTGTTTGTCGGTTGTACTTTGCTTTTTACTAACATAATAATTTATTTACGCAAAACCGCAAAATGCCTTTTATTTTGTCGCGTTTTTACAGGCGGAAAGGTATCATATATTTGCTTACAATGTCAATAAAACCCCTGTAGCGCATCATTAAATAATACACTACAGGGGTCGTGAAGCATTAAAATGAAATTTGTTTATAGTTGAAGTGTCTCCCCTACTCCACAAATCCCCCTATGCGCCAAATAAAATCATCTACCCCGCGCCGGTTAGTAACAAACCAAATATCGTCATCATTTACGGCAACAGCGAGGAAATTAGCATCATAGTTATAGAGCCTAAGCACCAAATCATCCTCATCAAAGAGGGTATAGGTTATAACAATCAGCGGAGGCTCTGTGGGGGTAAATGGCTCTATCTCCGCATCAATCCCAATCCCAATAAGGGCCCTATACGCAAGCCTAAAGGGCGATGCCTCTACCTCTATGCCATTTACTGTAGGCTCTATATCGTGACTATCATAAACTTGGTTAATAAATATCTCAAAATCACCACTGGGGGAGGTGACATCAATCCTATCCACTGTTTGGATATCTATAAGGGCCACAAACCTGGCCACAAACCGCAGAGGGTTCATATTAAACAGTATCCGGGCAGGTTCATACAAAGCCTCAAACACATGGGGTCTGTCTGCAAATTTTACATAAATAAAAGCTACTTCGTTATCGCCTATCTCCCTAAAGAAGACATCACCAAACAGCAAGTGGGCCTCACCATGTGGTGCGCGATAAATAAACTCTAGGCTTGGGTCATCTAGGCCGTAGGGGCTTAAATCTGCCGGGTGAATATTTGCTATATCCCAGAAGGTAAAGGCTGCAAAATCTGACATTATATGATAGTCAAGATTGCTTAGAAATACTTCCCGGCCTGGGAATGGCTCGTCCATTACCACCCATTCCAGGTGCTCGTGTACTTCGTGAGGCCGACGGGAAAGCTCTATAATATCCCTACCCCGCTCAGCCACCAGCATATACTCAATAGATTCCGCGTCCCACTCTGGCAACACGACCTCTAGCATATCCTCCAGCTCAAGAAGTATACGCTGGGCATTAAGCATAGAGATTACATATAGGCCAGGGTCCCCTTCTATCATTACAAAGTGGCCTCTAAAATCTGCCGTTGGGCTGCCCATATATATATTCTTTGTGGTGCCGTCTGTGTAGTGGGCCGTTACTATCATTTGGTTAAAGCCAAAATCCTCTAGCCTAAGCTCTGGGGCCTCGCTGATATCTTCTTGGATTATCTGGCTGGAAAAAAGATTAAAAGCCCCTCTGATTTTATTACGGGTTTCTACATTGCTAAGGATATAGTCAAAGCCCTCCATTTTCCACTGGGTTAGGCCATCTTCGTCAGTAAAGGGCACCATGGTAACGGTATCATCCTGGCCTTGGAATACTACTTTCTCAATCTCATCCTCGGTACGGTCTACTATACGGGTTATTTGGGAGGGGGCTGGCTCTGCCGGCTCCTCTATTTCTGGTTCTTGGTTACGCTGCCATAAAAGCAGGCCCACCATCCCGGCAACAAGAACCAGAGCTACCCCCAGAGATATAGCTTTCTTTATCCCTTTCATTAGCTGTGCCGCCTCCTAAACCATATAATAACGCCTATTACAAAAAGCCCTACAGGAAGTACACCCATTACAACACCGGTCATTCCTACTACTTGGGCATCGGTCAACATAACCGGGGCACCGCCGGGAGGCCTTCTTGCCGGTATCCATATGCCTGGAGGCTGGCCTTGCAGCCAGTTAAGGCTGGCAGATACAAAGGCCCAGTTGCCGCCTCCTATAAAGTCATTTATCTCTTCAAATAATACCGACCAAGCTGAAACTACAACCATGCGGCTCTCTAAAGTTGTTTCCGCAAATATCCTGTCGGTGACAGCTACCGCTACATGGAAGGGGCCTTCCACGTCCTCGGACACTTGCATTAATGTGTCTGTATCCGTAGTCAAAAGGCGGCCATAAGATTCTCTGGTTGTAGTGAGTATCGGCTCTATTAGGGTGCCGCTTCTGCGCATATCCAGGATTTCTAAACCTGTTGGCTCTAGGAATAACGGCCCGGTAAAGTTGTGAAGCAAAAGTGGCAATAAAATCTCATGGGCTTCCCACATAGGTGCCATCAAGGTTGGGTTCCCCATTAGTGTGCGCCCGGTGTTGCCTTCAATTATTAGATAGTCTCCAGACCGCAGCCCAAAGGCTTGAAGCACACGGTCAAGCTGGGGAAATCTTTCTTGGGACACCCCAAGAGACATAAATATCCTGCCCTCCTGGTTATCCATATAATCCAGTATCCTGTCGGCTTTTAGGCTACCCCAGTCACGGCCCGGCGTTGTAATAATTAGAGCGTCGGCGGTTTCTGGGATATCGTGCATTACAGCATCATGGGTACGCACTACAAAGTTTTCCCCTTCTAGGAACTCAATAAAGCTTGGGGATAGGGGCATCTCTCCGCTGCCGGTTACGTGATAGAGAATTGTTGGATCCCCCAAGGTTAGGCCATGTATCGCTGTAGATATCTCCCGCTCTACATCATGGCTTTCTCTAAACCATTGGCCTGACTGGGGATGTCTAGCCCATGTTTCCATGTCTTGCGGGCGTATTACCCTAAAGCCCTGCTCGCTTTGCACTACTACACTGCCGTCTGGTATGCCGCCGTCTATATCGGCAGCAAACTGGTGTATAAAGGTTGGATTAATCATTGGGTCACGGTTTTCTATTGTAACGTGGCGGCTTGCAGAGGCGTATTCCGCCAAAAGCTGGGTTATTATATGGTCTTCTGCCCCGGTGCGGACTACATAGTACAGGGTAATGTCCATGTCAAGCTCTTCCAGCAAGCGGTGGCTCTGGGGGGTAAGGGAGTACAAGCGCTCCGCAGTTAGGTCCCAGCTACGGTTAAACTCGTCAGATAGTAGGTTAACCAGCACAAAGATAACTATTGCAACAATCATCATTGCAGTAGACATTGTGCCATAGCGGAAGCGTTTGTCTTTTAGTAGCTTCAAAGGATTCATGACTAACGCCACCTCCTCTTCTCAATTACATTGATGGACAAATATATAAACAGCACAATAAAGGATACATAGTACACAATATCGCTAAGGTTTAATATGCCTGCTGCAAAGCTGTCAAAACGGGCATATACGGAAAACCAGCGCAGAGCCCTTACTATTATGCCGTCATATATTAGGTTGTTAAACAAATAAAGCCCAATGGCAATGGCTATCCCAACTAGGGCAACTAATACAGAAGATAAAATATTGCGGGTACTGTTAAACCATATTCCCGCAACAGCCACTATTGCAAGCCCCACAAACATCAAAGACGCAAAGGCTGAGGTGGGCATACTCATTGCAAAGGCTTCCATCAGGAACATCACAAACAGCGCCGCAAAGGTACCGGCTGCGGCCACGATTTGATTATCTGTTAGCACAGAAATAAAAACCCCCACAGCTATACAGCATACGCCTACAAAAATCCAACCAATAAAGGTGCCTACAATCCGGCTTACTGGCATACTTTCGGCATAGATGCTTAGCATTAGGGGGAATAGTGCAATTATGGCTGAGGCCATTAAAAATAAAGTAAGAGCAGCAAGGAACTTACCCAGTACTATCTGGGCTACAGATAGTGGGCTTGTATAGAGAAGCTGGTCGGTTTTGTGCCGGGCTTCCTCTGAAAATAGCCGCATTGTAAGGATGGGCACAAGGAATAAGAAGAACATTGTAGTGCCCCCTAGCACCGCCTGGAAGTTGGCATCTCTAAACATAAGGTTCATTATTGTAAAGAACAGCCCAACCAGTAGCAGCATAAACGCCAGGAAAATATAGCCCATCATCTGGGTGAAGTAGGTTCTCATTTCTTTTTTATAGATGGGAATCATTGATTTTCACCTCCGGTTGGGTTGGATGGGGGGTCTGTTGGAGATTCGGTTGGTGACTCTGGCTCAGCGGGAGGGGGTGGTTGTTCGCTTTCCTCGGCATTGTCTGTAGCGTCATTTTCTATAATTATTTCACTACTGCCAGAAGTTGATGCCTGCCCATACCCTGCCGGGCCGCTTCTCACATCCCCTGTTAATGTCAGGAAGATTTCTTCCAGGGTAAGCTCTGTAGATTTCATTAATAAAATCGGCAGATTATTCTTAGCCATACACTTAAAGATAATTTCCCGAACATCCATATCGTCTTTTTCCCCAGAGAGCACTAGGTCAAAAGTACCTGGCTCCCCACCGGTTTGGGCATCCACATTGCGGATTATTGGGTAATCTGCCAGGGCCTTTAGTATCTTTTGCTTTTCCCCTTTTACCCTTACCTGCATACGGTTATTGCCACGGTTTAGATTGGCAGACAGCTTTTCTGGGGTGTCGCTTGCCACAATTTTGCCCCGGTTTATTATCATTACCCTGTCGCAAACAGCGCTTACTTCCTGGAGGATATGGCTTGAGAGTATGACAGTGTGCTTGTTGCCCAGGCGCTTTACCACATCCCGCATCTCTATAATCTGCTTTGGGTCAAGGCCTATAGTAGGCTCGTCCATGATAATAACCTTGGGGTAGCCCACCATTGCCTGGGCAAGGCCCACCCGCTGGCGATACCCCCGAGATAGGTTTTTTATTAGCCTGCGGGACATATCCTCTATGCGGACTTGGCGCTTAATATCCGCAAGCATTTCTTTGCGGAGGCTGCGCTTTACCTTTTTGATATCGGCCACAAAGTTAAGATATTCGTCTACCCGCATATCCCCATAGACAGGGGGGGAATCGGGTAGGTATCCGATTTGGGCTTTGGCTTTTTCTGCATCTGAAATTATATCTAGCCCGTTAATGCTTACCTCACCGCTGGTGGCTGCTATAAAACCTGTCATGATGTTCATTGTTGTGGTTTTACCTGCGCCGTTGGGGCCGAGAAAGCCCACAATTTCGCCATCGTCAACGGTGAAGTTGATTTGATCGATGGCCCTGTGTTGGCCGTAGATCTTGGTTAAATTGCGTACTTCGATCAATATAATCACTCCATTTTTGGATTAGTTCTAGGGGATTTTACCATAATTGTCGATGTTTGTACGTAAATTTTTTGTTAACTCAATAATTATGCTACAATTCCATCATTCCCACATTCCCCCATAAGAAGGGAGTAGGCCATAATGAAGATTAATTTGCCCCCAGATGTTAAAAAAATAATTGATGAACTATCCCACCACAACCACGAGGCCTATATTGTTGGGGGCTGCGTTCGTGACAGTATAAGGAATGTTGTGCCAAAGGACTGGGATATTACCACATCGGCCCGACCCGAGGATGTTATGAAAATATTCCCACGAACCTTTGAAACCGGTATCAAGCACGGGACAATTACTGTGCTTATTAACCGCCAAGGCTATGAAGTCACTACTTACAGAATTGATGGTGAATATTTAGACAACCGCCGTCCAGAGCAGGTGTCTTTTACTACTGATATAAAAGAAGACCTTAGCCGCCGGGATTTTACTATAAATGCCATTGCCTATAGTCCCGATTGGGGCTTTGTTGACCCTTTTGATGGCCAGGGGGATATTGCCAGAAAAATTATCCGCTGTGTGGGCAATGCTGAGGAGCGCTTTAGGGAGGATGCCCTTAGAATGCTGCGGGCAATACGTTTTTCTGGGCAGTTGGGGTTTACTGTTGATGCCGGGGCTGTTGAGGCGATAAAAGCCAAAGGGGCCAGTATTGCCAATATTAGTGCCGAGCGTATTAGGGACGAGCTTACCAAGCTAATATGCAGCCCTTACCTGGAAGCCTTACGGCTGCTGGAAAGTACCGGGCTGCTGCCGTATATCCTTGATTTTAACGGGAACCTTGACCATGTTATTGGACTGCTAGCAAATTGCCCTGATAAGGAGACTTTGCGTTTAGCCATATTTTTTGCTTTTAGCGGTGAGGGTTGCGCAAAGCTGCTTCGTGCTTTGCGTTTTGATAATAAAACTATCCGGGAGGTTTCACTGTATGTAAAATTGCTTCCTATAACTATTCAATTAGACCGGTATGAGATAAAAAAGTACCTGCGCCATATGTCCCAAGAATATTTTGAAAATCTGTTGCTGCTTCAATCCATTACTAACCCTCATGATGGGGAAAGACTGGCGGCCATTTGCCGCGAGGCCCGGGATATCCAAGCTAAGGGCGAGTGCTATACCTTGAGGGACTTATCTGTAAATGGTGAAGACCTTGCTTGTGCCGGTATCCCTCCCGGTAGGGCTATTGGCGAAAAGCTGGAAGAGTTGCTGGATGCGGTAATGCGCGACCCTGCCCTTAATGATTCGTTGCATAGGCGGATATGATGCGCAATCATGCACCTGTTTGTCTTGTTTTTTTGGATGAAAGCTTTCCAAAATCATCAAGCCCACTTATGCTGGCTTTTTGTAGTATAATACGACAAAACCTCCTAGGGAACGATGCTTATGAAGCTTAGACCATACGAACGAGACTATTTAGATTGCTGCCAAAGCCTGGCTGTCCTTGGCGGAACCTTTGACCCAATCCATATAGGCCATCTGGCAATAGCTGAGGCTGTAAGCAGGGAAATAAAGCCTCAGCGTGTGCTGTTTATGCCCTGTGGACAACCCATCCATAAACATGGCATACGGGTTAGCAGTGCCAAACACCGGTATCAAATGACCATGCTGGCTACTTGCAAAAACCCATCTTTTGATATTTCCCGTATGGAGCTGGATAGGTCTGGGCCATCCTTTACTATAGAAACTGCTATGGCACTTAGAGCCATTTGCCCATCTGAGGCGGATATTTCCTTTATCATTGGGGCAGATGCCCTAGAGGGTATTTCCTCTTGGAAGGATGCCCCAAAGCTCCTTGGTATGTGCCAATTTATAGTTGTCCCCCGCCCTGGCTATGATAGGGATAAGTCCTTGCTCAAAATAGAGCAGCTTACCAAGACTCACAATGGGCGTTTTAGGTGGCTGGATATCCCAACATTAGACATTTCTAGTACAGAAATACGAGAGCGATTTAAAACAAGGCAGCCCTTACGGGGCCTTATTCCAAAGGTTGTGGAGGATTACGCCATTATGCATAAGCTTTACCCAGAGGATGTACCCTTCACAAAAGCCACAATGGCAGAGCGTTATGAAGATGCGGTTTTGCAGTTAAAGGTTCGTCTTTCGCCTAAGCGCTTTACCCATACAATGGGGGTTGTAAAAGAAGCCGAAAAGCTGGCACTTCATTATGGTGTGGGGGTAGAAAGTGCCCGCTGGGCGGCACTGCTTCACGACTGCGCAAAGGAATATAGTGCCGAAAAGAAGAGGGCATTATGCGAAATATGGAGCATTGAATTGGACGAGCTTCAGGCAGCCGACATTGATATTACCCATGGGATACTAAGCGCAGAATCCGCAAGGCGAGACTTTCGTATATTCGATGAAGGGATTTTACAAGCCATACGGTATCATACTACCGGGCACAAAAGTCTAAGTTTGCTGGATAAGGTAATAATGCTGGCAGACTATATAGAGCCTAACCGAGATAATTGGGAACCATTACAGGAAATGCGCCGTCTTGCTATGGAAAATATCAACAAGGCCCTGATAGTAGGCACAAAGGCCACAATCCAGGAAAGAAAAGACGCAGGCAAGCCTGTACACCCGTTGAGCCTAGACGCACTGAAAACGTTGAAGAAATCAAGGAGGAAAGCAAATGGATAATAAAGAATTGCAAGCAGTACAAGAGCTACGAGACGCCTTAGACAAAAAATTTGGCCAAGACATAGTGGTAATGGATTTAAGAAATATAAGTACCATAGCCGATTTTTTTGTAATAGCCACAGGAGGCAGCGCGCCTCAGATGCAGGCCCTGGCAGATACTACAGAGGAAGTAATGACAAAGCGAGGCATTCCATTGGGTCATGCAGAGGGTATCCGCTCTGGCCAGTGGGTGTTGCTAGACTTTGGGAATATAATCGTCCATTTATTTGACAAGGAAAGCAGAGATTTTTATAAGCTGGAAAGATTATGGGGAGACGCACAAATGGTATAATTCCCCCAATATTTGTCAATACTCCTGTTACCACCTGGGGAAAGACTTATCCATGGTAAAGGAGTGTGATTATGTTTAAGAAAATTAAAAAAATGCTGCTGTTGGAGAAAATCCCAACAATTGTGTGCTTGCTGGCCTGTACGGCCTCTGTGCTAATGGGTTTTGCTGTTGGCTATATATTTTTTGGGCCTGGGGAGTATGCCCTTGCTTATGGGGATACACCTAGCCCTTATCAGGCCGAGAGTCCGTATTTGGCGGGTATGCCCGCGGAGATATATGAGCCTTGTGATGAGCCGGTGTTTAATTATGCAGAGACTGTGGAGGAGCAGGATGCCCCTTCGTATTTATATGTAGTTACAACCTTGGATGGTTATATTGTTGTGTATCATGCTACGGAGTATGGTGGCGGGATTAAGGAGATGACTAGCACTGCCGTTGGGGCCCTTGCACCTGAGGAGCTTGAGCGGCTTGCTGTGGGTATACGGATATATACTGAGGAGGCACTTGCGCGGATATTGCAGGACTATGGGAGCTAAGCCCCGCATGAGAAGGGCCACCCCTATGCCATCCAACCCGGCTACGGCTTATGCTCGGGCAGCAATACGCCAATGTGAGCCCTGCTAAATGAAATATTTGATAAAAAGCAAGCAAAAAACACACAGACAACAGTCACCCCACAGAGCAACTGCTTTGAGGGGTTTTTTTTATCAATTTCACCATCCCATTGGTACATGCGCTCCAGTTTCCATAAGAACACGCACACACAAATAGGCGGTTACGCATGATTCCGAAGAAATTTTGGAAAATTAATGCAGCGCGTTTGTCAAAATCTTGATGTAAATTTTTAATTTCCATAAATTAATAAAAAGACTGTGTTAATGCATAAAAATAAGCGAATAATACAGAAATGTTGTATTTATGCGCAAATCAGTACATATATCAATGGAAAAATAAGCTCATAGAAATGCTAAATATATCCAACATATAGCAGTATTGTCCAATTTATTGTTGACAATAATTCAACATATTGGTAATATCGACACACATAGACATGGAACTTCATTTTAAACTAGGTTTTTTTAATTAACATTACGCAAACAAATAGGCTTTCCGGGATTTTAATGCACCAATTATCAAAATAAAACACAAAGTAAACACCCCAAGCCAATTGACAGCCCAAAGGCTATCAAAATAAAACACAAGGAGGCAACAAAATGGCAGGACAAATTCGCATGACCCCAGAACAAATGCGGGGCCGGGCAGGGGAAGTATGCCGCCAAGGCGAAAACTTCCAGGAAGTAATAGGCCGTATGCAAAACATAATCAACGAATTGCAGACGGAATGGGAAGGCCAGGCAAGCCGCGCCTTTGCAGAGCAGTTTGACAGGCTAAAGCCAGCATTCAATGATATGCGCCAGCTTATCAGCGATATTGGCACCCAGCTTGACGGAACCGCCAATGCAGTAGAGCAGCTTGACCAGGATATCGCCAGTAGGTTTAGGTAGTAGGCCCCACAGTGCCGCAGGAAAATAGACTTGCCGGTTTTGTCAATTTTGATAAAAGCGCTCTAAGGTGGTTCTGTTTTCATGCTTGATTAGTGGCGGTGAAGGTAGTTTTTAGTTGGCGATTAAGGGGATATGAGGGTTGCAGATATTTTATTTCTGCAATCCTCGTATGTCCTCCCCATTTCTCCGTAGTTATGGTCGAAAAATGATTTAATATGAGATTGCTACCTTTCGCAGAAGGGAATGGCTTTTGATATGAAAAAAAGATTATATTTACATCTGCCTATAGCCCTATTATGCGCGGCATTCCTCTCCCTTTTCACACTAACCCCCACCCAAGCCGAAGACCTACCAATAGACATAAACGCAATAGGCCGCCAAGAAGCGCGAGACGGCCAAATAACAACCCGAGTAGGTGCCCACCTATTTACACCAGATGCCCAGCGCGTCAACGAAGCCCTAGCAGAGCAGCAACGCCAAAGGCAAGCCGCCGCCTTATATTTATTTTCGGAAGTACCAACCAGCGAGGATGTAGAACTACACACCCAAATAATAAACGCAGCCAATAACTCAGCATTATTTACCCAGCCAGCAACAATCATAAACTTCACACCACCCCCACCCCCCACCCCAATGCCCATGTGGATAATAGTCCTGGTTATAGCCCTATGCGCAACAGGCGGTTTTATATGGGCCATAGTATCAGCAAAAAAGAAAAGGCAAAGAGAAAATGTTTATTAACATAACCCTAGAAATAGGCGATATGCGGCGAGATATCCGCATAGACTCCGAACAAAAAATAAAAGAAGGCCTACTGGTACTACGCCAAAGCGGCAAGCTACCAATGGGCGTGGCCCCAGACTATTACCGCTCTTGCCTAAACCAAAGGCCAGTAAGCGCGTATAAGACCTTTATTGAGGAAGGGGTCTTTGATGGGGATATTTTAACGGCTATATGTTAGCAGAAGGCGATGCCTGATAGTGCGCAAATCCGGTTTAGATGATAATGATGAACCTTTTATTTCAGTTTTGATGATAATGACGAACCTTTTTTCAGTTTTGATGATAAACGCATTAAAGCCTGCGTTTTTGTTCTCATTGATTAGGAGGCACCCCATGACCCCACCCCAAACAAAAACCCTCCGCAACAGCGAGCTAACAGTCCCAAAGGAAAAACGCTCCTTCCTAATATACCCGGCCAATGGCCTAGTGCCATGCACCCTAGAAGAAACCGAAGACAGCATAAGCCTCCTATTCGAAACCCAAGGCCTAGAGCCATCAGAGGCCATATTAGGCAAGCCAAAATGGGAGCAAATACGCTTCCTAGTCAACTGCGCCAGTTTGGCGGCATTGGATACAGAATACGACTTCCCCCTATCCCTAGACAACCAATTAATAGACATAAACCTAATGCCAGGGATACTAATAAGAGACGCCAAAAACCCCGCAAACGAAAGCTTCCTACAGCGCTACAAAGCCCTGGCAGGGAGTATTTTATTGCCCAAATACAAATACGAGGACTACATACGGGGAGGCAAGGATTTATATAAAAAGAACAAACTACTATCAGAAATAGCCCAACTGGAAGAAACAGAAGAAATCCAAGACCGCCTATTAAAAGAGTACAGACGCATGATGTGGGAGACAAGCACTACCAAAAAGCTAGTCCCAAAGATGAATGTATGGCTAAGCAGAATAGCCATTCCACTACTAGCCATGACCCTTCTAGCAGCCGCCTTCTTCGGTGGCAGGCTGCTACTAATAGAAATCCCCCTAAGAGACAGCATAATAACCGCCAACACAGCCTATATAAACAGAGACCCCCTGACAGTACAACGCACCTTGCGGCCTTACACCATAGACAGGCTACCAGTAGAAACAAGATATTTCCTATCCCGCTCTTATGTATCCACCGAGGCTCTAACCGATGGTCAACGAGAAATCATTTTACTTACCCTAGCCCCAATCACCAACCCAATGCTATTTGATTATTGGATACTGCTGGGGCGCCTGTACTTCGAAGAAGCAATAGATATAGCCCAGCGGCTAGGTGACGATGAGTTGCTGCTGTATGCCTTTCTAAAACAAGAGGCCTTTGTGCGTAGCGACTTGTCTATACCAGGAGAAGAGCGGGTTCAGCTACTTACAGAGCTGGAGCGGAATATTGAACGCCTTAATCGAGAGCGGGATGATGCTGTGCGGGAGGTTCTTGAGAGTCCTTGATATGTGAACATAAGCCCCAAACAATTCACGTGACGTATAGTCGCCGTATTTGAACTCTATTTGCACCGATGATTTTGGAAAAAGCGATTTAACATACAAAAAACGAAAAGAGGTACAGCCATGCCAGGAGAGATAAGAATCAACTACGAAGAAGTATACAGCAAAACCGCAGAACTAAGACAACGCATCCACACAGAGCTACAAGAAATGGAAACCACCTACCGCCAAGCCAACAGCTCCCTACGCAGCATGGACAGCA
>Ga0123355_10013628_pt1 | contig 12663 bp, 17 predicted proteins | sample TergutEmb28metaG_3_FD_89872 | JGI IMG/M metagenome (GOLD analysis project Ga0123355, IMG submission 89872) | Embiratermes neotenicus P1 segment gut microbial communities from Petit-Saut dam, French Guiana - Emb289 P1 | ecosystem: Host-associated > Arthropoda: Insects > Digestive system > Gut ...
TATTTGTTTCGCAAATCCCGCGATGGTCTAACATGTACTTTTGACATTATAAAATCAACTCCTTTCTTCTACAATGTATCACAATTTGACTACACTGTCAAGATGTAGGAGTTGACACTGAATACATATAGGCAATTGTAAAAATAGAGTGTACTTTATGTTGACGTTTCTTACTGGCTGTGTTATTGTAAATTAAGAATTGTAAAACAAATTGTTTTACACAATGCAAGTAAAATTTAGATTCTAATTTTACAAAGGTGTTTAACATGGCTAACATAGCTTATGTACGAATATCGAGTTCAACACAAAATGAGGCCCGGCAGGTAGAGGCATTGCAAAATCATAATATCGACAAGTGGTATACTGATGAGGTATCCGGCAAGAACACACAGCGCCCTCAGTTGCAAGCTATGCTGGATTATGCACGAGAAGGCGACACAATCTATATTCACGATTTTAGCCGTCTTGCCCGGAGCACTAAAGACCTTCTGCATATTGTTGAAAGCTTGCAAACCAAAGGTATTAACCTTGTTTCTAACAAAGAGAATTTAGATACCAATACGGCCACAGGTAAACTCATGCTTACTATGATTGCCGCTATAAACGAATTTGAGAGAGAAAATCTATTGGAGCGTCAACGTGAGGGTATCGCTATAGCCAAGCGCCAAGGAAAATACAAAGGACGTAAGGAAGTATTTATAAAGGACTTTGATATGCATTACGAAAGATACATTAGCCGGCAGGTGAATAAATCGAGCCTGGCACGAGAATTGAAAATAAGCAGGCCCACACTGGACAAGCTGATATCAAATCATAAGCGAAAATAAGTGATTGGAAGGAAGCCGATGCATTTCCGCCTACCCTTCTTTGTCGAATGGCTGAGAAAATCTCTCTTATCTCTTGATTACAGAACTTAGAAAATAGAAAAAACTCCGTATTTACGCCATTTCAAGCCCTTGATAGATAGCTTGATTACATACTTGATTATATTCTTGATTACACTCTTGATTACGGCATTCAAAAAATCCTATATTTATGCCATTTGCAAGACCAATAGGTGAGTGCAATGTCGCTGGAAGGTGAGTGCGGTGTCGCTGGAAGGTGAGTGCAGTGTCGTCAAAAGGTGAGTGTTTAGTATTGACAAACTCACTTATATCTGGATATAATACTGTTCGGGGTTTAATCACAAATGGCTAAAACATGCGATTTAAAAGTATTGGATGGAAATTTAAGTGAAAATTATTTAGTTCAAAAATCCGTCCCAATCCTGATGATGGGAAACGATCCATTTAGCATCGGTGAATTAAAAATTCTTGACTCATATCTTGCTCGGATCAACTCTCACGACTTTAAAAGTCGGCGTGTCACTTTTACCAAAGGAGAGTATGAAAAATTGATGGGCTTATCAGACGTACGTATCGATCAGCTAAAAAAATATACCGATGGGGTTCAGTCTAAAATTGTTGAAATCAAAATCAGTGACAGTAAATTCAAAAGAATTACACTTTTTTGTGAAACAGAATTTGAAAAAAATGAGTTTGGAGAATGGAAAATCACGCTTGAATGTTCACCACAGGCTAAAAGATACATATTTCATCCCGATAAAGTAGGATATATCAAATATTTATTGAAATACTCCATCCATTTGAAAAGCAAACATTCTTTCTTACTATATGGATATTTACTCTTTAATCGCTTTCGTGGCTCGTGGAGTGAACCATTAGATTTTCTTAAACATAACGTTTTCAAACTCGCTCCTAGTGCCTATAATGAATTTAAGATCTTTCGTCGGGATGTACTTGCCAAAGCCATCTCTGAAGTTAACAAACTTACAGACATAGAATTCAAATACACTACTGAAAAACGTGGTAGAACTGTCGTAAGTATTAAATTTGAACTTATAAAAGAAAAAGACAAGTATGTAGATCAATTAGCGTCAGACAGCGTTTACGATAACTTTTTCGAAGATGACGAAAGTGATATTGAAAACCAAAATTTAGATCTTCTTTTGGACGCATGCAACAATGAATTTAGTAGAGAGCAAATTAATGAACTGCTACAAATCATAGTTTGCAAGGAAATACCAGAACATAAAAATGGCATTTGGATTGCACGTTTTCACTACCTATCTCAGAAATACGCGACATTAGAGCATTACGCAAGCATAAAAAAAATCCCTAATAAGTTTAAATATCTAAAAAAAATAATTGAAAATGATTGAAAGTAAACCTCAAAAGCTAAAGGTATCAACCACGTGTCCAATAAATAGAATTACTATTACTATGGATGATGAAAAGACCGAAAAGTATAGGAAATATTGGCTCTTATTATAGACGAGCAGTCATTACGGACGACTTATGCCATGCAATGTAAACCCTGAAAAGCTAGGTTAATGAAGTAAAACAGAGCTGCGGAGACAATGAGGAGAATAAAAACATGTATGATTACACAAGCAAACAACCATATTACTTAGATCAGAGTGCTTGGGATATAGAAGAGTATTATACGTTAAATAGATATCTCAATAAACTATTTCTTCAGAGAGAGAAAAGAATGAATGAGATAACAGATATAGATTTTGATAGACTTACTGAAATAACGAGAGTTCTTTTTAGAATCCAGATTTCAAATAAAAGACTTGATCATTTGATGGATTCTGTCGCAAACCTTAAACCCTTTAAAGATGTTCAACCATTGAGCGAACCATTATATTTACGTATACCGCCTATTGATGATAAGCAGATTTATCTTGATTATAATGTGAGGTGGTAACGTGGGAAAAGGATTACAACTGGATGAGTTTAAGAAAGCATTAGATCATCTTGATAATTTACTAGCTAATACAGAGTCAATTGAAATAAATGCTATAGGTGGATTTGCATTAATGCATCATGGACTACGAAAAAATGGGCTAACTATGGATATTGATTCAGTCACAGAGGATTGGAACGCTCAAGTTGTATCTAAGATTGAGCAAACCAGTAAAGAGCTTGGGTTACCTATGGATTGGCTCAATAACACAAATGTTATGGATGACATAGAAAACGTCAACCTAGCTTTGAATCCATTTTGGGAGAGGTCGGTTTGGAAATTTAAGAATATTAAGCTTTATGTTGCAGATATTGAAACTTTATTTAGAGCAAAGATGTTAGCGGCGAGTGATGCTGAGCTCACAGGAAGAAACCAGGACTTTCCTGACTTAATAGATATAGCAGAAAGTCTTGGGGTTAAATCTTTTGATGACTTTGTATCTACAGCTACGGATTTCGACATTGATGTAACTGACCCTGTGTTCGGAAATCTTCATAAGGACTTGAAAAATTGGTATAGTAAACAGATTACACATGACGCAAATTCTCTGTCAAAGCACGAAGAGGAAATACGTGGCTTAAATGCCGAAATAGAAGAGTTACGTACTCTGGTGAAAGATCTGGCGAAAAATAATCGTGCCCTGTCGGGTGCACTAGAAGATATACTAGTGGCCAGTGGGCGCGAGGAGCTGGTTAAAGGATTAAAAAAAGAAGCCGAAAGTCAGCCTCAGTTTGAAATTAAAAACGCGGATAAAGACACAAAAAACACACATCAGCAGCCCACACCTAAAAAGAGTCATGAGAGATAGTGTGTGTGCTGATGCTAATGAGTTAAGCGTTAGTCAATTAGGTTCGACCTAAGAGGTCAAACCTAATTGAGCCTCCAATTCTCCTAATCGCTTATTACACCGTGGACATGTTATTTTTTCTCCAGGATATGACGACCATCCATTACCCCGTTCTCCAGGTTTTGCACCACAAAGGGCTGTTTTCCAGCTTGGATAATCATCCTCATTAACTGCATGCCACAATTTACCACCATCTCTCTCTGCGCCATTAATGCAGCGCCCAGTCATACGTAGAGGTATGTAGTTTTTCACTCTATGCACTCCTTAATTTATTTGTGACTTTTCAATCTCTCCGGAGCGTCCGGCTAACTCGCAATTGCACCTTTCTAAATCATCACTCATTGGCGTTCTGCCAACCTTTTCAACAATGTCCTCCCCCATTCATAACTACACATAGCTTATAATCAGCGTTTTAGCATGTTTACATTTGATATGCGTCTTGTAAACTGTTGATAGCCTCAGACAGCATCTCAATACATTCCTCAGCAGCTTGGGCCTCATAGACACCATCAAAAGATTCAACCACTGTAAATATAATTCCATTTGTCATAAAATTGCATTCATAAAAGATTAGCAAGGAAATCCGAATCTTTAGATGAGGGAGGAATTGCCGTCTCACTCATACTATAAACTCGGTACACTGGTACACTCGTGTCCAGTATCTCCTTTCGGAGTAGTGTCCTCATCGCCAATGTTGTAAAGGCTTGTTATGCTTGCAGCACCGCCCCTACCCACTCAGGACCTCATCTTTTTGTTTTAGTTGAGTAAGACGCATCTCTTACATCGTCTATATCGAAAATGATATTATGATTTTTACCAATGAATGCCAACGAGTAGCCGAGAAAATCGGCTATTTTTATTAAATCTCCACATGAAAAACTGTTACGATAAAATTTATTGCTCATAGATTGCTTAGAAATATTTAATATTTTGGCTAGTTCCTCAATTTTTTTTCCCTCTAGTTTTAGCCCTGCTTTTATTTTGTCAGAAACGGACATGTTTTCATACACTCTCCCTTTCTTCATTATTCATCAGTCAAGCTTATTATACATCAAAATGATTATAAAAGTCAATTAAAACGTGTATTAAATAATCAAAAACGTGTATTAGGCATTGACAACATACTCAAAAACGTGTATAATATAATCATAAACGTGAATTGCATCTACAAAACAAACAAATTGAAAAAGGTAAATGGGAGGTATTAAATGGCGGTTAATGTTTATGAGCTTGTTACTAAAAGGATACTGGAGCAACTAAAACAAGGTATTATTCCATGGCGTAAAACATGGAAGGGGAGCGTCCCAGTTAACTATGTTACACAAAAAGCCTATAGAGGCGTAAACAGCTTGCTATTACCACAAGGCGGTGAATATCTTACATTCTTACAAACGAAACAAGCCGGTGGCAATGTCCGAAAAGGTGAAAAATCACAACTAGTTGTATTCTTTAAACCGATGGAAGTTGAAGACAAAGACACCGGTGAGAAAAAGACTATACCATATTTGAAATATAGCAATGTTTTTCATATCAGCCAGTGTGAAGGTATAACAAGTAAACTAAATCCAGTTCAAGCTGATGAAGTAACCGAACCAATGCAAGACGCACAAAGCATTATAGATGACTATGTAAACCGTTCCGGCGTTGTGCTAGATATTGTTGAAGGCTCCGCAAAAGCCTATTACCAACCAAGTTTAGATAGAATCGTATTGCCGTCGATAAAACAGTTTACAAACGCAAATGATTATTACAGTGTTGCATTTCATGAAGCATCACACAGCACCGGACACTTAAGCAGGCTGAACCGGATTTCCGATATCGCTTCCTTTGGTTCCCAGTCATACAGCCGCGAGGAACTTGTCGCTGAAATATCCGCTGCAATGGTTATGAATAATATAGGACTTGAGATACCGGCTACTTTTGAAAATTCAACTGCTTATATTAATGGATGGTTGAAGCGCATCCGTGGTAATGACAAAGAAATTGTACAAGCTTCAAGTCAAGCACAGAAGGCTACAGATATGATTCTTGGAGTTGAAGACAGCCAATAACACAATATAAAAAGCCGTTATCCTCAAACTTCTGAGTATAATGGCTTTTCTGCTCCATCTTGCACAGTTCTCGGGCCTAGCACATCGGCGAAGTGGTTGAATGAAGCAGTTATACAAATGGCGAGAAACACGGGAAGAAACCACTTGTTTGAGTTACCGATTTCTTCGCCCCTTTTAAACTGTATAAGCCCAACAACGTTGGCACAGACTTTCGGCGAGCATAGCCCCGTATTGCTACAACTGCAAAGAAGCAACAAACGCGGACGTTTATGTCAGCTTGTGAGATACACACCGTGTTCTCCACCAGAATATTATGCGCCGCCTAATAGCCTACAGTGCATCAAGATGTATTTCATCCAAGGCTATCTGCCCTGGGATTACGTTTCTGGACACCTTTTTTAGACTATTAATCCTACTTTTGCTTTTTGCAATATTCCTGAACTCACCACCAATAAGCAAATCAATACAATTACCATTCTCGGGGTTCTCGAGATCCACATAGCAACGACCGTTTTCCAGCTCGATACTCCGGAAGACTCTCTCCCCGTTACTACAGACGTTACTAAACAACTCTCGTATCTTTTGTTTCTTTCCCTTTGCAATTATTTCGACATCATTATCAGAGAATAGCCCAACAGCTTCAGCAATTTTTAATGCATCATCAATTGACAGCCTGCTCTTAGCACGGCATAAGCTTATAAATTCTTTGTTTACTTCACTGATTGCAATCACCTTCCTCAAGTTGACTTCTCTTTCTTTTTTCCAGTAAGTCATTTAAAGCACGCGCGCTAACTAACCTAGTACGAGCGGTAGCTAGTAAGCATTCAGCTAATAAAGATTCAGCATTTGCTAATTCTTCCTCACTTTGGCTAAATTCACTCAAGTCCATAGCAACAGCACTCCCTACCACATGCGAGTCAGTCAGACCCATGAGATAGTCAGTTGATACATTCAGATGAATCGATAACAAATAAAGGCTTTCCAGCGTCGCTGAACTCCTGCCCTTCTCTATATTACTAATAGCTTGGGGGGTTAGGCCAAGCAGACTACCCAATGCACCTTGAGATATACCTTTTTCTATTCGCAGCGATTTTAAACGCTCACAAAACAAGTCTTGACTAAACATAAGAATCCCTCTAAATTTAAACGATTAGTGTACAAATTTACATATACAAAATTAACAATGTATAATTTTCAGTTATAATAAACTCACCATTGACATACATACACATATAATGTAATATTTTAAATGTATATAAATTCATAGTTTATCATCGCAAATAATTACACCACTATTGTACATCAAACAACAAATCGTTTCTAGTAAAAGGGGAGGAAAAGCTTTGTGCAAATAAAAAAATTGCATCAACGATCATTTTTACGGACGTTTGTGATATTCGTATTGATAGTTATTGGCTTATTCACGCTATTTTACCAACCGGGACGTTTATCATCGTACATACACAACATTGTGGGGAATATAATCGGTACACGTCCGTCCGAGCGTATTATAGCAGTGAGCTTTATTACAGGGCTATTGATTATGTATTGCGACAGAAGACGACGCAAACGCTTCTACTTATGGATTTATGCTTTATTGTGCCGATGCAGCAAAAAGATAGAGTGAAGCAGTTAAAGCTATTCCTTGCATAAGCAGTACAAATATTAAACCATGAACTTGATAGATACTGGGAAGAACTCTTCTGCCCTACTAAATCAAGAATGAAAGCGATTACTATAACCTAAAATACCACATGCCCTTGTTGAAAAAATAAGTGCTATGACAGGAATGGAAATTTCAGATGATATTATGCAAACTAATAAAGTGGGTCGCACTGTTTCAGATAGAATTCATCGTCTAGCTTATCGGCCAAAGTTTGATGGGGCTGTACTCTATTGATAGGAGGAAAGGTGGGTGAAAGCCTCCCCCTCGGGCTAACCGAGAGGGAGGCTTTTTCTTAAGCATTATACTTCTATCTCTGCTATTGGCACTACGGCAAGCGTTTTTCCTAATGGTGCAAGCACCCTTAAAATGGTATCAAGTTGCGGACTGGTTTCTCCTGCCTCCATCCTTGATATTATAGGCTGTTTTACGCCGCTTAGGCTTTCAAGTTCTCGTTGTGATATTCCCTGCTCATTGCGTGCTCTTATTAGCTCACCTATAATGTCAACTCTCAACTTACTTTCTCTTATTTCCTCGGCAGTAAAAATTTCTTTCTCTACATCGCTCCATTTTCTCATTTTTGATCACTCCTATCCCTTATGTCTTTTAGATTGCGTTTTGCTTTGTCTATTTCACTTTTTGGAGTCTTTTGCGTTTTTTTAAATTGGAAATAGTGAAGTAGTATAAAATCAGTTTCCTGCCAACTTGCAAAGAATATCCGCGCTCTTATTGGCCTAAGCTCCCATATATCACCGTCTAAATGCTTTACATACGGTTCTCCAGCTGTTTTACCGTATCGGTGCAGTATCCTTAAATAGTCCTGGATTTTCTTAAGGTTGATACGACTGTCTTTGTCAGTACGCTTTGACAATGACTCAATATAGTTAAATACTGGACTGTTACCGTGTCTATCCTCATAAAAGTGAATGTCATGTTTTATATATTCATGCATTAGCATCGCCTCACTTATCTATATTATACTGGAAAGTTATCAAACGTCAATACCTAAAAGTTATCATGATTTGGAGGGCCTTTAGTCCGCACTCTAGCTTATACCCTATTTCTTCATTTTGACTCTGGTAAGCATCTGGCCTATCTAGCGCTCAAGATATTCAATAAACTGCGGGCATTTTGCCGTAGATCCCCATAATAAAAGCAAGACAGTAAGACAAAAAGAACGATAAAACGATAAATAATTGTATTTTTAGGTATGATATGATAAAATAACCATAGAAGGGAGGTTCTAGCAAGATTTATTTTTGTGATTTTTGATGAATTAATAGCCTATTTGGAAAGCACTTTTTCCAACAACATAATTTCGGGTTTTGCCCGCAATCTCATCACCTTAGTTCAAAACTATTGATGGAGGACTCACGGGTTAAGCCAGTGTTGACGGCGGTTTCATTGTCTTCGAGCGCGCTAATTAATAATTCGGGGGTATAGAATGCATTTAAGAAAGTCAAAAAGAAGAGTAATAGCGTTTTTGCTTGCGGCTGTCTTTGTAAGTAGTACGATTATCTTTTCACACGCAAGATCGGCGAACAGTTCTTTTAGTGATTCAGTTGGCCATTGGGCCGAAGCGTACATAGAAAAATGGTCGGCAAATGGTGTTATTTTCGGATATGGGGATGGAACATTCCGACCTGAAAACAATGTAACAAAAGCAGAGTTTGCATCTGTGTTGAATCAGCTCTTCAGATATTCAGCCATTGTCCCCAACACATTCACTGATGTGAGTGATACTGACTGGTTTGCGCCGATCATTCAAAGGCTTGTTGCCGCCGATGTTATTATACCTGAGAACAACATGATAAACCCAAATGAAGCTTTGACTCGTGGCGAATTATTAGTAATGATAGCAAAAGCATACAATATATCTCCAATTGAAGGAGAGACAACTTTTTTAGATGACGCTGATATTGACGCAGCCCAAAAGCCTTATGTTAAAGCCTTGGAAATTGAAGGATTAATCGTTGGATATGCAACAACAAGTGGATTCGAAATAAGAACTAATAGGCTTTTGACAAGAGCTGAAATGTTAACAGTTATTGATAGAGCAGAAGAAGGGGAAAGCATAGAAGAGTCAGAAGAACCCTCACTTTCAGAAGAAGTTGCCTCTGCAGCTTTGCCACCAGGTAGAGCTTCAACGAGAGTAGCTTGGCCTGAGATACACCAAACACCTACACCTACGCCTACTCCATCTATAGAAGGTGATAACGATTCATATTCCCAAATTTTTTCAATAACAGATATAGAGGCTACACCAAATGGTAGTTTTATGGCAATTCAAGTTACAGCAGAAGAAGCTTGTTTTTTGGAAGTAAGGGTCTTAAGTGACGTTTCAGAAAACAGGGTAGCAGGTGCAGCATGGAACAGCGGGCAACTGATAATGAGCGCAAGAATGCAAATTGAAGGAGATACTTTTACAGAATTTATCGAGGTTAACCTTGATTCATCGCTACCCGATTATTTCGTTGTTGAAGCGACGCTTGTAGATCATAATGGAACAAACCTATGCGATCCTTTTGTGTTTATTAATTTTACACTAGGTTTTGAGAATTTCCTTGCGCTTACTATCCATGACTTTGATGAATTGACTGTAATAAGCTATACTGACGAAATTGATAATAATTTTATTGTCCTGAGTGACGGTGTCCATTACGTTGTCGACGGCGAAAATGGTCAAAACAACCTTGATTCGTCCCGTGCTGAACAACATATCTATGTGTTCGAGAATGCTAATGAAACTATTCAGTCACTTCAGCGTGGTGACAGGCTTGTAATATTACATAGGAATGGCTTTGAGAAGTTTTTGGCGGAAGTTAGTTCAATTTCACATAGTAACGGCAGAGTAACCATCAACGCCAACGAACACTCTACTCTAGATCAGTTTATAGTGTTTATGAAGATAGATATGTATGACGACTTTCCTGTGGTGATGGTTGAGTTGTCCGAGGCCGATGAATCTGAGCTTTTTGAATTAGATTCCACTCACCAAGGTTTAGAGAGAGGGTTCTCTGAAGCTGCCAGTTTAGCTAATATATTACCCATAGAGGAAGGGACTTTCGAAGGAAACTATTTTAGAGCCCGATCTGTTAAAATAGCGATTAACGATACAAACAGTATCGAGCTGGACTGCTCATTAAGAATAAATATCACGGGACATATACAAATACGCTTTAATGCATTGAATCTTTTGATCGGCGAACTTATCTATTGCAGGTTTACATTTGATATAACGGCTGAAGTTAAGGGTAGTATGGAATTCGAAAGTGATGTTGTTGAGGATGATATTCTTAGTGAACCACGAGAAAGAGAAATAGATATTGGTAGATTACGCATGAAGACGAAAATTCCTGGGGTGGTTGTTACTGCGAGACTAACTGTGCCAATAACAGTTGCATTAAGCGGTAAAGCCGAAATACAACATAATGTAACAATACACACAGGTATTGTATTCAGTTTCACTTCAGGTTCAGGTAGCTTCCAAGTTATTTCCCCTATTCATGATAATACAACTGGAAAGCAGTTTACTGGGAAAATATCGACGAAATTTGGTCCTAAAATCGAACTAAGTACTGGTTTATATGGCGACAAAGTAAAGGCTTCTATATTATTTCAACTTGGTGTCGAAGCCAACGCAACGATACCAATTAACAACTCTGGCGGCACCTCTAGGCATCTTTGTACAGTGTGCGTTACTGGCAAGATTTATGCATTTCGAAAGCCTAGTTTCAAGCTGAGTCACAAAATATTCAGTACTGGCTCGGTGCTGTATGAGCGAGAATTCTGGGAGAGGAAGTGGCATCTCTATAACATTTCACCATTCTTTGTTTCAATAATAAATCCTATTGATAGTTTGTTTCGAGGAGAATGGGCGATAGGCCTTGGCGAAAAATGCCCAAACATAGGTCATCGAATCACATTGGTTCCTGTAAACGAACAGAATCAGGAAGTTATGGACGCACTTATAACCATAAGGTCATCTGATTCAATCGTTCACGAAGGAACTGGTAGAGTCACTGCATATTTAATTAATGGTGAGTATATTGCTTCAGTAACTGCACCTGGGTTAACTTTTATTGATACGCCTTTTATCGTCGAGGATGACCCTCGTCTGATCAGGATACAATCTGGAGGGAGTACATTGGGAACCCCAACAGTAACGCCGTCGCCTGGAACCCCAACGGTAACACCACCGCCTGCAACCCCAACGGTAACGCCACCACCTGCAACCCCAACGGTAACGCCTCCTCCTGGAACCCCAACAGTAACGCCTCCTCCTGGAACCCCAACAGTAACGCCGACGCCACCCCCATACGTGTTGGCAATTGGTGTTGGTCGGCGTACTCTAGATGGGCGTATTGTGGCCGACATACAAGTAATGTGGTCTCAATTTCAAGATGTAGAGGAATATCACGTATATTACAGATTGAGGGGTTTAAGCGATTTTAGATATGCTGGCTCTACACAAAGCTCATCACTTGCCTTTACTACGAACTATACGGGCGGTGCTGAAATACGCCTAGAAGCCACTACAGCAACTTCTCGTATTGTACTTGAAAACATAACTGCCCATTTTCTGCATTAGATAATACGTGGATTGGTTTAACACTAGGATTGAAACCCACGACAAAAAAACAGAGCCATCAAATTAATAATGTAATTGAAATACCCACAATTCAGTTTTATAACAAAAAAAGAGAGCCTGCGGCCTAGTTATCATAATCAGCTGCAGGCTTCTTTTCGCCTTATTAGTGAAAACATGTGTGTTGTAGTTAGCATATGCCTAACTCTCATGCTCTCTGGCTCTGAACGTTATTTCATCAGCGACGAAGTCCATCCAGCTCCCTCGACGTGTGCTTCTTATTTTGCCACCAAACATACCAGTTTGAAATACTATTCTATAACACTGTCCATCTATAAAAGATGCAATTATATCATATCCATTATTGCTTGCCCATCTATACGATCTATGTTCAGGACTGTCAAATATTATTTGTGTTATAGTACCATGAGCATCAAGCGCTGTTTCAAAATCATTATATGTTAAGCTTGCATTTTCAAGACGGTCGAATAGTTCATCAACAACTGTTTGACTTATATTTAAACTATCATCTCGAAATGTAGTATTCATAAAGCCAATATTGATAGTTATTCTAACTATTTCGCCTCTATACCAAGAAACTTCTATTTTCCCTTCAGGATATTCCCAAGCACCGAAAACTCCAGCATCAGAAGCTCTGATTCCTACGATTTTCCTTTCAGGATGTTCCCAAACACCGAAAGCA
>Ga0123355_10013629_pt1 | contig 12663 bp, 9 predicted proteins | sample TergutEmb28metaG_3_FD_89872 | JGI IMG/M metagenome (GOLD analysis project Ga0123355, IMG submission 89872) | Embiratermes neotenicus P1 segment gut microbial communities from Petit-Saut dam, French Guiana - Emb289 P1 | ecosystem: Host-associated > Arthropoda: Insects > Digestive system > Gut ...
GCTAACCTCTAAACGTTGCATTTTATATATTTATTCAACAAATACAGGTACTGAATATTTTAAACACGGTATATACTCTCTGTTTTTTCCTCTTCAAAATGCAGTTTGTTTCATAATTCTAACATATTTGGTTCCTGTATTATTCACATTTTATATATAGGGTGTGCTAAAATTTAAAAAATAATTCCGGCGCCAAAAGGTTAAGCATTATTCATTTCCTTCAAAAAGTATGTACACAGCCTCTGAAGGAAATGAAAATAGCAAATACTTGTAGTTAAAAGTTGCAAACAAAACTAAACATTATAATTACATTCTTCATGAGCGACAAGGGCTGCAGTTATAATGGTAATGTGCAATTCCTTCAAACTAAACACAGTACAGACGCATATTAACATGTCGAACTCCTTACAATATACAAATCAAGCGAGATTTAATTTAACAGGGTCCAATCCTCTTGGACTACCCTGATGATGGCAGCAGCAAGCTCCCCTGAAATATCAACGGCTATATACCAATACACATGAAATCATATCCCAGAAGACCTGGCTCTTCACAAACACCACCTGCCATTCCCTCAACAATGAGGGAAATCTCAGCACCTATGGCTTGGGTTGCAGCAGTGAGAGCAGAGGGAAGTTGTGAGTTAGTGTGTTGACACAAGCTGAGACTATTCTATTATGCTGAGGAACATAAATATACAGTACACAGGTGATGTACATCTGTACATCACCTGTGTACTTGAAACATTACAAAGTAAATTAATAATATGATGTGCTTGGCTTGTAAAGTGTGGGTGAACTGAATGAATGATTTAGGTGAGAATTACATCACATGGCAGTAAACTGATAGATGGAATTACATCGAATAAATCACAAAATCAAGATGCTGACTTCTTGTTGTTTGAATATCACAATTACTTGAACTGCCTGATGATCAAACATTTTTTAATAATGATGTAATGAGAATTACTGAATAAGTAGAGTTAAATATTTTTTCTTCCATGTTAAATTGTCAACTATTGACTGGTTGTGGTATACAGACTGCACTGTATATCATTCAATTTGAATTTCATCTTATAAATCTTTAAAATCAGTTTGGCAGTTACATGACAATAAAATCATAACAATGTTAAGGTTTATGTTCCCAATACATGTTTACAACATGGTGGAACATTGCAATACAAGAATTACTCAACTAAACCTAAGACTGACTTTCATTTTGTATGCCACGTGTTTCACTTTCCCCCACAAAAATGCTTTCAGCTGTGTTTAGTAGAACATAATAATTAAATAAACAGTACTCCAATCACTGATGAAAGACAGGATGGATTAGCACATAAATATTATGTAAGCCTCATCACATGACATTTTGAGTAAATTAATAATCACACACCAGACTGTAAATAACAAAATAAAGCAGTCCCTGTGCATACCATGAAGTCATAAGGAAGAGGAGTTATAATTTCACTAGTTGTTGACTTAAGAAAGAGAACAAGGCCAGTGGTCAGCTTTACACCCTGACTGCTTTTGCCCTGGGAAAGTATCCAGTACCAATAAGTAGGAAGCTTGATGAGCCCCAGAGCCAGACTGGAGACTGCGAAAAAGAGAAAAATCTCTTGCCCCATGCTAAGAACAGAACCACAGTTCCTTGCTTGTCCAGCCCTTAGCTTAGTCAAAATATTGACTATGAATTACAGAATCCTGATAATAGAGATGTTGCTAACTGAAGAAGAAGAATGAAATCTACCTTATAATAATTAGGGGTTATCTTACCTCACAAAATATTGTGAGCTTGTCATCAGGCAGAAGACCATTTGCTTCATCCAACAGGAAGTCTCGGCGGATGAATTTTTTGAAACCCCAGTCTTTGCCTTGCACGAATCGGTATGCACGCTGGCTCTCTAGAATAACATTGTTTAAATTGTAAAAACTCAAGTTTGGGTCAGATGATTCAGCAGTAATGTTGTCAGTCCAGTGCAAAGATTCTCAACACATTTGCCTGGAAGACTCACAGCAACACCAGTATTGTAAAAATGAAATTTCACAACTAACATGAATTATACATTTGGTTCTCAAAATACACAAACACATATACAATGCTTAGTTGAAAGACAGACACACCTTTAATGCCATTGCTGTTTCATTAACAGTAAGCCATCTTCAGTTAGGTTTCATTAATTGAAAACACCTTATACACTGTAGTATTTTAGCTGAAAATCTTAACTGCATTGCAGAATAATTTCAGATTAAAAAATGCAAAATGAAGTGTGATTTACTACCCTCACGTGTATGACTCCAAGCCCTATCAAGTGAGGTATGCTGTATAGCTTTTCAAACAAATTTAATTTTTGATTATATGTAGAATACCGCAGGCATTTTACTTTTGTGTAGGAAGTTCAGTAAAATATAAATTTTGAAAGTGTCTGAAAAAGTTAAAACAATCCTTCAAACTTCACCTATCCTGGCTCCATGTTTAGTTGTGAAATGTCATGTGACTATTGCAGCCAATGACACTGTGTCACTTCAGTAGCAGCGAGATAGGTGAAAGGAGTTCTCTCAAACCTTATGTAATTTTCTAGTTGCACTTCTAGTGTAGTACTGCAATAATATTGATTTGGGGTAAATTTGTAACATTATACCAAGGACCACAGAGGCAAGTGCTGCTTAAACAGGAATGAGACATGGTGTCCTGTTTCCATCTATTTAAAACTGGAATCAATGCTGTGCAGAAACAGTGAGATTTGCCAAGTATAATGTGCTGCTGAGAATAGTACGTGGGGCCAGCCTCACAAAATATGTCTTTCTCCTGGCATAACAACAGGTTATCAACCATGGCAACCACTACAGAGACATTTAATATTCAGAGATGCAAACAGAAGTGTGTGTGTGTGTGTGCATGTGTGTGTGTGTGCGTGTGCGCGCGTGTGCACATACAGTCTGTAGAAAATTATAAAATGCTAAAGATAGTTGTGGTACAGAGCTCATAACTTATGTAGGAATTAGACAGTCTGTGGAGCACATACCAGTAAAAGATTCACATAACAGAAACTGAGGGATGAAATATGCCGAGTAGAGTCAAAGTTACACACAACTATTTTCCTTGGGTTATTCACTGACACAGTTTGAACTGCAGTGACTGTAGCCTATACAATGTTGAATTGGATGAGAGAATTATGACGATCATAAATAGTGACAGGCAATGGTTTGGATGGAAATGTGTGCTGGTTATTTCAAAATGGTGCCCCAGAATTTACCTGGAGAAACTGCATAAAACCATGAAATATGATATGCCAAGATGCGAAGTGAATACTTTCTACCTTTGGTGTCACCCCTACATAAAACTCGCTGGATTAGGTGTAAACAATTTCGGGCTCTTGAGGTGTTTGTGGTACAGTCTCCTATCCAGAATCCTATCCAGCTTAGCTGCTTCTTTGGCAACTTGTTACATTCATCAGCATAAAAACCTAATGTAAACTACACCCATGATTATTTTGCATTACTCCTTACAAATATGCGTTTCATAACAATTTACATGCTGGAAAATGCATCCTACTGGCTGAATTCCCTTTACAGTTGAATTTGCACTTATCTACAATTTTATCCATGTACATAATACCTAACACTGTCTCATACTCCTTTCTGTTAAGAAATACTGGGCCTGATTCAATTCGGACATAATGGATTTCAAAGCTTTTAAATAAATGTGTATGTAAATGGCTGGGTTTGTTACTGTATTTATAAATTTCTATTATTTGCTACACTCCGATTATGATTTTTTGAACATTTGTTTTTGCACTTAGTGAAAGTAAAATGAGTGACACTAATGATCTGCATATTGTAGTGATGGTTTCAATTATTCCATTACATTAAGATCCATGTTACCTCACCAATCTCTCAACCAGGTCTTTAATTATACAGAGAACACAACTAATCATTTCCCTTCGCATAGGTAAATATAGCTCAGTATGTGTGGGCCTACTTGCAGAAAACGTGGCTGTATTTTTGCAACTCATAACTGAGAAGCAGGAACAAGCATTTTACATTTTATTACTCCACAGTACATACTATTATTACATGTGGACCTCAGATGTTCTAACTGCACCTGTAAAATGTATTCTGTTGAACAATATTCATGTGCAATGCTTCTGCATATTATGCACCATGTAAAAAACGATGGTGCCAAATATTTGACTAAAAAAAATCTCACGTCAACAGTCCCATGTAAAGAAAATATACAAAACAGTGGAAAAATTCTGAAAAATAAGTTCACTGCTGAACAAAGAGGACTATATGAAAATTCATGTTTTAAATGAAGAGAAAATGGATATGACATTGGCCCATGAATAAGCCCCAGAAAGTCTTTGCATCTGTTGGCTGCTCAATGTGAAGTGCCAAAATCCTCATCTCACATGGCTATAAAACTTTCAAAATTATGCCCACATAAAATTAAATCTGTACAACTGCAACTGTACAACTGTTTCCTCAAGACTGGTAAGCAGGAAGCTAGCACTGCAGGTGATTTCAGGAAATGGTAGCCAATGGATTTCTTGATTCAAACCTCATGTTTGTATTGGTGGGGACATGGCTTATGTTAAGTAGGAATGATAATGGACACACTAACAGATACTGGTGTTCTGAAAATCCCCATGATGTTCAACTGTATGACTCAAAGTTGGGGTATGGTGTGTAATGAGGGTGCATAAAATCACAGGGCCTGTGTTTTTCAAAGAGACAATATCTTCCTACCACTGTGTACAGTTGACATCATTCCTTAAAAAATTATGGCATCTTAAACCTCCAGATCTGGATTAGCACAGTTACCGTTATGGAGGACAGTGAAAGATCTTACACAAACAATCCACAGTCTTTGCATGAACTGAAAGTTAACAGTCAAAGAAAAACTGCTACTGTTTTAATGACAAGAGCTCTGCTGTGTGCCTAGAAATATTTTCACGAGGTGTGATATCTGCTGACAAGCTGGAGGTGAGTACTTCTAAACTCTTCTATGAACTAAGGCAAGATAAACTGCAGGGGAAAAACAGACTTTAAATTAACATTGGCTACAAGGCTTCCTAAGCAATAACACTCCCACAACAGCTGTCATGGTCGGGGACACAATTACAGGTACACAGTTTATTGCTCCAGATTTACATATGCTGTCTGAGAGTCACATAAGGTTAAGGTCAGCACAACAATACTGAATGAAAAGGTCAGCACTAGTAGAAAATCAACAAGTAGTAGAATATTATTATATAACTTTACCCATTGCTTTGGTTTCTTCTCTTTTGGCATTAAGTATTGAAAATTTGAACTTGGCCCTGACTTCTGACTTGTTACAGGAGACTAGAAGCAGGTACAATGAGAGGTAGTCTTTGCTTTCTTCATCCAGACCCTTTGGATTCACCCGCAAACACCTGGAAGAAAATATAAAACATAAACCTACCATCACACATGTGCACTCTCAAGTCCAAACCACTTCAGGTGGATAAGCAGAACACTGCAGAACTGTCACCCATCATATAATGCGTTACAACACAGCATACAAGCCATTCATCACAACATAAATATTGTCAGTTGTTTACTGACAATCACAACATATTTCAGCCTAAATAAGGCCATCATCAGGTATCATAACATAACGCACTTTAAGAAAACTAATTACAAGAAATTAATAAAATGAGATCTCACTCTTTACACTGAATATAAGATTTTACATAATTTCATGGAGGTGCCTGATGTAATGCTTGTCAAAACCATAAACAGCTCTATTTAAAGGATGTGAATTATTACTACAATTGTAATCTGCACATCTGTATAAAACAACAATCAGTTATTAAAATTTAGATTTAATCCTCCTGTTTTTCAAATATGGAGATATAAAAGATACTCCTGAAGAGGTCATATCAACAGCTGTCGTAAAGTATTTACCCGGAAGTTATTCTTGGATTATTTATAGATGTACTCTGTTTTTAACACATATCAGAATGTGTACTATGGAGAATAATTTGTATAAATTATAAGATGCATCTGTACCCTATGGAAGGTGGTGGAGTACTGTACTGTGTGTGTGTTGGTGAGTGTGAGTATGTGTGTAAAGTAACAGGTGTCTTTAGAATGCTATGGAACACAGGTGGGGTGTATAATGACAAGGGTGTGGCTCTGATTAGCTGAATTATCATGACAGAAACTGCACATTGCAATAGGAGTTCCAGTAGCATTTCACAGCCCTTAAATTAGACTGAACCTAACATTTTTACATTTTGGTCAAGGCTAATTTAAAATTGGGATGGCCATATTAACCCTTCACAGAAAAGCTGTGAATTTTTTCAACACTGTACAATTTACATATCTAATGTGAATTTAAGAATAAAAAGAGATCATTTCCTTACACAGCATTAACCAGTAAGTGTCTGTAATGGCAACATTTAGTTTTCACAGAGAAACAAAATGAGTTTTTAAATATTACTTTTATGGCTCTGAGGCTTCTAATATTTAGGCAAACTGCATTTCTAGTAGTTATACAGCCTCTCTATCTAAGATATGGATAAAATCTTCTTCTGCCACACATGGATTACAAGCTAGCATAGTCTCCATATACATTTATGACCTGGTTTGTATGAAAGTTATGAATTTTGGGTGTTTGTTGCTACACAGTCTGTTCAAATGGACCATTCTTCACTATAATTGTATGTTTCTTCTATGTGCTGAATGGATATTTAGGTTCTTTCACACAAACATGTATTCATTTGTTGAATCTGATAGAAAATTTAATACATCTCAATAATTTAATTTTTGCCAGTTGAATTTTGCTGACATCCCCAGGCTTCTTAACCCATGTTTCACAACTGTAAGTGTGGAAACTACTATTACTTTATAACATTTTAAATGTATCTCCTTTTCCTTCAGTGTTGCTTCATACTAAGTATTTTAATATTTCCATCAAGCAGTTAAAATAAGAAATCTGCTGCATAATTCAATTTTGCATGGAACTTGATATTTCTCATTAAGTGCCATGGTTTTTGCTATCAGCATTTTCATATTAAAGGGTTCAGTAAGATTATGTGCGACAAAAATAACTTTCACAAATCTCCTCCTATTGTTGAATGGTAGTAAACAGCACAAAAGATTATGAGCTGTTTTCCATCTAACTTAATCTCTGTGTTGACTTCAAATTCCATATTCTTAAAACTTTATTCTGATAAAATATCATGTACACAAATCATAATGCCCAGGTATGAGTTTTAGAATTTGCTGTAACCCAGGCATATAATTACATCTGTTCTAATAAGTTCCTCTTAACACATTTACTGAACTTTAAGAAGACAATGTTGATCCTATAGATCAAACAGAATTTTCTCATGACTTTACTCAGAGTCCTTATCAAAATCAGTGAAAGCCATGCATGTTGGTAGGTTAAACTGAATCCCAGCTACTTGTGTGGTGGTAAATACACTGTCTGGGACTGATGGAAAAAGTAGTTACATGCCAAACAGATTCCCCAAACAAAGATAAGCTGTTCTGACCCAATTTGTATTGTGCATCTTTTCTTGGAGATTATAAGGCTTCCATAACTTTTTGAATACAAGCCTACAACAGATTACATATGGTCGAGCCTAAACACCAAAAACAATCATGCACCCATGGGCGTATGCTCAGTTTTGGCTGTTTGTGAAGAAACAATGATGAAATAGTGTCATCCTGCATACCAGGTAAGGTGGTTATGATATGAGTGGATAGAGATGAACATACTGTTGAAAACTTTGTTTGAATAATAGTTCTGTTACAAAATGCCCAAAAAAATTTCACTGAAAATTTTTCTGGGTCATGGTTGGACAAGAAAGCTGTTAGGAAATATGTGCTTGCTGAGGAGAAAGTAGAGAAAATTGGGAAAAGTCTAGAACATTCACCACAAAAGGCAATGACACAATCCACACAAGACTGGCATTCCCAGATCATCAGCAAGTGAAGTGAAGGCACACCTTAATCTTCAGCCATAAAAGACCGTAGTTCACGCTTTGCGATCACATGACCAAAATTGCCAGGAATATGTCTTTAAAACTGGTTTCTGCATTCAATTCATGACTGTGGAGTTGACTCTGGTGCCACATATTTCTCAGATGAGGCCCCATTTCATATGCATAGACATATTTCTTCCCAAAATTAGCAGTACTGATGTAGTATGAAAGTGCACTTATGAATAAAAATTTCTTTCATGATGTAAAAGTTAATGCACGGTGTGCCAGATATGATAAATAAAATATAGGGCCTATATAAGGTGGTTACCAGAAGTGGTGAGAAGGTACAGCAGAATTCCTTTAATCCTGTACTGCTGATAAATTCGGCACTTCAGGATTGTAGGTCCCGAGACCTGAAGGTCAGTGTCTGTAACTTTTAGTGTATATACTGATTCTGTCACCTTATCTTGGGTTATAGGGAAGTTCTTGAGACCAGACACTGAAATAGGCTAAATTAGTGCAAATGAACAAGGTGCTGTGTAAGTGGTCCACAGCAATGGGTTCTGAAGGAAAACCCATGACTGGGCCTATGATAATTGAAAAAGATGTCTTCTCATGACAAAATGAAAATAACTTACAAGGACATTCTCTGACAGCACTTAATAAAAAAGAACTCAGGTTATTGTACTTACTGTCTGATAACCTGGAATACTTTATAATCCAGGACTTCTCTGGTCACGTGGATTATAGGAATTCTACCGTACTTACGAAAAGTCATTTACCTGACCAAACTGGCAATGTTACGAAGAGTCATTTACCTGACCAAACTGGCAATGTGTCCTTGTCAAAGTACTGTACCTAGAAACTAACAGACTGATCCCAGTGATCCTACCATGCTTCTTTTGTAATCTTACCTACTAAATACCTGCTGTGAATTCTGCTATATCCCTTTCCTCTGAGCATGCATTTCATTCTTGGCTATGAGCTGTGTCACAGAAAGGGTAATATGGCAGAGTGCACGAAGCTAACCTCCCAATTCTATAGGGTTCCGATATCAGTGTATCACATTGGGAGTCATTTCATGTACTGTGCTAAATTTTAAAATCTCTGTTTCAGGCAAAGGATCAGTTCCCTTCCTCAGGCTAAGAAGGTGGAGCTTCTCTCAATTTCTGGTCCATAGGTTCAGAGCAATGGGCCCAAAGAAGTAGGCCCGAATCTCTGAAGATGGGGGACTAGTACTTTCCCTAAAACACAATGTTTTATTAAAAACATGGGATGATCGACAAAGTCCATAAAGGAAATGATTTCCACCAATCTTCATGTCAATGTTTCTCAGACAGCCTTTCATTACAGACACCACAGTACGTCTATAAAACATTGCTGAATGACAGTCTGACACTGATGGACAAATCTGCCATGCCCAGTTTCAATGCAGTTAGAAAAATAAGAAATATGCTTTTGACATTTATATGAGCTCTTCTAGCCTTCTTTGGACACAATAACTGTAGGGATATAGATAGTGACAACTGTGACTCTGATTCCAGATTGTAGCTATAACCCAGGTTTTGATCGCTTTTAATGGACATCCTGGACTTTTTGCTAAGATCTTGACACATATAAAGTTTGTTTTCTTTTTTTCTTTCCATTCAAAGATGAGGAAAAATTTATCGGGGTTTCTAGAGTTGTTAAAATTCTCCAATAAAATACTTGTCACCTACATAAGAAATATTATTTTTTTACACAAATCATGAATCATTATTACCACTTGAACTCTACTGTACTGCCCTGAAAAATCTACATTTTACAAATTATATAAATTCCAATTAGAAATGATCTTAAGACAAAACACACAATTTTTCAGACAGTTAATGTATGAACATGTATTCCAGGCAGCAATATGAGAGTTTTCCCTCTGAAAACATATCCATACTGGCTCTAGGCCTATCCAGACTACTATCAAATCTACCTCCATCCACCTCTGAGTTTACAACTCTAGTCCCCATATTTGTATGCTACCATGGGCACAGTGTCTGGCAACTGGGGTTACTATGTTTATGGTGTATGAGGTATTTGTGGTGGTGGTGGGTGACTTACTGTCTTCTGGTATGCCAATGTGTAGTCTGGTGGACAACTACTAACATTTCAGACGAGATAAATATTCAGCTCTATATATTTTTATGAAAGAGTTCAACAGCATAATTTTCAGTTTCCCAGCTATTCTTCTAAAGCCAATAGTCACCATTCATACTCTTACCATTTAAGCTTATCATTGGCCCCAGCAGAGAATGTGGATGACTTGAGAACTTCACCCATTTCCTCACGACAAAAGCTGAAGTTGTTGATGGTCCACATGTAGCTGAACTTCACCACTTTAACCTGAAAAACAAGCAATATGACATATGAGATTTGTATATACATTCACTACCTGGTCTCACAATCTGAAGTTATGGCATTTCTTCTGTTTTTGATATGGTGAACACTGGGTTAATGAGAACCACTGTGGTATACACCCAAAAAAAATCAAGAGTGATAAAAATCATAGTTAGAAAAAGGAAACCTTTGACAACTGATCTTATGTGCCAACAATCAATTATTTTTCATTTTTAAGCAAACTATTCTCGAAACAAGCGATAGCTTTTAATCCATTAATTCAACATAACACAAAGGAAAGAAATTCACACACAAGCTTTCCAAAGAAATATGATAATAATATTATACAACATATGGAGTCAGACATTTACTTTTTGACATACATGTCACAATCAAATGGGGTAACACACTTCTCAGCAAGGTTATGTCATGACAATAAAGTGAACTGCAAGGTGTACTCAAGACACATGGTGCAGTGCATGGCTCAGCTACGACTGAATGATAACAGAATACACACATGACAAACATTTTCCATGCTTCACATTCTCCATTCTGTGCATTATAATTCAACTACTACATTCAAACCACGAATGCATGTAATTTTATTACAATCACAACAATATTACAACACACAAGCTCCTATGTGATGAGACAATGAGGCCCAAAACACACAGGAGCTTGTGTGTTGTAATATTATTGTGAATGTAATACAATAATGTGCATTCATTTGTTTGAATTGTAATAATCCTCCATGCCTCCAATAGCCAAGCTAGCACTGATACACAGAAATCACACTCCTAACACTAATGTGTGTGTCAATGACTGCAGTAGTGTCCCTCTAAGATATGAAATGTAACACCTATGGCACTTGTCAATCTAGGTGCAGAGAGACTGCAAAGATGTCGACCAATGAAGAAGCCATAACTGCAGCTGCAAAAAATCAGTCATGGTGCTCACATGATATCACATGAGAATTGGGACTATCCCAGATGAGGGCCACTGACCTACTTCTTGACAAAAAGTTAAACCCATACCACTTCTCAAAGAACGCATCTGTTTCCAGTTGATTGTTCTCTGCATGTAATGTGCATGTAACTAAAGGCTGCTCTGTGTTTGATGGTTTCATACCTTGTGCGATCTGACAGTATCACTCCTCTTGGTAAATACATATAACAGGACATGCAGTGTAACAACTATGACTTGCCACACTATGGCAAGTGTGTGTGTGTGTGTGTGTGTGTGTCTGTGTATATGGAACTACTTTTCACCCTGTATAGGCCTATTATGTAGGGTGAAGTTTAAATTATGTCATATCATGAAAATATACATTGGAGTCACAGTAAAACTCCATAGAACATGAAGTCATAAACCACCTTCAGGGTCCTATAAAGCTAGTCGGTTAGTTCCAATATCGCATCTCATATCATCCTAGTCATGATTTTCCTCTACAAATTTTTCTATTGGCTAATTTTGCATTTCTAATCGCCTGATTGGCTAAACCATATGTTCAATACTAGGTCTTGATTAGATGCTCTGCAATTATGCTGCAATTCCTTTGGCTTTATGAGGGAACCTGGTAGCTTCTCAACTTGTCAAAGCTTCAAATTTTGAAGTGTCACAGTGACAAAATTTCACTGCTGTCTTGACCGTTGCAAAGCTGTAAAATTCCAAGTTTTCACTTTTGCAAGTGGGATACCGGCTGTATCCAGGTCAACCACACTACCTCTGTTTTCCTTTGGCAGGTCCCATTGTTATATGACTCCCACACAGGTTTACCATACATCCTCTTTTCCCTAGACATGTCATCTTTTTAAGGCTTAAAATATGCATCTGTATGAGTGAGTGGGTGGAGGAAAAGCTATTTTTTCCTCCTAAATTTTATTATTCATTCTCACTATAATTTAATTCTTCTTTTGTCAAAATGCCTACGTATAAGTGCATATTTATAGAGTATCTTAAGAAATACACAAGATTTTGCAGGTGCCTTAATGAATTTCAGGAATGTATGTATGTAGGTTATTCGGAACGTAAGTACCGTCTGCGCATATCTCTTGCGCATCCTCGAGACTGTCACTTTGTGCATGTGCAGTGACTTCCTCTATCAACTGAGAAGCCACAGACGCCACTTCGTGAAATTCGTGTTATGTTTATGTTTGTTCCTGTGTGTTAAACATGTTTAAGACAATTGAAGGGGCTGACGACTGTGAAATACAGTATGTAATTCGTTTTTTGAACGCTAGGAATGTGCTACCAAGTGAGATTCATCACCAGATCTGTCAAGTGTATGGTGACAATGCAATGAGTGATGGCATGGTTAGGAAATGGGTTCGGATGTTCAA
>Ga0123355_10013630_pt1 | contig 12662 bp, 6 predicted proteins | sample TergutEmb28metaG_3_FD_89872 | JGI IMG/M metagenome (GOLD analysis project Ga0123355, IMG submission 89872) | Embiratermes neotenicus P1 segment gut microbial communities from Petit-Saut dam, French Guiana - Emb289 P1 | ecosystem: Host-associated > Arthropoda: Insects > Digestive system > Gut ...
ACTTACTTACTTACTTACTTACTTACTTACTTACTTACTTACTTACTTACTTACTTACTTACTTACTTACTTACTTACTTACTTACTTACTTACTTACTTACTTACTTACTTACTTACTCCACTGAGCACAGTCCTTCTTCAGAAGCTAACCATTTCTCTGCTAGTCAAGAAATGTTCCTCATTTTATGGAACTCGTAGGTTCATTACAGTATTCACAAGTGCCCTCAAACAAGGTTTTCTACTGTCTTAAATTGCTTGCCACATGCTCCAAACGCTTTTCGACGGCATTAAATTTTATTAATAACAGTAGTGAAATTTGCCTGTTATATATTCAAAATTATGGATGTTTTATCAGCAACACAAAGCAATTCGAAAATCTAAAGAGAGAATTTGATATAGTGTTCAGTTGATTAGATCTTAATGGCCTAGAAATTTATGGCCCCTAGCTAATCACTCCTTTTATGAAACAATTTTAGGCCTCCATGTTTTGGGCACTGTGTGGATCACAAGTTTCTTTTCACCCTTGTTTCCCAAATATAACGTTATGAATTCTGCGGTACAACGCGTATAAGACACGAGTTTACGCACATTTTGTCGGTGGTGTCACACGCTGCTCACATCTGTTATGTTGCCTGACAAATGTTTGGGACATCAATTGAACATTAAGCAGCTCCGTGGCGGTACGTATTAGAAACTCCGTGGCTAGTCATATATTTCTTGCCCATAATGTGACTTCTAACATACATAAGAATAATTCAGTATTTGTATTGTGGTGGTGGTGGTGGTGGTGGTGGTGGTATCAAGGTATTTTATTTGTAGACCTATTCCGTTGTGATGAACGTAAGACAGAAGACTTGGTCCTTGTGCTTAATGAAGAACCGCGAGATGAAATCGCAGACGTACAGGTAAAGATCAAAGGATTCTTAAACTTCAAAATAACCGTAGCTGAGGGATGGGGTTCAACTCCCATCTGTTCTGCTGCCACAAAAGCAGGGCGCAGTAACCTTTGAATGCTAGGCTGGGTAGGAACCAGAAACACTCTGGACGCCCTGAAAAGAATAGGATCTCTTGTCGTTGTCCGGAATCGAAACTGGATTTCTGGGTTTTCCAGCCCGTAGGCTACCCGCTATGCCATCTGACCAATAACGGCTATGCTTTGCTTCCACACGCCCTGGCTAATGCTGTAATTGCACTGCGTTGAAACTGTAAAAGATACACTTAATGTAGTTCATATTGTAAAAAAAAAATGAGACGTCCCACTAAATGTGGTACATCTGTAATAAAAGGGGTGTACTGCACTTTTTACGTAGTGTAGTTACGATTGTACAATGTGCGCTTCTGAAAGAAGTAATATATTTATGAATCTTATGTTTATTGGACCGTGCATCATCTTGATAGTTGAATAAACAGAGACCAACTTGGTGTTACACACCGAACCAGAGCAATAAAACCCATGAAATAATTCAACAAATAAATCGCAAGCTCCTGAGGATGGATGTATTAACATCCGAAACATGTTGAGCATTAAACAGTGAAATAATAAAGCAAGTGACACCAAGTTGGTCTCTCTTCATTCAACTAATATATTTATGTTCTTGGGCTTGTTCCTGGGGCCGTACAGAACACAATTTCTTGCTTCTCGTTGGATGAAAGTTACAGTCGATGCAGTGTCCATGCTCTCACTCCGTTATTTTTCATTTTAATTTATCTGTTTGTAAGAAAAATGTATTTTACGAGCCACATGGTTTGGTTCAGGAACTCTGCAAACTCATTTTCCTTCCAATATCCATGCACTGAGTGACCTACTGATATTTTAATGACGTGGAAAAGGCAGGCTATTTACAGTAAATACGTGACTGAGAGGCCGGGGCTTGGGACGTAATTAGCGACGGAGTAGGCGGAACCGACGCAGGTCATGCTGCCATTCACACGACAGCAAAGGTACGTCCAAAAAACAAAACAAAAAAAAGCAAAAAAGAAAGAAATGCATCAAAATGAACGACTTCATTATGACTGTTCATATTACTAATTCTGCTGGCTTTAGAGGGCTTAACAGCCTCTCCAACATTTTCACTATAATCGGATTTTATTTTGAAGCATGTACAGCCATAATGGTTGCGCATTTTAAATGGTGACAATGGTGTTCTACCGTCATATGCCTCTATTGGCTACAGGTTTGTGAAAGTCCATGTATTTGTCAACAGCGTGGCTAAACCTGGCACAGTAAAGTTATTAATTTATACGTCAACACATTACTAATGACTATACCGAGGTCATGCATTGTCAACGATCACACAACTCTGCAAGTGACTTGTTGTAAATATATAGATAAAGCATGGTATTTTCTACTAAAATTTAGAGTTCGAAGTTGTATTTTTCCAAATACCTCGTTTGCTTTTTATTTCGTTTATAGGATTTCATAGCCATTAATTTGTGTCACAGTTCTTCTGAACTAATACGTATATAATGTTTCCTGGTTCTACGAATTTCAGTACTTCTTTTAAGAATTGCTTCTCTATATTTTCTCCTATTGTAAAGTTGACATTCTGTAAGGAATTCAAAAGAGTTAGCCACGGAATTCTATTTTGAACTACAAAAATTCAGTCCCCACAACTGAGCAATATTCTGAGAACATTAAAATATAACATATTAAAATTCATACAAATTAGCCAAGTCGACACATTTCAAACCACAAAGACTACTCTCCGTTGTCCTACTTTATACATGACCTACTACAGTTGCAAGTGATTACAAAAATTTGGATATTGTTTATTATGATAAAATTTATTATTTTATAAATATTTTGTTAAATCATTCAAATCACAGTAAAATCTCTTAACTTATAAGTCAGTACTAATTGTTTCTTCCACTACACAGTCAGAAAAAATTCAATAGAGGGAATAACATCCAAATTATTTTTAAAATAATTATGAAATATGGCTTCTCAGAATTATTCCATTGTTTCAAAACAAGTCGTGTTTGGTTATTTTACATCAAATTTAATATATTGATAAGGTGATTTAGAAACAAATATTAACAACGTCGTTTTGAGTAGAAGTTTTAGAGAAAACTCCTATGCCTATACGAAGAAAATACTTATATGGGCCAAACGTCATTAATGGACTGTACAGCCAGCAGTATATTCAATATCCGCTATACGACACAACATTAATTCTAGGACCTGATCCACTTTGCATCGAGGTACGCACTGTAGACCTGAACATATAGTTGAAGAATAAAAGACCAACCTGATGTCACTTGCCGTTTTATTTCACTTCTTATGTACTCAACATGTTTCGGAGTTTACGACTGTGTTGTTGAATTACCACATGGGTCGATTTTTTCTCAATTCGTCTTGTTTTGGCGATTTGGTGTGGCCGAGATTTGATTAGTGTCCGTGTTGCAGGCTTCAGCCCGCAACAGCCTGAAACTACTCAAACTTGTCATTTGCACGACCCTTTGAGACAAGTAATTAAATTTTATGTATGCCATTCATGTAAACACGATGCGATCCCAGAGTGTGCGTAGCATCTTGCGAATTAAATGACAAAATAGGCCTCAAGATGACTATTTATTGTCGAAATATGTAGCCTATGTAAACGCCTTGAGTAATAAAGTGGTTGTGCTGACGCACACTCTTTAGTATTATATTTTGATGACAGAGTTTATTCACACTTTGGCAGGAAGGATACGGGTCCGGACCGGACACTCATCCAACCTGCCTGCACTTAACTTCCAACCAGCAGCAACTCGAGAACCAGACGGCCTATGTGGTAACCAACGCTATCGTCGTGAGCCCCTGATGATGGGCATAATGGTGTCCGAAACATGTTGAGCCTAGCATAAGCATAATAAAGTAATAAGTGGCATCTAGTTGGATTTTATTCTTCCGTTGTCAAGAAGAGGCACGGTCCAATACACATCAAATTTACAATGGAACATATTCCTCACCTACATTCAATGGAGGAAGGCCAAGCAGAATATTATAACTTAAGTGAGTGCCCATTTGTAAAGTATTGTTTAATTTTAATGTTTAAATTAACGCTAAAAAAGGGTACTGCAATACGATGCTGCACCGATTGCTACAAACGACAGGCGCATATATTTATTACTGTCCAAATATTTGTATTGTTTACAATAAATCTTTAGTTACCAAAGAACTCTGAAATCTGGCGAAGTTTTCACATCATAACGTAAGCTGTAGGAAAACGTTAGGCATGACAAAATTCTAAAGTTTTGCTGCTACTTAGTTGTGTGCCTTTCGAATAAATTGCTTAAATGCACTTTCATTTGCCTGTGACTGATTCGTGATTTTATTTTATGTTAAATTCAACAGCGTAATGCAATTGCGACCCCTTAAACAGAAGTGGACATCGGCAGGCCAAGTATGTATGAAATCTGAGACTGTCATGGCAATGGCTATTAATAAGTTAGGTTCTGTGTTACAACTCCACAGGATTTGTTTTGCAGACACCAAGGTTGAGAGGGACATACCACGTATTACCTTTATTTTCATATTAAACCAAAGGTGACAGCGTGCTCTTAAGAAAACAATTATTATTCTTCTCTTGTGGTGCGATAAACCAACTTGGGACTAGGCTGCATAATCATTGCGGTTTCTATGTCACACACAATTAGACGGATACATACACCCGATATAACTCCTCAGAAAGAGAGATGAGCACGACGCTGAAGCCGAGGCTCTCCCTACACAAGACACAACAAACACAAGAGGACAACATCATTGTCCTCGTAGGGATTCGATTCCGCAATCACAGTAACCGAGCATCCGCATACCTACGCTTTATACTGCATGGTCAAAGGGATCGGTTTATTCAGCTATTAGCTTAGATAGTATCATAGCCCGAAGTACCGCAGTATGAAGGACCGTATGTGTTTTCTCTTCCCAGGCAATGCTCGCCCAAATTCCGACTCTCTAGATATTGAAGTGGCCTGTACTCGCAATCACCCACACCAAATCCCATTATCCTATGTTTCAACACAGACAATATACCGCACCTGTCTCCTATACATGCAATTCTCAGCTGCATACACATGTTATAGGCGGTGGCACAGATTCTATGGTTATATAATGAAAGCAGGGAATTGAGCCAGCGCAGATTGTCTGGTTAGAAGTCGAGAGAGGATTAACTCTATAAAGTTGGCATATAATGGGTCTAATACGACGCATCACCCGTTATTAGGTTCAGTTGAGAATGGGGAAAAACCGACTGCAAACGGGCTGAGAATAAACCGTTCAAATGTTACCAAAATACATTGCATCAACTCAGGAGCTGTCGGTCATGCCTGAAGGTTTTCATGATACCCTCAGCCCTTCAAAAACAAATTTTTCATTTTTAAGTTCATTCGGGACAGATGTGTGTGAAGGAAACGCTCTGGACTTGTGTTTGAAAGAAAGCCAGTTTGAATTTCCACCCACAGGGAGACTTGATTAATTTTTCGTGGTTTTTATAACACATTCGACCGTACACTCGGATAGTGTAACTATTGTTTCTCAACGAAACACGTATATTATTGTAGGTTACAACCACTTCATATCACAGACACTTCAGTTCATAGCATCAGTTTACCAAGCTGATCTTACCCATCGAAGGAACAAAACCTATGACTTTTGAAGCTACGTTATATCTTGATATCCTGGAATATTCACAGATAGTCATGCTCTTTAATGCACGGGGGTCTAAATTTTGTTGTTGTTTAAAACGGCATATATGGTGTAACAGTTACTAGGGAATGTTATTAAATTTATTTAAGGAATTTTACGGAATCTTTCAGGAGGGTCTATCGCACTTCGGGAAAACTTCGTCGGGTTAAATTATGTCGAAAAGTCCTGAAATATCTCACCTATATTTGAACGGTTAAGGAGATAATTGAAAGATAAGTTTTAAATAAAGAGAACTGTCTAACATTTGTTGATTAAGAATTATATATTAAAACTAGGAGAAATTTTTAGTTCTTGTAATATTAACACACGTACTTAATATGTAATTAAAACCTGAGTCATATTCGGACATTCATTAAGTGACAAAAACTGGAACTAGTTCCAGAAAATACTACCTTGCTTGGCTACGTACTTCGTAGCAAACTTTCCTCCATGTCACTTGGTTTGACTATTAGGGCCAAAAGACGGACATACACAGTGTACGAGTAATGCGTTATGTTAAACAGGTCCAACAGGTAACAGCACAAGAAAACTAGTGTTCTTTTTTTGTCTGTAACATTTCAACGTAGGATATATTTGCTTGTGTGTTTGGTTATGTGGAAGTAAATTAATGTAAAGAACAATTTCCCGAAGTGTGACAGATTCCTCTTGCAACACCCTGTGTATCTACGTCCTTTTTAAACAAATTTCTGCCATACAAAGATCAAAGTCTTTGATTTTCCGAAAATTTTGTAACTTATGACTTACAAACTACACTTTTCACACAGTTACGCATTGCTTACATATATAAATCCGAATTTCATATCCCTAGTCAGTACAAAAAAAATACTATAAACTTTTACTGGGTACATTTTTCATTAATTTTCCGGCATGCGAATCACGTGTTTCTGCTCCTTTGTAATTGTTTCGTAAAAAGCTGATTTTCAGAATTGAAGACGTATTTCGTACTACCTATGTGCTTTGATTTTCCGTACAAGTCTTATCTTAATTTTTTATCTCAGGAAGAATTCAAAGAAATATTAAAATATATTTAGGTCTTCTCGTAAATTCTGAATTTTTTTGTAATTTGTTCCTTTTTGGGTAATTCCCCGGCGTCTGAGTTCTAATTGCCGACGTTTCGGAACTCACTATCGATTCCATCTTCATAGGCAGGTGAATGAAGTATGTCAGTGGCAGGATTGTGCGGGGTATTTGTACCTGGTGGGGTTGGAGCTGGGAAATGGCAGAGCCAATAGTAAGTAGTGTGCCCGTGCGGTTAGAAGTCCAGCCGGTAGTGGAGGGGGAGGGTGTATATAAGTGCGTGTGCAGGTGGCATTACTGTTGTGTGTTGGATGGCTGTCTCCTCTCTTTGAATTTATGAATTTTTTGTCCGATTTTAACAAAGTTTGAATTTTCTCGACACAGTTTCAAAAAGAGAACCCCGACACGAAATTTCTCAAAAATCAGTCCAGTAAAATACGATGGGCAGACAGATGAACAGACGGACCGACAGACGTGACGAAACGTATTGCAGCTTTTCGCAAATTTGCGGAAGCACCTATAAACTATAGTGTCAAAATCGGAAATCCAAATTATCAGCCTCTAACCCTGAAACACTCATACGGGTACTATTTGTACTCGATATTGTGAATATTTTTCTTAAGTAAATAAGCCCTCGGGGGTTTTTATAAGTAGCCAGTTAAATACACAGTGTTTAAACCATCAACAATGTTCTGTATAAAAGATTGGTCACTGCAGGTCAGTACCACAAAATTGCTATAGCAACAGAGACCCCATTCACGATGGAAAACACATAGAAGATATTAAAAGCACAGGATAATATGCATGACCTTAGCTGAGGCAATAATTGAGTTCGGCTTTTCTCTGTTATGAAGAAGTTGTGTGTAATTGCTTCCGCCGCGGCACGGACGGGCGGCGATAATCTGTGACAGTAAGAGAGAGGAACACTTCTCGTGTTCCCAGGATCTGGCGAGATAAACCCGTCACGCCCACAATCGATTTTTGATCCGCTGGTCTTCAGCCTCGCTTGCAGGTGGTCTTCAGTCCCGTGAATGTGCTTAAATGTCATGTGTCGGCTCATCATCTATGCCGGGGATAAAAATTCAAAAAATTTTACAAGATAAGGTATGTGGACGGCAGTTTTTGTTAACGTGTACCTTTTGACAGCGTAGTCGGTATAGCGACTCGCTACGGGCTGGATAGTCCAAGTGTCGATCCCCGGTGGAACAAAGGATATTCTCTTCACCAAAACCCAACGAGGCCTGTCACTGGGACCAGTCTTGTCTCCTCCTACGTGTAAATGGCTTCTGCCGGGGGTAAAGCATTGACCAGAGAACCCCATCCGGCGCCAAGATTAGGACAGAGTAGACATTTATTTATACTCCCCTTCCGCGCCGTCATGAAGCGTTAAAGGAGACCTTTACTATTTTATACCCTTTTCTTCTTACGATTACTACAGCTTTTAAAAGAAAGAAAGTTTGTGTTGTAAGTGATTAACTTCATTTAGTAGAGTCCGTCAATCCCCAATTGTTTTGGAACCCAGGGGTTTCTTCGATGTTCATAATACACCATCACAAAACTTCATCATGAGCCAGGCGAATTTAGACCACAATGTCAAATTCTGTTTCTTTGAAATATATGTTAATATCATTGCCCATTCTATACCACTTTCAATCAAACTGTATTTTTCTACAATAACAGCAGGTATTTTTTCCAGACTTACCTCATTCATGCGATTCTTTTGTGTATATGGGCAAAAAATATTACACCAAAACTTTAAAAGCCAAGATATTAAGAGCGGTACGGAAGAAGATAAGTGTCTTAAAGTACGTGATACTTCTCGGGACCAAAACGTTTCTTGCGTCTTTCTTTCAGCACCTTGTTTAGTCTACACAAAATATTATGTTCCTTTACCACAACTTGAACTTTCACGAGGCGGTTGGGAAATCCACTTAACTAAATTCATAATACGTCCTTCATATATAACAGCCGTGAATTTTAGAGGACAAGTACGGACGTTTCGGAGAAGTCTGTTCTCTCCTTCATGTCCCAAGGGCGGAAGTGGTATGTTTCTCCAAAATGTTGGTAATAATTTACGGAACTAAATTATGTTAATCTTCAGAACACTGTAATTTAACACTCATTGTTGCGAGAACCTCAAATCCCTGGGGTATAAATTAATCTTTCGTTAGACCTGCTCACTTTCCTGCAGCTTCATTCCAAAAGTTCATATTATATTAGACCTAAGTTAAATATTAGATAATTAATAGAATAAACACTGATTTATCGATGGCAGATTAATATCGCTTGTTTGCTATTTTCTGATTTGGAATTTGGAATTTTTTCCCTCTTTTCTGTGTTATGTAACACATTAAGAGATATCAGTAATGTTAATTATCAAAATTTTGTTTTGAATTATTCCAAATCTCACTTCTACAACACATCTATGTGCGGCAATGTTTGCGGTCAGGCACATAGACTACAAAATTAAGAATTAAAGCATCGAAATTTAAACGTTAAAAGTTGTAACATTTAAAAACTGTATCTCTGAACACGCAGTGTACGTAAGTGCTTCGTGTGGTTCTCAAAACAAAACCGTTTAGTTCCTTTAACGTTATTACCTGGTTATTTCTTACATGGAAGATGGATTGTGTTCTGTGATTGAAGTGTTGACGTTTTAAGTGTAATAACATATGAATTTCACTCTTTAAGTTTCCAATGCCTTTACGTTGTCCCATTCTTCACAGCCTGAGTGAAGTTCTCTTCTATCCTCTTTGACGGATGTGCTAGAAGCCTGTATGAACTTAAGTGTTATCAATATTGTCAATTAATATTCTTTTCCTTTGTGGGCTACAACTAAAACATTTTTTATTTCTTCCCGCCTTTTGTTTAAATACCTTGTTCATTGTTACCTGTCTGGATTTAAGATTTAAATTACGATATTTGAAGTTTTCGTGAGGGAAGCTTTGAAGATTGCTGTCCCCTAGAGACGAAACTGTGTAGTCAGGTGGAAATTTATTCATAAATTTTGTAGGGATATACTATTTCCATGTTCAGAGCGAACGAGTGACGAGAAGGCTTCAATTTTTCATTTCCATAGGATATTGACGTAGGATTTCCATAATATTACTATTCATTTCCAATTCATCAAGTAACCCATATTACGGATAGCAGTATAATATCCTACCTTATTTTTGTTTCTGGCTGTTGGAACTGAAGTCTTACTTCATAAAATGAATTTTGTTCTTTATTCAAGACTGTAAAGTTTAAAAAATTCGTTAATTTACAGTAATTTATAACTTCCTCAGTTTGTGAAGGACGACAATGTTTCTGGATTTTATTCTCGCATTTCTCTATTTTTAATTTCAAGACTACTTAGCCTCCAGGCATAAGATGATTGGTGATTATGATTTCGAAAGTGATTTGAGGAAGCACTCATGTTTTAATTCAAAGCAACATCATCGAATCTTTCTAAGCAGACTTAAGAAAATCATGCAAATCTTCAATTATAATAGACAGTCTGCAGGCATGGAGTTGTAACTGGAATGCATTTACACCACGTAGCAGTGACACTCACCGGACGTGATATTTTGTTGCCCTGCGAAATATCCTTGGAATTTGGTGTCCTGCTCTGTATTTCTTGACGCAAAACAGTTGGGTCATGAAGTTTCGAGACTCTAAATATGAATGTAGATCTACCTCCATATGTTTTCTACAATAAGTGCTTTGCACCATGATCCATAGATACTCGTCATATTTCGCTAAATCCGCGAGGCTGAATCCTACACGTCAAGTTAAAGTTTTTTGACCTGGTAAAGAATTTTCTCTCTTCACAAGGAATTTCAAGCTACTAACCATCGAGTCAAAACCAAATATGGAGGATTAAAAACAATGAAGAACTGGACAAACTAATAAAGCACGAAAATATAGTCAACTACATTAAAGCCCAGAGACTAAGCTGGTTCGGCCATATACAAAGCATTTCTGAAATCAGGGTAGCTAAGAAGATACTTAAATTGAATCCCTTAACCACGAGACAAAGAGAAAGACCCAAGTATAGATGGGAGGACAACATCATACAGGACCTTGGTCAAATGAAGATCGAAACTTGGATAACCTGTGCCCAGGATAGAACAAAGTGGAAGGCGGTCGTTGAGAAGGCCAAAACTTCCTATTAAAAGAGGTTCAGCACCTGAAGAAGAAGAAGAACCATTGAGTCATTAAAAAATCACATCATCTGTTTGACTATGCAACATTTGTATTCTCCATATGTATACGAAGTTTTCTTTTCCCTTCAGGAATTTCGGGTAGAATTTTCTACATATTCCTCTTTTCTCCTCTACATTCTACATTCCCCTCACTTCAATAAATAGCGCCCACTTACTGAAGGATTACAAACGTTACTATGGAGTGATATTGAATGTGATTTGCACATTTTCATTCGGAACGAAGTTCTTATATTATTCAGAGGATTGAGCATCTGAAATTTTCTCTATCATGCGATTCTTAGGAAGGTCATAATTTGCATGATTCTGGAGTCTAAAATTGTCTCTCAAATGCCCGATAGAAACCCAAGGTTATCTGTTGTGGAGCTCCCCTAGGGCAAATGAAAAATGCATTGCAATTTGTCTGTGAGAGGCCACGATCTTCGCCAGGTTTCCTTCCAAACGTGGAACAAAAAGGAGAAAAGAAGGCATTTCGCGACGCCAGGGTACTTTCTCAATTAATGATCCGCAAGGAATTGGTCCAGACCTGCACCTCTTATTCTCTGTATTCAGATTAAAGAGAACCAGGAAACCATTCCAACTTGCCCATTCTCAGATAAAGAGAAGAAATATGAATACCTAATTTCCCAAATTGTAATGCTTCTCTTCTGATACTGTAACCCTTTATGTGTCTAACAGTAACGTTTTTAGGTGGTTGATTCGGAGTTCGAATTTGCGTCACCTTGAATTACATTATGACAATAGATTGTGGTTCTACGTAGTTTCCTTTCTTTACATTAGTCGCTGCCTCTCTGTTCCAGTTATCGTGGGTCACGTGCGGCAAGAACAGTCTATATGAGAACCACAAGTATCTATTATTATTATTATTATCATCCCCTGAATTACAGGTTGTTTAACTACATACCAAAGTGTGTGGGTTTTTTTAACTGACCAAGCACTTCTTATTCATTAATCCTTTAAAACCTTTCTAACTATACGGTATGCATTACGTGCTGCTGCCTTATTCATTAGAATGTATAGACCACGACGAAAATGAGGGGCCGAGATAACGTAGTAGGTGTGGCGATTCGCTACGAGCAGGACGGAACGGGTTTGGGATCGCGGTGGGGACGAGGCTTTTCGCACCCGTCCAACCCCGCTCTAGGAACCAACCAACCTTTTGTACAAAGGGTGCTGGGTAGTTCACTGGAATAAAGTGGCCAGGACGTCGAGCTGACCTTCCACCCCATCTAGTGTCAGGGTTAAAATAAAAAGTAGGCTTAAACCTATAGTTCCTTTACTGCGTTCATGGCATGATATAGCGTGAAATTTATATTTGCTTTTTTTATGGACATTTATATCAGTTATTACGGACCGCTTGCATTATAGTTTGTAAATTGATTTATCTAACACAGATTGTGACTCGTATTTGTATACGGTATTGGTTTCCTCTTTGGTTGTCCAGACTTGAGAGCCAGTTCTTGAGGGACGATTTTGGCTACTGGATTTTGACTGTTGGTGTTAACGCTTTGAGTTAATGCACGGAATGCACCAGTTATGTGTTGAAAGTTTTGTGACTTCCTGTAGGTTTCTTTAAAAGTATTTGTATTATTATTATTAACATTATTATTATTATTAATTTCTTTTGGCGCAACAGCACCCCCCCCCCCCCCCTTGGGCCTTTGGGCCCCCCTTCCCGGGGTTCTTTTATCCCCCCAACACCCCATCCCCACTCGGTAGGCCCCCCCCGGCGGGGGGACCGCCCCTTCCCGGA
>Ga0123355_10013632_pt1 | contig 12662 bp, 8 predicted proteins | sample TergutEmb28metaG_3_FD_89872 | JGI IMG/M metagenome (GOLD analysis project Ga0123355, IMG submission 89872) | Embiratermes neotenicus P1 segment gut microbial communities from Petit-Saut dam, French Guiana - Emb289 P1 | ecosystem: Host-associated > Arthropoda: Insects > Digestive system > Gut ...
ACTAGAAAAACTACATGTTTTGGCACTTAAATGGCCATTGTCAGGTTTTCTTCAAGAGAACCTGATGATGGCCAGTAAGTGCCGAAACATGTAGTTTTTCTAGTTATAGTCATTAAAACATCTTAATTGACATAGTTGTGTTTGACTTAATTGACACAGTTGTGTTTGACTACATACCCTATCCAGTTTCCACACATGCAACGGGGATGACACAATTCAAAGTTTATTAGATGTCATTTGAATTAATATGCATTTCACTATAAAATTTGTTTTAATCACTGTGAACTAAAAACATTATTAAAATTATGTCCTTTTGCCTTATATGTTTTTATCTTATTAAAAATAGTTTCCTTTATTCCCTGGGGTAAGACGTCACATGTTATGCGTACATTTTCATTATCTTATTTTAAGCCCACTGTAGTGCTCCAGTTTTAAGTAAAATGATGTATTGCATTTCCATTAGCAAAATACACTGTGTATATATTTCTTGGCTTTCTGGGTAATTCAATGGCCATATGAACACATGCGTGTAGTATGAATATTCTATCCTTTACTGGGATGACATGAAATAGGGAAGTAAATGGACCTATTCAATGCTTCCTTTTTACAGAACTGATGTTACCTATTGGGCCTAATACAGGCACACAGAATACTGACACTTCTTCTAGCAAATTCTGTGAAATCTCTCAAAGTCCACCATACTCAGCTCACAGCAAACCACTGTTACACAGCTCAACAACCACACACACAAATGTCTTAAAATATTATTTTTCTCCTGTTTCAGATGAACCACAGAGTTGTGATGAACCGTATTCCCTCTAATGGAAATGCTGCAGTGGAATAATAGTATTGGTTTTAAACATATTTTGGAATGGTATGTAGTTTTGTTGAAATGTTACACTATTGGTACAATGTGACATTGAAATAAGATTAGCTTGGTAGTGTCTTTCAATAAAGTGATTGTTACTATATCTTGAAGAAATGTGCTAGTGAAGTACTGGAATTACAACTGAAAAAGAAGGGTATTTTACAGAATTCTGACCATGCTATGTGTATCTATATTAATGCTTCCATAGGAATGCCAAATTACAATACCATGTGCAAGGATGTTCACGGAGGCATGAGACATCTAAAAATTCGTGGCTGTTCATGACGCAGAAAACCAAGCCCTAGAATGAACAGACTCATGTTCACTGTAAGGTAATTGTTACTGAACATATATTGAGGGTTCTTGCTTTATATATCTTGCTTCAATTAATAAAATGAATGCAGTCTTGGTTTGTATGTTATTTCTTCTGGTAAGACTGTAGTATGAGTTGAGGGATGCTGTTATAATGCTAATGAAATTTCAGTGCTCTGATTGGCTGTTTGTTATTTGGTTGCAGAGGATACACTGCCTTGCAAACATGCTGATGAACTCTACAGGTAAGAAAGACAATGAAAATTATTACAACCACAACTTAAAAAAAACTGTTTTCTGTCCATAGCCAGATAAAGCCAGTCTCTCACCTGATAGGCACTTTTTCTAAGATTCATTGTTCTTCCATCTACATTTATGTCTCTCAAGTTCATTCTTCCCTTCAGGACTTGAGACATACATTTTGTGTGCATTTCTTATCTGTTCCTAGTATGATAGATGTTGTGAAAGAGATCCATGGAACTTTTAAATGATTTTCATTTTTGTTTAACTGGCCAATCACTATTCTTCGGCTTCTATGAACACTACTTTCTCTTTCAATAAGTGGGATATATTTGATACACACAATCTTCAGTACAGTTATTATTTGTAATGATTTTGGACTTATTGATGGAAACAAAACGTCTGTGAAACACTTGAGACTGGAATATGATGGCACTCACAATTTTGGGAAGTTAACATATCTTTACAAAAAATCTGTGTGAAGAACACATATTTGCTATTCTTTAAAAACTAAATGTGTCTCTTTACAAAGCAGGAAACAACATCCTCTAACACAGCAACATAGTTTAAGCAAGAGACTTTGAAATACAGTGACACATTATTGCCCCTATGTATAATGTTAACTGAATCTCATCCTCACTGCAGTTCTACTTGATTTTGAAAATGAAGCTGAATGATGTACAATATCTACAAGTGACATAACATTATGCATACTTCAATAGACAGATTACTGGCATAAGATTCAGTGATAAAAAGGAGTACTACATGGCGTACCAGCATATTTTTACCCAATTCAGAATTGGTGCACCCATGGGAGGGGGGAGGGGAAGCTCCCCCCTCTCAAAGTGAGATTTAAAAAACACAGATTTTGTAGTTCTGATTACAGCAAAGGTTTCACATGATTTATGCTGCAACCTAAATCATCTACTGAAACTGGATGATGACTAGTACATTGGAATATTGAAAAATACATAAAAACTTAAAAATATGTAATTTTTTTCTTTTTGAGTTAGTTACAATTTTCACCATAACCTGCCTAGATGTCAGCTTGGAGATTTTGACATGATTTTCAGAACAGAATTTTTAAATCAAGCATAAATTATATGTAGCCTTAGGGTCAGAGCCTCCCAAGAAAAGTTTGGTGTGTGCCTATGCAACTGATCACCCCTGCCATGCTAAGGTTAAATAATGTAGTGTGGGAAAAGTAATTCATAAAAAAGAAACATTTTTTAGCTTATATATGCATTTTTTTCACAATTATGCATTTGACAACATTTGGATAGCAAGTCAGGATATAAACTGTCAGTAACAACAATTGTCATTATAAAAATGTTTTCTTCCTTCATAATATAAAAAGGTGAAAACACATTCAACATTTTAGATGACAAACACTGTTGCAGTACACACCATTCACAGACTGTAATACACGATAAATGATGAACACATTTTGCAAAACCTACTAGTGAAATCTGTGTACTCCATTTGCATTTAATTTTGAAATGGAGCATTTAACACATCCACACATTCTTCATGCATTATATGCATTATATGCACCCCTGTACAGCAAAATACCACCAAGATAGTAAATTAAAATTTCTACTCATGTTATAAAAAACGGCCTATAAATGATCGTTTAAGACAAAAATAGTTGCTGCCACATTTCATATATTTAAGTTATAAATTTACTTAATGGAATTTAATGAAAATCAATATTGAGGGTCCACACTTGAAGTTGCCAGGCAGATTTAGTTTTGGTTCATATGGACCAAATATAATATATATCAAACTCAAATATTTTTCTCAACAATGGCTCATTGTATGAATCAAATTGTAGACTACACAAGTTACAGATTTTATTAGTGTAAGACTTTATTTGGCATGTTTTTTAAAATATTTTGAATTTATTTAGTAGAATAAGAGGTCAAATGGTCACTGTAATATTTGATTTGTTGATTACTCTGTTAATAACAGAATTTGTGATTATAAGCATAGTGTTAATTAACTCTGTCAACACTAGACCTATATTTGCATTGAGTATTTTAATCATAGAGAGATATACATTTCTTCACTTCTGACTACCGCTGTATATGATATTTTGCTGACAAGTGGTGACATTTCAGCATGTTATGCACTACCTTTGCCTCCACCTCAGAATGAAGAAAACTGTGCCATAAATAAGAAAGAAAATGATTATGTTAAAATTCACACACATTCCAGCATAATTGAACGTGTATTATGTACAGCTCAGACATGCATATATACAAGAGAAAACTGGCACAACACACACACACACACACACCCACCTGACAAGTTTATGTACAAGAAACAGTATCTTGTAGTTACATTTTGAACATAGTGTATCAAAATTGCTTCTGTGAACACCTGTATTTAAGGACATCTGGATTCATTACAGATATGACTTAATATCTAATCTAGACTTCACTTTATTACCTTGAATCTTAGTTTGTGTAAATGATTTTATACTTGATGATGTGAAAACATGGCACTTTCTCTGTATCATCATACAGGTAAGGAATGTTATTGTGGTGATCCCACTTGGCAGTAAAACTGTTAATTTGTGACTTTGGTTGGTCTGCTTGTACAGTTGTATTTTATTTTCTCTCTGTGGAATGTCAAAACTCCCACTCTGCTCATAATTCTGTACTCATTTCGTGAGCTATTTCCTGTACACCATTATTTGCACTGGACTGTTGTGATGTGTTTGTAGCAGGCTCAGTCACATTACTGCTAGGGGCTGCCTTATGCATTGGTGAACTAACTTGTGCTGGATCTTGTGATTCGTCATCTTCTCGAATTGTGGCTGTGTCATTGGTCCAACAAGAGCCAATCACCGTGCTTGTCTGCAACAAACATATCAGACCAGGAATAAGTAGTGAAGTTTACTAAAAAATGAAGAGAATTCACCAATATTACAAACTTATTACCATAACTTTTAAGCACCTAAAGGATTTAAATAAACAATTAAAATAAAATTACTATTTTAAAATCATGCTACCCAGAAATTATGATTACATGAAAATAAAATAAAATGCACAATGATTATGCTGCATGGTATGTCATTAAACCACTAATCTCACAATAACAACAGTTTAACAAATCAACATCCCATTTTTGGTTATCTTTTTTCATGGTTTGAAATAGGGACTATTAGTTGAAGGCAAAATGAACAAATATATGTTTTCTAATCTTTTCCAGTAAAATGTTCGAACCATTAAATACTTCCCATGCTATGCATGAGATATATAGCACTTCAAGACTGATCCTTCTCTTCTGTACATCTTTGTTATATAATAATATTAGTGAAAAGAAAATGTCAGCAGTACTGAAGCTAATCATGTGCAACCTGCACAGTGAATTTGTACATGCCTAGGAAATCATTAAATAGAACAGTGTACTATCTTTTCCTGAAAACCCAAACATGAAAAAGGTTAATATGTCACCATCCAGATCCCTTCTGAAGTTGCCTTAACTATCAGAGAAACAATGGCATACATAATTATTACATATTTAAACTTTCAAAACAACTTATGCAAATAGTAATGTTTCAGCTATGGTAATGAATTACATCTGCATCAACTGGAATGCAATAAGTTCTAAATCATCAGTGAAGGCTATGGGCACACCTGTGCTATTGGTTAACCACTGAGTATTTTTGCATCTCAAACATCAGCAGGAGGTAACAGCAGATGTGCAGGCAAGGACTCATTACAGCTGCTACATTAGGTGTGCAGTTCAGGTACAAAGTGATATGTTCCTGAATGCCAGGCAGCAAGGGACAGATGCTCAACAGAGGAAGATGAATGCAAGCAGCAGGCAAGCAAGCAGGTGAGCAGGCAGTGCGGGTCAGATACTCACTGGTACGTGCTTTGTATGAGAGGTGAGAGGATTAGCTCTAAGCTGGCTGAGCGCGACCTCCGCAGCTCCGTGGTCATCGTGAGTCCTGCGTCGCCCCCTCCCCGGAGGTCCCCCCAGCCTCCTCGTCTCGGTCGTGCGTCCGTTACTCCTGTCGTCTGCTGCATCATCATCATCATCATCACACAACCAACAAGCTTAGCTCTGAAGCTCAAACACAGGCCCTCAGCCATTCTGCTAAGGAATCCCACATTCTAACGATCCTTTGCTAGAAGCTTCTTTCCATTTTTGGAACAGGATATGGAATTTCTTTAACTGTTCTGCAGACATAAAACTCTCATTCCAAAGCATAAAGCCTAGATTAATAATCCACGTTAAGTTCTGTAGACTTCTCCCTTCCCTACAGTCCAAATACTCTACACCTGAAAACTATACAATAGGCCGTCACATTTAAAATTGGTATGTTCCTTTTTGAATATGTTATAATGTGTATTTGTGTCTAGTAGAATACATTATTGTTCTCCTGTACCTGCATCAGAGATACTGTATATCAGGTGAAAGAGTTTGAAGTAATGTCATACCAGTCCCAGTCTGTTGAAGTCTGTACAGTCTGTTAGCATGTAATTGTAGATGGGGTTAATAACTATTTCTACTTGTGAAAGCAATGCAAGGAGAAAGGATGCATAATGCACTAAGAGTATCTACTGTAAAGCTATAATGCAATAATTAAGATTAAAATAAAGAGAAGTTCCAAGGCACAAAATAAAAAAGTTTAAAATTCCATCAAGCAAAGTCACAAGAACAAAGAATGTGGAAAATATAAAAGTAATATTACATTGAAACTGTGGCAATACCTCATGTACTGTAAAACTGAAGCAGCCGTGCTTGAATTGAACAATAACACTTCTATGAACAACTTCTGCATGAAGTATTTCACAGCCATATCACAAATGCAATACTCACATTAAATTTATTGGAGTCCCTGAGAATGCCAGAAGTGTTGGGTTGGTGACCCCTGAAGTAAAGTGGGCCTCTTCTAGTACTTCCATCCCCACTGCGGGTGCTTCTTACACTCCCACTCCAATTATTGTTAATGTTACTAGCATCAGTAGGAGATGTAGTATTAGGCAGAGTGCGGTAGGTACCCATGGGTGGAGCCCCAGGAGACATCCAAGCTAAGCCGCCACCATCACTGGAAGCCCCAGTCACCAACCTGTCACTCCCTTTCCCTCTTGCCCTTTGGTCATTCCAAATTCTATGTACAGTTTCTGGATCAGGAGTCATATGGGTTGAAGATACCCGCATTGAGCTGAAGGGGTATAGCCGAGTCTGGACTGGGGCCCCAATGCGGGAATTAATGGCACTTGTACTCACTAAAGTAGGCAGTGGAGGTTGTGAAGAAGACAGATTTGTGGTCTGTGCATATCTTGGGCCTTCACTCAACCTGCAACATATGCACATCACATGTCTACATTACTTCAGGACAGGTTCTGAGTACTGAAAAGCAGCAATGTTTATAAGCAGCATCAGCCAAATGAGAAAGTACAGGATAGTGCTAAGTATAGTTAGATATTCTTATAAAATATTCAACACTGTTTGTAATTATATTATAAATTGAATCTAATACAGTATATAAATATAACAATCCTCATTAACAGTAATTTCCAATCTCAGTTTGATGAGAACATACAGTTGTATGTGATATTTAATATGGATAATTACAATTACAGTAAATTTACAATTAAGAGTAGTAACTGAGTCCTGGAAACCTCAAGTATAAGTAAACTGATTTTGTTGGTGAAATTATGGACGCATGAAACTTCTTCAGTTATGTGAATACTGGTTGCCTTGTGCAAATGACCGAGATGAGGAAGGTGTATAGTAAAATGGGATTGGCTTAGCAAGTGAGAAACAATAACACTGTTTTACCTGTACTTACAGTACGAGGACTGTAAATGCTGCGACATCCATCACTAGGTGATCTGGAAAGCTCTATTGATAAGAAACTGACTGACAGGTCAATAACTTTTCACTGTTCTACCAATTGGTAGCACCCTGCACTGATTCTGAGATTTCAGTGACCAATTATTAGTGTGTTGTTTTTTAATTTTAAGTATACACCACAGTACGTAAGTGATGATGGAAACTAATACAAAATGCGGCACGAAAACATGTGATGCAATGTCAAATGACAAATTAAATGGTTAGAGTGTCCCTCAGGTTGCTGGACACTACAATACATATTATGCACACCATTTAAATATCTTGAAAACTTAGATATCTGGCAACACTTTGGTTCCAGAGGTGCCAGAGATTTCAAATTTTACAATATGAAGTTTCAGAGCATCTGGCTGTTAAGTTGCATTTATACTTCATAATTTTAATTATATTGTATTGTATTTATGGCTATGAGAAATATTTCTGTCGTCACTTACTTTGTCTTAGAAACTGAAACTGCAACATCTCTGGAAATGTTGAAATTTTAGTACGCTCCCGCAACTACATACTGCGTAATCTGTATGGAATACTTTAAGGTTGAAGATGAATACTTTAAGGTTGAAGATGTTCAGTTTGAGTGTCTGTTTTTCAACAGAATTTGACCTTCACTAAAACTTACCAGGTAAACACAAGATATGTGTATCTGAGCCTCATACACAACTAACATACCTACAGCTCCCTGTGCACACACCATGAAGGCATATGGGGGAATACAGGTATAGTTCTACTTAAACTTAACCTTGACACTAGATGGAGAGAAGTGATCAACTTCACACTGCAGTCACTTTACCATTCTGGAAACAGCCACTAGGACTGACTGAATAGGTGGCTGAGTGGGACACAGATCCAGTCTGGATGTTTTGCAGAAAAGAAAAATCTCTTGGCCCTGCTGGGAATTGAACTCCAGATCATCCACCTCATACTACACTAACTAGACAATCCCACCTCAAAGCTATAATGAAATATTTCTTTACAAAAATTATTCTTCACACACACACACACATACACACACACACAAAATATGTACAAGGTATACAATACAGATCTCATTATGATCTACACATTTTATTTCCAAAACCTTTCCAATATGGAGAATTTCTAAAAAAAATATAAGAAGTGTAATAATATGTGATCCCAGTGAGCACTTTGCCACTATGTCGATATACAATGTTCATTCTGAACAACAACAAAGACTAACCTCTCACTGTTGTATGGGCTATATTCATGTGACTCAGCACTAAGACCAGAGTCTGAATGCTCATGGCTACTGAGATGTGTGCTCTTCAAATTGTTGATATTCAGCCTGTGCTGCTGTAACTGCTGTTGTGTCAACTGGCGAAGGTGACCATTGAGTAGTGTTCCTGGATTATCATACAATGCAGAACCTAGCGCACGTATTGCAGGCAAAGGTGGACGTGTTCCACCATGAGAATACAAACTTGCATACTCCAGACTTGTCCTGAAATATAACAGAGAATCTTGCAATGAAATTTCTAAAGCTCACATGTACAAGAAAATATCTATAAAACTTAAAACAAAAAGATACATTTAATGGAAGAAAGTCTTTTAATAATACAACATTTCTGTATAAGGAAAGGGAAAAGTATTATTTGGAACGAGGTTTTTACAGGTGTGTAGCCAAGTCATCTCCCCTTCTTGAATAGGATTTTGTAAATACACATGTTGGAGAAATGAATTTTATCTTCTTGTATATACCAAAATGAACAGAGTATGGTACAGCTTTTTCAGCTCTCAACCAATAGTTGTATGGTAATTCTATGCCATTAGGAATAATGGACATGAAGTACATATAGTGTTTATTGACATACTCATATCAAGCAAGATGTCCATAAATTAATACAGCAATAATGGTACACCTATGACATACTGTATGTGTAACAGTTCCAATATTGACATTACACATCGTATGTTACTGATTAGGATGTATTCACTTTTTGTCTTACATGCAAATTCCTCAGGCAATAATTACAACTCTTTCTTCTTCTGTTATTAATGTTTTGTTAATTTTACATTAAATAATTGCTTGAAAATTTTAGATGCAGTAAGCTTACAACAGTGTGTGTAACTGGCAAGATTAAGATTTCATGTCATTTTACAGTTAACATATCTTCTTCAGAGATGATTTCATGAAATGAGAACTTTTGAAGTATTAATTATTACTAAAGTAATTTGCAGACTCTCAGCTCTAGAAACTGCTGGTTGCACATTTTATTTTAGCCCCTATGTGTGAAAAACATATAACATGCAGGATTGCAAGCCATCAACCTGCCCCAAACAAGTATATCTCATTGTACACAGCAGTTATGTTGATAGAAATGGCTGTGAAACATGAAACTGTATAAGTCAAGATGTTTTCCATATAAACATACATAGTTAAAAGACATGAATTATGTTCCTACACATATTATTTTTATTAGACATGTGTGATAGTTACCTGTTTTTGTAATTTTAGGCCGAAATAACATGAAAATGTAACTTAAACACAAACATGGTATATCCTGAGCAAGGTAAATGGTTATCTGTCCTGTTAGTGTGCTCTTACCTATGAAATCATTGAATTACAGACTTTCCCATTATATATATACATATATGTCTCACAGGATCATTCTCATCTTCAGGCTCATGTCTTCCAAAACAAAATGTTAGTATGTAAGTATTTACATTAAGGTTGAACGTGTGTTAGAGTCAAATTAATGAACACAACATATTTCAACAACAGTTTAAAAAATATGTTGCTGCAAATCCCACTAAACATCTGATACATGGAATACATCACTGGTTACTCTATGTATTGTTCTGTCACTAAGCAGTAGCTGTGGTAACAGTGTGTAGGCAGTATTGGTTGTTGGAACATTACCAGTTAGGCCTAAATGATCTTCTGAGCCATTTTAAAAAATGGAGTTGCTGTGTGTAAATGACATTCTTTAAGCCCTTTGTTGTCATTGCCCAAATTTCCATCATTCAGTATGTTATTCAGTTGACTCTCATATCGCTTGTTTGGCTCTTTGAAATCTCATGATTGTGTTAGAGATAAAACAATTATTTTTTGTCTTTACTAATAATTCAAATTAAAAAACTTAGGAAGTTGTGTTGATGTTAAATTTACGTATGTCAGGGAATACTTCTTTGTGGGGAGCCACAACATTAAGGGGGGATGTCATCAACAGTGGAAAACATGTATGTATGAAAACAAAGTGGAAATACATAAATAAAGCAATGCTTTTACAACATAACAGTCAGCAGAGGATATGTATACCACATTAACAATGCCATTTGCCATCACACTATAAATAAGAAGCAATCAGGCATTCAACAGTGATTACACCATAGTTCTCATGCTTAGTCAACAGTCACAGATGCTAATGTACATTCCCAGGTGAAATCCAATGACAATGGAAACAGATATTTGAAATTACTTTATTAACCTGAAAATATTAAAGAAATGTTAAGTAGATTTATATAAGAAATAACATAATTTGAGACCAGATATGAACAGGCACAACATGAACTCTGTGTTGGTGTTAGGTCAACCTCAAACAGAGGGTGTGTGAGGAAATAATACTTTCCTACTCATACATCAGTCAAATGAGCAAATGTGTCTGGAAGGTTATCTTGAGAGTTATTTATACTGAAAGACTGAACAGATTTGTATGGGAATTTCCACTGCTGAAAAAATATTACGTTGTTAAAGAATATTTGGATGTATTCAGTTACTACTACATTTGGGTGACCAGCAGTTTACAGCAGAAAAGTGCCATGTAGAAGCATTTCAGGAAAGGCTGATGAAGCTAAGAAGTATGGTTTGAAACAGCACCATTTACTACTCTGTAGTGCAAATAGGTGTGTTGTTTCACACAGTAGTATTATTATTATTTTTTTTTTTTTGGAAAACATAAGTGGGTGTTCAGAATGACGAATTTGCATCACTGGACTTGACTTATCATTTGCCACTCTTTAAAATGTTTCTTCCAAATTATTCACTTTCAGAACTGAGGTAGTAAATATCCTGCTCTTAATGCAAAGAAGCACCATGACCCTTCACAAAAATAAGGCTATTAAAAAAAAAAAAAAGATAACTGATCACCCTGAATGCAAATGGGTATGCAAAGTGTGCAGACTTGACATGTAAATGCAATAAAACCTTTATTTTTATAAAAGCATGTTGTTATTAATGAGCAATATTAAATTTATATCTACAGATTTTTAAACTGTCAAATTTAACCTGAATTGAAAGAAACATACTTATTATTCATGTGACTGTAAATGCAATTTTTATTTGCAGGCTGAAGATACACATTAAATTAAGTAAAATGACAGTGTAAAATACTCTTGTTCAGGTAAGGGATCTCCCATGTTTCAGAAAGAGAGACAACTTGGATTTAAACAGATTCATAGTGTTCTTGTGTGTGGTGTTTATTTTTCTTGGCCTCACAGACGTTTATTATGCATGATGGTATTACTTGTGGAACATGGCAATTTCTGATTGTAACAACTTTACATATCCAGCATCTTTAAGTTGGTACTCACTTTGTTGCAGTTCACATCATGTTAATTTGTACGTACCCTTTCATATTTTTTAAAGTGTGAGTTATTTAAACAAGCTGTCTATTGCTGAGATTATACAGCATCAATGATAGATGACGAAATGAGTGCAGGGCATTGGCAGATTGACAAAGACAGGGGGAAACCAAAATACTCAGAGAAAAACCTACCCCATTGCCATTTTGTCCAGTGCAAATCCCACATGGACTGGAAGGGGATTAAACCAGGGCCTCTGCAGTGAGAAGCCAGTAACCAATACCCTGAGCCATGGCATCCTTCCACATTCATTCTTCCTCTCTTAAAGTCATACCCATAGTGACCCAATTACCTTAATTCTGCTATTAAGCAATTTGTATAATTTACTCCAGTATATTAGACTCACAGGTCCACAAACCCTGTGTGCCAGGTCACCTGGGCAACTAATTTGTTACAGTGGCACTTAAATTTGAGCCCTTATTGTGGTACTTACTTCATGCTGACCTACTGGCATCTAGAATTTTGAGGTGGCTCCTAGACTTTTGGATACTTTGTGGACCCCTGTATTACATAGTAATTAAATTTGTTTTTTTAATAAGGGCATCCCATTGTGTTTGGATTCTAAAAGTGAAAAAAGTGTTTAAAGTTACCGTCCAAACACAACTAGAGTGCATAAATATTAGTATTTTATTGTGGCAACATTTTTCTGGTCTTATTAGACCATCTTTCAGGCCATCATTCAGAGATATGAGGTAGAATCAGTGCAAATCATGTACTATGGGACCCCATATTATTTGCAAGGTGTACTTAAAAATAGTTAAAAAACACAAGA
>Ga0123355_10013633_pt1 | contig 12662 bp, 13 predicted proteins | sample TergutEmb28metaG_3_FD_89872 | JGI IMG/M metagenome (GOLD analysis project Ga0123355, IMG submission 89872) | Embiratermes neotenicus P1 segment gut microbial communities from Petit-Saut dam, French Guiana - Emb289 P1 | ecosystem: Host-associated > Arthropoda: Insects > Digestive system > Gut ...
CATAATACTTTGTTCTTATGATACAAAGATACTAATAATCACTGAATTAAAAAAATATTTTATCCACTTTGAACGCGCGACTTTAGTTGTGCAACAAGCACTAAAATCGCGCGGGAGCGGGGTGGACATCAAGGAGGTCCTGTTAGATTTACAAGTGTGTTCTCTTTATTTTGACGTAATCCTATGAAAAAGTTTTTTTCCTTTTATCTTTAATGATGACAAGCGTTGGATATGCTCAAAAATGTGGCGACCCTGCTCAGTCGAGGCTGTAAATAACAAAACAGAAAATTGAGAGTTCGGGCAAGGCTTCGCCTTGTTCGCTCTATCAAAACAGGTTTTACCTGTATAAAAACAAAACCGCTTCGGCGGTTTTTGTGTTTTTCCTCGCACTGTTCCGCTCGACTGCGCTCGCTTTGCGGTTTGGATTTTAAGAGGGGTAGATTTGCAAAAACATAAAAAATTTTACACATTTGCGCATTCAGGTTTTTATTTGCACATTTGTATTTTTAAATCAAAATTATGCGAAAAGAATACACATTAGACGAACTCCTACACAAAGCCGCTTCGTACTGTTCTATTTCGGAACACTGCATCTCGGAAGTGGACGAAAAACTGCAAAAGTGGGAAACGTCCGATGCCGATAGAAAAACGATAATCGAACACTTGATAGAAAATGATTTTATCAACGAACAACGATATGCCGAAGCCTTTGTAAAGGATAAATTCCGCTTCAACAAGTGGGGGAAAACAAAAATTTCGTTTGCGCTGAATACCAAAAGAGTTGACAAAGAATTAATTTCGAATTCGATTGATACGATTGACGAAAGCGAATACGAGGAAATGCTTGCTTCTATTCTCAAAACCAAACTCAACGGTTTGAAATACACTTCCGAACACGAAAAACAGGGAAAACTTTTCAGATTTGCCCAAAGTCGAGGATTTGAATATAATGTGATTGAACGAGTGTTGAGAGGGATTTAGAATATAGCTCGGACGAGGCTGTGCCTCGTTCGCTTTATCCTTACAGGTTTAACCTGTTCAATAATCCGGACAAGGCACAGCCTTGTCCAAGCAAGGAATAAGGGTTTCTTATGGAGATTTTTTTCAATTCTTGCTCGAGCGAGGCTGTGCCTCGTTCGCTTTATCTTTGGCAGGTTAAAAACCTGCTTGATAATCCGAACAAGGAAAATCCTTGTCCGAGCAAAGGCTTGCGCAAAAAAAATGCGTAAGCCTTTATCATTTTATCACGTTTTTACCATTGAACGTAGAAACTCAACTTCTTTTTTCAAATGTTCGTTTTCGTTTTCGAGTGTTTGAATAAGTTTTTTGATTGTCTCCTTATTTTCAATATGCAGATTTCCAACGTAACCATTTCCGTAAGCTCCTTCGTGGTTTGTTTGATTTTGAATGGTCAATGAAGAAGCAAAAAAAGTAGAAATATCTGTTTCTAAAATATCCGCTATTTTTTGTAGCCGGTCAATAGAAAGTTTAATTTCTTGACTTTCTATTCTTGCATACGAAGCCTGTGTAATATCCAATTGAGAAGCAATAAATTCTTGCGAATAACCTTTTTGCTCTCTTGCTCGTCTGATTTTGAAACCAATATCATTCATTTGCGCGTATAATTTTATGCATATTCTGCATGCAAATATACGGCAATAGTTTTAAAATTCTAGAAAAAACACAGATTTTTGCGAAAAAATTATACATAAATAAAATCAATAAAATTTATTCACAATTAAAAAAACAAAAAAAGTATGAGAAAATTAAAGTATTTAGTTGGCATTTTTTTGATGCTATGTGTCGGCTTGGCGAGTTGTAATCCTGATAAATGGCTTGAAGAGGGACTACTTCAACCAAACAGTTTGAATGACGTTCGGCTATATTTTGATGTGCGCCTTAATATAGGCAACCAAGATTTAGAAATAATGGGTGATAGAGGTTGGGTTAATCCAACCAGAGTGCCACGAAACACAGTGTTACGAGATTTTAGACGTGTGTTCGAGTTGCCCGGTATAAATACGGCTAATCGCTCTCTCATAAGAGTTTCAACATTTACTCCAACGGGACAACAACAATATACGTATCAATTTAATGTTCCGGGAGCTGCGGGATTACGCCCAAACGGTATGGATATTCAATTCTTTTTTGATGGTAATTTCCAACAGCTTGCAAATCAAAGAGTAGATTTGGTCATTCATTCAAATCCGTACCGGACGAGTACTAACAGCATAGTAAATCTCATTTGGGAGTGGTCAAGACATGGAAGCTATTTCGAAAATTATCGTTTTCCTACCAATAACCCAAACAATCCAATACTGTTAATGCCTGAGGTTAGGTTAGAGTCAATAGCTAGAAGAGTGAATATTACATCCAGCGGTAGTGGCAGCGGCGGTCAAACGCATTCTGTCAATGATAGTCAATTCAGGGAAGTGCCACTTCAACCGCAATGCCCCTTCACTCCGGCTCCGCTATGTCCCTTCACCCCTATACGAGAAGGTGTCGGGTTGGTAATGATAGAAGCGGTTCAAGTCGACCGCAATGTAGGTGTTTTGCAAGTATTTGCCACAGAGGCAACTTTTAATTCAATGCTGTCTAGATAATTATTGTCAAATAAACAAAAAAATAAAATTATGAAAAGAGTATATTTTATATCATTTATAGTAAGCCAACTATTATTTTTTGGTTGTACAAACCAGCCCGTAGAAAAATTTGCAAGCAGTACAGTAGTTTCGAGAAATGAGGCAACAACCACTTTTCTTTTCAGAGGTCATAGTAAATACGCAGATATGTTGCGCTTCGATGCACCGGTGATTGGTTATTTTTCGGAAAAACCGAATCCGCTTTCCAACGAATATTTATCGGTGTTTGACCTTGGAAGAGCTGTTACCGAAAGTAATGCAAGAACGCTGAGTGCAGAAAGTGCGACTGCTAATGAATTGAGTATTAACATCAACGGCACTGATATTCGAGACATTAGAAATCAGCAAAGTACGCCAAATGTAAGAAGTGTGCGAGCAGGCGGCAGTCCGCTTTTCGGCAATACCGTTACTTTTTCGCTTTTTCGCGGGAATTCCGAAGATGAAAATGAGGCAAACAATATGCTTCGTAGCGGAAGTTCTGATACAGACAGAGAAGTTACTATGTACGTACCCGAATTGGTACAGATTCTTTCGCCAAGAGTAGAAACGGAAGAGGATTTTATGCCTTTTTGCTATTACAGAAATTTTATTTTGAAATGGAATGCCGACCCGCAAAACGAAAACGGATTGGTAGTTGCCGTAGAATGGAGCGGAACAGATATTTTCGGCAAAGATTACGGGCGACATATAATGAACGTTGATATTATTAACAACGACAACGGACAGGCAATTCTCGATAACCGTCTTTTCGAGGGCATTCCGCAAGGTGCTGTTGCAAGGCTTATGCTTCTTCGCGGAAATATCGAAGTTATTGAAGATTTCTTAAACGAACACGGACAAGAAGAGGCATTTCGTATTGTTGCCATATCGCAAGCCACTTTGTCTTTCATTATGGTAAGAGAAATCACAATAATAGATGGGTAAGCACACCGTAAGGGTCGATTTTTTTTCGACCCTTACAAAAAACATTTTACAGATTTTTTGTAATTTACGAAAAAACAATTATTTTTGTAAAATAAAAAGCTGACAAATTATGAGAAAATTTTTATTTCTTGCCTTAATCGGCATAATAACAACAAGTTGTAATCAACCACTAGAAACAATTGCATCGGGAACTTGCGGAGCGCAAGGAGATAATATTTCTTGGATATTAACAGGCGATGGCGTACTGACTATTAGCGGTAGCGGAGAAATGAAAGATGATGAATTTTTTTACAGAATTTCTTGGGCTTCTTACCAAGATGTTGTTAAAAACGTTGTGATAGAGTATGGTATTACAAGCATTGGAGGTGCGTCTTTCTATAATTTCTACAACTTGACTTCTGTAATCATTCCCAATAGCGTTACAAGAATTGGATATTGGGCTTTTTGGGGTTCCAATTTAGGTTCTGTAACTATTCCAAATAGTGTTACAATTATTGAAAATGCAGCTTTCATGTTTTGTGACAATTTAGCTTCGGTAGCAATTCCGAGCAGTGTTACAATGATTGGCGATGCAGCTTTTGCTAGTTGTAGCAGTTTAACTTCAATTAATGTAGATGCAGATAATCTATTCTATGCTTCAAAAAATGGTGTTTTATTTGATAAATCCAAAACAACACTAATACAATATCCTTCCGGCAAAAGGGTTGCGGTTTACACTGTGCCTGATGGCGTTATATCAATAGAGGATTGGGCTTTTGGAAGTAGTAGAGTTACTTCTGTAATTATTCCAAACAGCGTTACTAGTATTGGAAACTCCGCCTTTAACAATTGTATAGATTTAACCTCCATTACGATTGGTAACAGCGTTGTAAGCATTGGAGCTGGTGCTTTTTCTAATTGTGTCGGTTTAACTTCTATAGTTATTCCCAACAGCGTTACAACGATTGGAGATAATGCTTTTGCTGTTTGCACACGTTTAGTTTCTGTAACAATAGGAAGCGGTGTTACAAGCATTGGAAACCGTGCTTTTACTCATTGTACCGGTTTAACGACTATTATTTGCTATGCTTCGACACCGCCAGTTTTAGATGATGACGTTTTTTATGAAGTAAATAAGGAAAATGTAACTTTGCACGTTCCGGCAGAATCAATCGAACTTTACCGACAAGCGCATCAATGGCAAGATTTTCAAAATATTGTTGCGATAGAGTAAAGCGATAAATTGATAAAAAGATAAAGGCTTGCGCAATCACTATGCATAAGCCTTTATCTTTTTTTCAATTTTTCCCTGCTCGGGCGAGGCTGCGCCTCGTTCGCTTTATCTTGGCAGGTTAAAAACCTGCTTGATAATCCGAACAAGGAAAATCCTTGTCCGAGTAAAGATAATGTAGTTCTATAAAAAATCCGCCGAAAGCTCTTTTCGCTTTTCGGCAGATTTTGATTATGTTTTCAGAACAACAGCTCCTCACTAAAAACGGTACCCCACACCAAGGCTAACAGCTTGATTGAACATGCCAGCACGATTATCTGCGTTTTGTAACAGATTTACTATTCCGCTCCTTTTGTGAGCAAAAGTGACTTGAATCTTGTTGTTAAATTCATATCCTACCATGATTGCTCCACCTAAATTCCAACGTCTCATCTCAGACTTTTGACCGTTGTATTCCTTATAAAGGTTTACATCATCCATATCTCTGAATTTGTACCGAGCATCGATACCAAATCCCACATAAGGACCTACACCAACAAATAACCTGCCGTTTGGAAAACTTCTTTGTATCATATAGTAATGAGAAAGCTCCACTCCGATATACTGAAAATATTTTTCATTACCAGTCGCTCTTTCTTCCATTGTGGAATTTTTGTAATGCAGCAATAATTCTGTTCGAAAGGCAGAATGCCCACCGAACAGAGCAATCTCAGAAAAACCACCAAGAGACACTCCTAGGCCCAACTTACTTTTCATATCAGGTATATTGTCAAGAAAAAAACTTGACATATTGGCATCAACTTTAACACCGCCCGATACTCTCTGTGCCAAGATTTGCGTTAGCCCTAGGCCAAGTGCCAACGCTATTGTTAATAACATCTTTTTATTCATAGACTTTGTGTTGTTAATTACAAAAATTAATCATATGGAAAAAAAATTATAGCATGGTCGTGAAATCTTCCGCCCGGAATAAAAAAGAGATGTTCTGGATTTCTTTCCCACATAGCTCTAAGTCGGTTATAGTATGGAGTGTATTCAGAATCCATATGCCAAGACGGATGCATGAAGTGCGGAGACCAAGGGTCTAATATATCAAATACCGAATATTCCGCCAACGCAACATATGCCATACCAGAAGCAACCACAGAAGCAAAGAGACCTCCTGCCCAACTTCCGCCGCCTCTAAAAAATCCTCCCACAAATCCCATCACGTCTGCTAGAGCTACTTCTCCCCAATTTGCACTAGAAGCTTGTATAATATCCTCTCTATTCGCATAATGCTCTAATTCGCTATTCAGCAAAACTCCCCATTTTTCCATATCGTGAAACCAATAATCTAACGAATGTTGTCCAACAGAAGCCATCGACCTTAAAAGAGTATACTCATGTTCAGATATTGACAACATCCAAAAATCGTGTTGAGCTGCTTCATAGTGGAAAAAATGCAAAACTCGAACAAAGGCATCCATTGTTTGGTTTAAACGATTCCTGTCGAACGAGTTATAATTCATATTGTACTCTGCCATGGCATCTTCCAGTGGAATTTCCATTCTTCTGAATCTGTCTTTTATATCAGCTACTTGCTCGATGTAAGAAAACTCACTGAAAAAGTGCATCAGTTGTGCCGAAAAAAAATGAGCGTTCCCAGACAATTCCACTAAGTTGCCTAAACACTGTTGACATCCCGAACCACAAGGAAATCCTTTTTGAAAAAAATCTGCTTTTTCCGGAAAGGTACTTTCTAACCAATACAGCGGGTCTTGTGAAATAACGTCAAATATGTGCTGAACCATTTGAAAATGATTTTCATAGGTCATGAGAAATTGATATGGGTCGAAATCAATCATATCACGCATTTCTTGAAAACTTACTATATGTAGATCCGTCGACAAATGTTGATTGATGAGCCTTGAAAACAGCTGAGGCATCAATGAATTAATTTTCATAGAGAAATCAAAGCATTCAGACTGTTCTTCAATTAAAGCAGCTTCTGGAAAGCCCATCATCGTTACAAACTCGAGAGCAAAGTGTGAAATTGCATAATGCATACTGAAATCTTGTAAAAACAAGCGAATATCAAACTCTTGCATTCTATTCAACACATGGTCAAGTCCAAGATTATGGAGATGTCCAGTTTCGTCAAAATTAGTAGATTGAAATCCAAAACTTTGAACTTGTACATTCTTCTGCTCAGTAAGCAAATCTCTTTCGCAACTAGCAAACACTATTGCCATTACGGCAACAAAAATACTGATATTTTTATACTTTGTCATGATTTTATTTTTTAAAATTTTGTTTTTAAATACTCAATGGTTTTTTATTGTTTTCCCATTGATAGTTTTGTTGAATAATAAAGTTCATATTAAGAACAAATGGTAACTTTTTCAAGTTTTAGTACATTGTACAATCAGTAGAATTAAAGATTAATCAATATGATTTCTGATTTTAATTCTTTTTCACCTTCGTAATCCGCAACGACTTGATTACTTTTCGTACCTTTGTCTTTCATTCGTGGGGAATGAAAAGACCAAAACACAATTTTTTGTTTTGGTTGTCGCCTTTCGGTAAGGACTTTTACCGAAAGGTTTTTTGTATTCATTATCTCATACTCTGTTCAAATTAAAAGTTTAAAATATAATCACGTCTTATTTATTTCAAATCGTTTTTTAAACATTGTTTTGATTGCAATCTGTAAGTTTTTATCGCAAAGATAAAACTATTATTTTGAAAAAACAAAATTTGTTGGAAAAAATTTGTTTTTTGTAAAATTCCGAATATTCGTGTATTGATGCTTTTTCCCCTGCTCAGGCGAGGCTGTGCCTCGTTCGCTTTATCTTGGCAGGTTAAAAACCTGCCTGATAATCCGAATAAGGAAAATACTTGTCCGAGCAAGGGCACGAAATGACGAAGGCACGAAAAATTTATTTTTTTCGTGCCTTCGTCATTTTTCGCCCTTTCGTGCTTCTTATTCTCGCCTTTGCAATCTTCGCGAAATTCGTCTTATTGCATCCTCGATACTTTGTTCAGGTTCTATAATATTGTACTCGCCCCAAAATTCGTCGTCCTCAAAATCGCTCACTTTTTCGGCAATAACGGCATCGGGGCGCAAGCGTTCTCGTCTGGAAAATCGGCTCACGCCCTCTTCCGTTCGGTCGGTAACCACCATTTCCGACTGCAAAGTATAGTTTGCGCTGAACAATCGCCTTTGCCAGCGAGTTCGGAACGAAACCGTTGCACGCGAATATTCATAAAACCATTGTCCGTCTTGCATCGTGTATTGAATTAAATACGATGCCTCGGTTACTTGAATTCGCATTCCGCGCGGTTTTCGCTGAACAAATATCGAAGTCGCAACTTCATTGTTTATATCCACATTCATACTGAATTCCAGTCGCGCAATTGCTTTTGTTTCGATATCTATATAAAAACGCCCGCGAAAAAGCGGATAATTTATCCATCTTTTTTGGTCGAAAACAACAATGTTATGCGGTCGGTTGTTCAAATAGGTTTTTCCTTCAAAATAAAAATCGTACAGCTGTGTGAAATCGTCGAAAAAAATATCCTCATAATTTTTTGCAACATCCAATCGTAAGGCAGCATCAACACCGCCTTGATAGCGCACAAAAATCGTATCGATGCGGCTTGGGTCGGAACTTCGGCGCGCTTTGTAAATTCGCGCTTGGTCGCTTGTTGAGCTGTTGTACGGACTTTTGAAAATATCGAGTACAGCTTCGGTAACAGACACAAAATTGTTTCGTTTACGAATTGTTTCGCGGTAAAAACCAACCATTTGATACGCTCTTTGCGGATAATTTTGCGGAATTCGTCTGAAAACTTCCCGAATATACGCTGAGGCATCGCCGCGCAAAATATCAATTTCGTCCAATGCCACAACACTTGGTCGCAATCGGATAGTTTTGGTAGCAGTTCCGAAATTTTCTACCGAAAATTCTTGCGAATAATAACCCAAGTGCGAAAAAACAACATTTGCATCAGCGTGTTCGGTCGGAATTCTCAAAAGAAATTCGCCGTCGGTATTCGTGACTGTTGCGATGTTCGTTCCGCCAAGACGAACGGACACAAAAGGCAACGCTCGTCTATTTTCATTGTCGATAATTCTGCCATTAATCGTCAGAAAATCATTCGTTTGTTGAGCCAAAATATTCAGCTGTGCAAAAACGAAAAGCAGTAAAATAAGTTTTGTTTGTTTCATTGTATGTTAGTTTATTTTTGTTGATTTATCGGCAAGCATAAAATATCTTGTGCAAGATAAAACATATTCTGAAATTATGCAAACTTTGAGTTGGCTTATTTTGAAAATCGTAAAAAATAGTATTAATTTTAAAGAAAAACCCCTTTTTTCGTGCAATTATCAGGATTAATGTTGTACTTTTACGCAGAATTTTTAAAATCATATCGTATGTCAATAAACAAAGTTATTTTAGTTGGTAACGTGGGTCGCGACCCGGAAGTACGTTATTTGGATAAAAATGTAGCGGTTTGCAATTTTTCGCTGGCAACAACCGAAAGAGGATACACAATGCAAAACGGAACGCAAGTACCCGAACGCACCGAATGGCACAATATTGTGGCTTGGCGCGGATTGGCTGAACTTTCGGAAAAATATGTTCGGAAAGGCACTCAACTGTATGTGGAAGGAAAATTGCAAACTCGTTCGTGGGAAAAAGATGGCATAAAACGCTACACAACCGAAATTGTGGCGGAAGTTATCCAACTGCTCGGCAAGCGCGAAAGACAAGATGAACAGCAAGAAAACACCGTTTCCTCGTCGGAAGAAAGCAGTACAGAAGATAATTTACCGTTTTAAAATATGGCATTAATAAAATCGGTACGCGGATTTACTCCCGAAATTGGAAAAGATTGTTATTTGGCTGAAAATGCGGCAATTATCGGCGATGTTGTAATTGGCGATGGTTGCAGTATTTGGTTTTGTACGGTGCTTCGCGGCGATGTAAATTCAATCCGAATTGGCAATCACGTCAATATTCAAGACGGTTCGGTGCTTCACACATTGTACGAAAAATCGACTGTTGAAATCGGCGATTATGTTTCAATCGGACATAATGTTATCGTTCACGGCGCAAAAATCAACGATTATGCTTTAATCGGTATGGGAAGCACCTTGCTCGATTATGTTGAAGTTGGCGAAGGCGCAATTGTTGCTGCCGGCTCGGTAGTTTTGAGCAATACGAAAATTCCGCCGTACACGCTTTGGGCAGGTGTTCCGGCAAAAATGATAAAGGAAGTTGAGCCGGCACAAACAAACGAAATAAACCGAAAAATCGCGCATAATTACGCAATGTACGCAGATTGGTATAAATAGACGGAGAGACAAAAAGAAGAAAGAGATATAGACAAAAAGAAGAAAGACAAAAGATGCTTACGCGCCTTTTGTCTTTCTTCTTTTTGTCTATATCTCTTTTGTCTATCTTACAATCGACAAGAAAGTTTGGTCGGTTACGAAACGAGCAAATTCTACATCTGTTTTGGCTCTTGCAGCGAGCGAAGCATCTTTCGAAATTGCTGTTCTCAAATTAGAATAAACGGCATCGCGGTCGTTTGTACGAGCAGCAACAACAGCTCCCAAATATGCAGTCATTGCATTAGGACTAGCCACAGCAGCCAATGTTCTGCGCGCTCCGTTGTAATCGTTGTTCAAAATTTGCATCAAAGCAGCATTGTTAGAAGTGGTTGAGCCGAATGCAGTTCTTGCTCTGGCATAGTCGCCGGTTGCAATATAGAGCGTTCCCAACGCTTGATTCAAATCTGCACCTGTTCCAGCTGCTTTTCCGAAGAATTGTTCTGCTTTGTCAAGCTCGCGGTTTATCAACGCCATTACTCCCAAATTGTAGTTTACATCAGGATTATTAGCGTCAATGTTGGCAGCTCTTTGGAAATTGGCAAGAGCTTCCGCATTGTTTCCTTGAAGGAATCTTACCATTCCTAAATTATTATGACCGCGCAAATCGTTACCGAAATGTCTTATAACTTCTTGATAAATGGTTGCTTTTCTACCCAAATCGTCAGTCAAAGTAGCAGCGTAAAGAAGTTCTTCAACATTCAACGAAGCCGGATTTGAAGCAGCCAAGCGAGTAATTTCCTCGTCAGATTTTCCAATTATGTTTACGGTCAATTCCATACGAGCGCGACGAAGTTGCGGAAGAATTTCATCAGCAATCGCAGTAAAGGCTGTCGACATATTTCTAATTTCGCGTTCGCGTTGCTCAGGGTCAGAATACATTGACAAAACGCGCAAAATCAAATCTCTATCTTGAATGTTAGATTGTTCCATCAATCTTTGGAAACCATCCCAGTCTTCGGGAGTAAAATCTCTGCCAATTTCCATTGGAGTTCTTTGTCTTCTCAATTCATCGCGAAGGAAATTTGCAGATACATTAGAACGTCTTTCTGCCAAGTTTCTGTTCAAATCAAATGGTCCGTCAGGAGAAGCAAAACCAATAATATTTAGACTTTCAACTTCTCTATTTTCAGTTTCAACGGCTGTTCTTACGGCTGCCGTCAAATCTCTTACATCTTGTGAGCGAGTCTCGCCGGTACGCAAATCCGATTGCTGAATTAAGAATCTGATACTTGCTTCTTGAGTTTCTTGGATAATACGCTGAAACTGGTCGGCAGTGATGGCTGGAAGAATTTCAGGTGCACCAAAATTAGCCAAAGTTGCAGTTGAGATCACACCATCAGCTACTTTAACGCGCGGAATTTGTGGTCCGGGATTCCCGTTTCTTGTGATGTTGAATTCGAGAAATAATTCTGATTGTGCCATTTCAGGAACAAAATCAAACGAACTCGCAACTGTGAAAGTTCCACCTTGTCTTCTGTTGATAACTTGGTCGTTACCGGTTACTCTTTCACCTTGGAAGCTTTTTGGCGTTCCTCTCAATTCTTGTCCGTCAAACACCAAAACAGGTGTTACAGTTACCACTGCTCTCCTGTGGAAATACCTTTCGGGAAATCTACCATCAACTCTTGCATCCACTTGTCCGCCTCTCACTTCCAACGGATTAGGAGTTGTTCTAAATAAGTTAGCCGGCAATTCGCCCATTCTGCTACAAGAACTAAATCCCAAAGCAAGTGCCAACGATACAATAATAAATAATTGCTTTTTCATAAATAAAAATGTTTTTGATTTGTATTAATAGATATTTTTCTTTATTTTTGACTGCAAAAATAGGATTTTTAATCGAAACATAAATCATTTTAAGTATTCTTAATTGATTTTTTTCTATCTTTATAGTTTAAAACTACGTTTCAAGCAATTTGGACAACAAAATTATATATTCGTCATCTTAAAATATAAAAGCACAAATCATATTAGTTAAAATCTATGCGTAATTTGGTAAAAAATATTTCGTATTTATCTTTTTTAAGAATAATAAATTTAGTTCGATTGAGGATTTCGTATTTTTTCTCGAAAAATAGAGAAATCGGCTTGAAAAATATACTGCCGAGTTTCATTTCTGTTGAACCTGCAAATTTTTGCCAATTGCGATGTCCCGAATGTTCGATAGGACAAGCGACGAACGAGAAAAAATCCGAATCGCGTTTTTTTAAAAAAACGATGTTCAGAAAACTGATTGATGAGTTGAAGCCGACTTTGACTCACGTCATTTTTTATTTTCAAGGCGAACCATTGTTGAATGGTAACTTATCGGGAATGATTCGTTATGCACACGATGCGGGAATTTACACTTCTACTTCGACCAACGCACAGATGCTTCACGGCGGAATGGCAAAAGCACTTGTTAAATCGGGTTTGGACAAATTGATTGTTTCAATCGACGGTATAAATCAAGAAACTTACGAAAAATATCGGCGCGGCGGAAGTTTGGAAAAAGCCATCGAAG
>Ga0123355_10013634_pt1 | contig 12662 bp, 5 predicted proteins | sample TergutEmb28metaG_3_FD_89872 | JGI IMG/M metagenome (GOLD analysis project Ga0123355, IMG submission 89872) | Embiratermes neotenicus P1 segment gut microbial communities from Petit-Saut dam, French Guiana - Emb289 P1 | ecosystem: Host-associated > Arthropoda: Insects > Digestive system > Gut ...
TGTAGTTACAGTTTTGTGTACTCCTGATGATGGGTGTGGTTGGCACCCGAAACATGTAGAGTGAACTTGCAGAATAATAAATAGACTGCTTTGTGTTGCATCTCATTCTACAATTATTAATATGGATCAGCGATGCACGGAACCATAAACATAAAACTAAACACAATGTCGCAGCATCTTAGCAAACAGTACTGTTTGCAGTCCGCAATACATAACTCCAAATCTCGCATTATACAGGGTGTTAAGAAAGAGTTTCCCACTTTATTGGTGTATAGTACAATAGTACAATGGAGAAAAAATCCCAGAAAATATATGTGTTCATTGTTTCCTGAGAGATTGGTGCTGTTCCTGTTAGCTTTACAGCGGATGTAATGTGTGGTTCCTGGGCATCTCAGCACAATACTCAGCTCTTCGTCGCAGGAATTCATGTATCTGTATACATATTTCTCCTCACGTTGTGCGTAATAATACTAATGACATTTTTCACTCAAGCGCAAATATTTTATTTATTAACACCGTGTTAATAAATAAAGTAGCTGTGTTTTACTGCAAATTAAAAAAAAAACCTCGAGCTTGCCCGAAAAGCGTTGTCCTGAAAAATTCTTTTTCCCCTCGAATCTCCTGATCAGAAGTCCCTACCTAATGAGAAAATTTTCGGGCAAAATTTGTAGAGAAAATCAAAACACATATTTTATATTCCATACTTTGTTCCCGAAAATCGGACTGTTTATGAGCTAAAATTAAATATATATGATACAGCCAGACAGGTCATACGGCACATGCGCTTTGCATATTGAATTAATAAGGTTACAAACGCCCACTCAGAATTTGTAATACTTACCGTCTTCCCACTGGAAAAATTGTGTCGCAAACGCGCCTAAATGTTAAGTTTGTACGTACATTTATCTTGTTGCTCACTTAATTGAGTGCTACACACGCTTAAAATCTGTAACTTTTTTTTTAAACCGCTACAGACTTAACTTAACTAAGCTTAACTCAACTCCGCTTCCGTTATTGCTACCAATTCTCTTTTCTTAGTGACTTTCTCTCTTTATCTCTTCTTTCTTTTTAAATCCTTAAAGCGCCACCATAACTACATGCACCACCTGTTGCAACAATAACTCTTTGCATTTTGCCTGCATAATATCTTGTATGGTCATTTATGATTCTTAGAATAAGCATCGATTTTTCCCTATGCAGCATTGACTGGGCAGCCTCTAAAGCTTAATGGAGAGAAACTACGTATGTTCTTTGTGACGTAAAACAACAATTTTACATTAAGGTCAAGTCAATTTGCCCCTTTTTTTTTAGTGAAACACCAGCTCATGATGTATGGAGGGACATTTTCAAGCATTTGTGCCTTTGGTGCTAGATGTACGTCAGTATAGGTAAGGTAAAGGTAAAGTTCGCCCTGGAACAAGCCACAAAGGTCCATAGACGGGAGTCGAGGTATAGCTCTACTCTTTCCTTAACCTCGGCGCTAGATGGGGTGGGTGGTCAACGCCACCCCCGACCGCTTTACCTCCGGGGAAGACCCGGTACTCATAGTATAGGAGGCTGGGTGGGCGCCAGGACCGGTCTGGAAGGGTGCGGAAAATCTCGCCCCCCACTGGGATTCGATCCCCGGACCGTACAGCACGTAGCAAGTCGCTATACCAACTACATTATCCCGGCCCCAGATATACGTCAATGGTCAACTTAAAGTCCCGGGTTCTTTACCATGATGAAACCTCCTGGTGCACAGCAAATAAATGACTAGGTAGGTACTAGAGCTTGCCTGGATGCTACTGGCAAGAGAATTATTCCTTTCACTTGCTGGCAATTGAAGGCGATTTCTTCGTCTTGCAGAAGGTAGCTTACCAGCTGTACTCTCTGAGCTATCCCTGCTCCTTTTGAACACAGACCTTTGTTAGATTAATTTCACGATTCAAGAGATAAACATCGAATTCCTCGCATCATGAGAAAAGTAGTAAAAATTAATCTGTGAAAGCTTTTGGAAATAATGTAAAGGTACATCTTTTTATTTCTCTGCTCACTGTTAGAATTAATTGTCTGTATTTGTTGATACATGCTCAAAGAGGGCTGGCTTGATTTAAGAGGGGGTAAGGGGGAGTCATAGAGCTGAAAGTGGGTGGTAAGTTTACTCGAATTATTCTGCTTAAACGATTTCGCTGTCCGGATGTGTGTGGTGGCGCACAACACACAAAGTGTGGGCTGCTCAGGTAGCTGTGCTGCAGTGGTGGCAAGCAACCCGCTTATCCTTCAGCTGCCTGCTGTTACATTTACTCATCTGATAATTTCGTTGGCAAGTCCCTTCCTGCGTCTCGTCTCCTTCTACTGATTTACCGTCTCTCTTACTCTTGTAAATAAGGCACGTTAATTATGAACTGTAATTGGTAGAGAGTTGGATAATATAATGTTGTTAGGATGTACACAGAAGCTTTGGCCCGCTGTTAAGGGATCAAGTGAGAGGAAAGCCAAGCAAGGCTCCACGAGAGATGTTCTCCTGTTTTACCCCTCCCTCCCCTTCGCTAACTGTCTGAACTATGTATCACGTAGTTTCAAAATCTCTGTGTGGGGAAAACTGAATTAGCGGGGCGTAGAGTCTGGTAGAGAAAAGGGGTGCATTGCTACCCCTTGTGTATCCTCTGTGGACCCATACCTTGAAACATCTCTCTCCATTAACCTCCTACACTCTACTCCTTATACGCTATGAAGATAACTAACCCCATGAGAGATGAAGGGGTGGATGATGTTACGGGGTCATAACTGTCTGCACGTATACACAGATTTTGACATCAGAGATGACTGAGCGTTTAGAGTGAATGCCATGTTAAGGGTTTATGTTGGTGCAACGGGTAGACATGTAATTGAGTTACATGGGCGCTGTGCGAATTTTTGTTGTTGTTGTTGTTGTTGTTGTTGTTGTTGTTTAGCCCCGCAGTAGTTACAGCGACAGCAGAGCCATCCAGTAACAGAGTTTAATTGGAGATAGCACTGTGTTGCGATGTCATACTTTTCACTCAAAATGTAGCTATGTAACTGCCGCTGGGCAGACTTGTCACTCTTACGGATCTCCACACAGAATTGAGGCTACATAAATGGCTATTCGTCGAAATGATCAACTTTTCTAAGCACAAGCTCGTCTAGACACTAGCCTACGAATTTATTTTCCGCGTTTTAATAAAAATATCGCACCTATGTTAAAATGACCAATTAATACAAGCTCCGTAAGAAAATAATGACTGTTTCCTTTGAGAATCATAGAAAACCTTCAAATATTGTATTATTTGATGTACCTAGTCTTTTTAATGTTACAGCAGATAGTTGTTTATGAGACTGTAAAATGTAAAGGTAAAGTGTTCCCGTTACAGGCCCCGCGTGGCCCAGAGGGTGGGTAGAGGTATAGCTCTACTCTTCCATGACCGCGGCACTAGAAGGAGGTGAGTAGTCAGCAGCACGCCCCGACCGCACTTTACCCCCGGGAAAGACACGGTACCCATTTTACAGGAGGCTGGGTGGACCCAAGGGCCGGTGCCGACGGGCGGAAAATCTCGTCCCCAACGGGATTAGATCCTGGACCGTCCAGCCCGTAGTCAGTCGCTATACCGACTGAGCTACCCGGCCCACTTATGAGAATGTAAGGCACTAAAATTAGATGCGAGTGTAGGTGAAGCAAGTATGTGATAGTTAAGAAGTAGGGCCAGTGGGGTTTATGTGTGTCATTTTGATGATAGAGCTACAAATGAAAAGAATTTGCTTTCTTTGAATAGAGGTGGTTACATTTCAGTGCTCTAGAAATGTTAGGTTGTGTTGTGTCTGCATTTTGCAAGTAAATGCTGTAGAATAGTCAGGCTGATTTTGTCTCTATGTTGCATTCAATTCTTCAAAAGTGTGAGGCTTTGCTCTGTCTGCATTTTGCACCTAGTACAGACGTTGACAAGGCTGTCTGAGATTTTCAAGTTGGATACTTTTCCTGCTATAAAACTAGTTGCTTCCAGTTTAAGAAAATCCCACAGCTTCTGCGCTCATTGTTGGATGTAACATATTTTCAGCTTATAACCACGGTTAGCGACGTTAACTTAAGCATATATATATATATATATATATATATACCCAGCCTCCTGTACACTGGGTACCGGGTCTTTCCCGGGGGTAAAGAGCGGCCGGGGCGTGCTGCTGACCACTCACCCCCTTCTAGTGCCGCGGTCATGGAAGAGTAGGGCTATACTTCTACCCACCCTCTGGGTCACACCAGGCCTGTAACGGGATCACTTTACTTTTAACTTTACCTTATATATATATGTGTACAACAATCTAGAAACTCGAATAATCTTTCTTCTCCCATGCTTACAAGTATTTATATTTTTGATTTTACATAACTTGTGCTTTTTCTTCATCGCCTTCCTGTCAAATTTTCGAATTTTTTGGTGTATATAGACAGCAAGTATCTGCGCCTTTCTCTATTTTCTCAAAGCTCTTTTTCCTGCTCAATCTCCTACGTTTTCCTTCCTCCTGCAATGTAGCTCTTCAAACTTGTTGTTTCAATCTCGATCGTATTCTTCGTTCCTGGAACTTTCGTTGTAGCTTGGTGTTTGAGCCTTTCTTTCTTAGAATATGCCTATGTCATTCCACGTTTCTGTTTATTAATTTATGTTTCACAACATTTATCTCTAAATTCCTTCTGTTTTATTTTACTTTTCTCTCATTTTCTTCTTTTCCCTTCTGTAACTTTAAAATCTAATTTCTTCTCTCTTTAGCCCGCCATTAGTTTACCTTCAGGCAGTACAAGAAGAATCCTTCCGCTTGACCTTTGAAGATGAGATCGATAGTTTATCCCGAAACGTCGATAACTAACAATCAACGCTGTGTAACATACCAGAAGAGTGAAGGCCTCCTTTATACTGCGGAAGAAGCCTGACGTCACAATTAACTATTAAATGACTGCTATAAAAAAGTAAAGTGATACCGTTACAGGCCCAGTATGGCCCAGAGGGTGGGTAGAGGTATAGCTCTACTCTTCCATGACCGCGGCACTAGAAGGGGGTGAGTGATCAGCAGCACGCCCCGGCTGCTCTTTATCCCCAGGAAAGAACCAGTACCCATTTTAGAGGGGCGGGGTGGGCCCCAGGGCCGGTCTGGACAGACGGAAAATCTTGTCCCCACCGGGGTTCGATCCCGGACCGTCCAGCCCGTAGTCAGTCGCTATACCGACTGCGCTACCCGGCCCAAATGACTGTTATATTTCCTTTAATTAACACACCAGAACAGAAAATAAGTAATTCAAGTACAGACCTAACGGTTGTTTTAACATCAAAATGTCTTCATTTTTGCCCACAAGATATGTTTGTTTGTTATAATTTTAAAAACAAAAAAATTTCGAACTTAATTCCTTGAACAACATTAATATGTTGATCTTTGTTATGGGCTTAGAATGTCTTCTCTGCGAGGCAGAAACTAAAGTCTTAAGCATAATTTACCTCTACTTCAAAAACGTTGATGTTTAGTCGCCAGCCTCTCACTGCGGAAGCTGAGTTCTATCCCAGGGCCGTCCATGTGAAATTTGTAGCCCACAAGATGACACTGGAATAGGTTTTCCTTCAGGTCCTTCGGTTTTCCCCTGTGGGTATTATTCTACCAATATCCCATATTAACCTTCACAGTAATAAACAATTATTTCTTGTATAAGCACGGAAAGCGTGCGAAGCCTGGGAACCTGCACACACAACAATGCTCTGTCGGGTGTCGGTTGCACTGAACAGAAATATACTTCACGTCGCTGTGCGAAGACATTATGGGACCAGAAATTTCTAAACTTAAGGGATTCGAAGGTTTGTCGCCATGTTAAATACAGCCTGCCCCTGATCCCTGACCTGAACTAGAACCATTCATTACACATCCTCATGCCCTGTATCTTTAAGTTCATTTTAAGTATTATCTTCTCCTCCCGCTCTCCTCATTCTTCCGAGAAATATTTTCTTTCACATTTTCTTGTTAAAACCCCTTCATTCAGATCCAATGCGTGCTACATATCAACCCGTTTTATAATAGTTCATGTGATTATCCGAATGCGACACTCATGTATGCAAATGATAAATCCCTTCATTAGACTGCATAGTTTCCTCCACGCTCCTGCCTGGTCATATTTCTATTTCCTAAGCAAATAAGCTTGTCTGTAGCCTACTTGTTACATTTATTTACTTGGTATGCAAGGAATGCATGATATGCCTACAATAGGGACGACATTTATGGCATAACATTTATTGTCCTTCTAACGACTGTCTATAATAACGATCATAAAAATAATGGACATGTAATGATAAAGATTACTTCAAATATTGATGAAAAGTGGCACTTTATATTGTCTGTAAATACTGACAGTGCTAAGGAGGACTTTTTCGTATGTACTAATTGTCAGGCTTGAAACAGCACCCACCCTCATTCTTTGTGCCCAGCTAGGTACCAGCTATCCAGCGGTGCTTTTGATCCTCTTCCCTACTGAGGAATATAAGAGGGGGAGGAAGTTTGTGGGGTGGGAGGTAACTGGCGAGACAGGTCGTCGAAGTTGGTGCTGGTGAGGTGGACCACTTATAATCTCTTTGCTTTTTGGTCGCTGAAAGTAAATATTTTGTAAATCTAAATTTAATGTTGAAATTTTAAGTTAAAATCTATGTTCAATGGTATTTTAACTTTGTTTTTCACAAATCTTTGGTTTAATCACTGTCATTTTAATATTAAGTAGATTATTTAACCGATAGGCCTATAGCACAATAAGACAATCAAGTACACTTTCTGGCAGAACAATGCAGCACTATTACAAAGGCCTCGATTTGCATTAAGTTACTGCAGTAGTTCTGCTATCCGCACACACACACAGCACAACACAACACACACTACCTCGATAGTCCGAATAACTCACGTGGATGTCGTACTTCTTGTTCAGCCACGCTTTTCCAAAATTCCAGGTCCGACTGGTATCGCCTGGTCCTCCCCATTATCGAGGATTCATGATCGTACTCGACACACCACACTCGGTAGGACTCCTCTGGACGAGTGACCAGCCCGACTCAGAGACCTCTATCTGACAACACACAGCACTTACAAGAGACAAATATCCATGCCCCGGCGGGATTCGAACCCACAATCCCAGCAAGCGAGCGGCCTTAGACCGCGCGGCCACTGGGATCGACTTGCGTAGGCAAATACTAACTAAACATTTCTACGTAAGTTTTAAATGAAACATTTACATCTCAAGTGAGCCAATTCCCGGGATCGAACCTGGAATGGGCGGACTCAAAACAGGCACCATATAGGGAGCCCTAAAAGACGACATGCTTAAAAGTCGCGAACTGTAAACGAGCAGATTACTGAGAAAATAAACTGAAGGAATGAAGACATTCCTGAACAGAGTGTATTGCTGAAGATAACGTTCACAATAAATATTGTGAATATACAGGTTCTTAAGTTTATCCCGTCAAATGGCTGAAAAATGGCCTTCAAAATAAAACTCTGTCACAGAACATATGTCGAGAACAGATGGATTCTTCTCATTGTAGTATAACATTGTCTTCATTGTAATATCTGTCCATTTACACTACAGTCTATTTAGTGACGCTCTCAGCAGCTCAGAATATATATAAAATCATAACAGAGAATATATTTTTTTTTCTCTGGCGCTGCGACCCAACGCGGGCCATGGCCCCCTCATTCTTGAGGTTTCTTCATCACACACGACGCATCACAGTCGGTAGGACTCCCCTGGACGAGTGATCAACTCGTCACAGAGATCTCCACCTGACAACACCCAACACTCACAAAGAACAATCAGCCATGACCCCGGTGGAATTCGAACCCACGATCTCATCAGGCGAGCGGCCGCAGACCTACGCCTTAGACCGCGCGGCCACTGGGACCGGCAGCATAGGAAAATTAGTGAACTGCAGATTAGAAGAAGTCACAGTCTAATTCATTAACGTTACTCCCTCTCCCTGCCCGTATTCTTCTAAGGCATGCAGGAATTGACTAAAAGCCTCAAGTATGAGAGCCGGGCCCCCACCCGAGATTTAAACCCGGAACCTCCCGGACACGAAGTAGGTGTGCTAGCCTGTCAACCGGTGGGCTTGTTGACGTATTGTGGGGTTTGCGGGGGAATGAAATTCCCTTCTTGTTTAGTTCTTGTAGTTAATAAACGTCTGCTGCTATGCAGAGGAAAGTTGTTAAGGAGCTCTGCCTTTGACAGTAGCAAATGGAGGTGCTAGAATTGTCCGTCACCGTGCTACGGCCATTGAAAACCTCAAATGGTATATAACCGCATTTAAGATACGTTGTACCATTTCTTACCCATTCAATGTCATATTTTGAACGAAGAAAAGGGTTGCACCCCTTAAAGCACACCGGTAACTACATGTACCACTTACTGTAACATAAAAGTAATCTGCATTTTGCCCCTAAATATATTTCTCTGTTGGTTATGAACCTCACAATAAACAGGCTATTTCTCTAACCAGTATGAAAACTTTAATCTGTGTAATGGGGAAGGAATTTTGAATTTCTCAGTAGCATTTTATTTAGATAACTTCAAACTTCAGTTCACGCCGACCCCTACTTGAATGACAAAAAAAAAAACTATGGTTAAATTAAGCAAATTGTCCTACTCTGTTAAGTTTCATCATCAAACATAAAAATGATGGGAGAGAGGAATTCTACTTTCATGTCGACACAGACGGGAGGTGAGTGGTCTGTCTGTCTGTCTGTCGCCTTCCTTATTCACTTTAAGGCCTGTACAGATTACGTAAGAAGGTGGGGTGCCCAACCCCCCTCAGGTCCAGTTTGAGAGAGGTGGCGGTTTAACCCTTTATAATACAATGGTAACTGTATATACCACCTGCCGTAACATAAAGACAACTCTGCACTTTAACATTGTGCATCCCATACTTCTTTCAAAAACAGTGAATATTCCCCCAAACAATATTAGCGGATTCATTTTCGTAATGGAAACGCAGCGTGTTTTCTGCAAAGTATGGACTCAATTATTAAATAGGGACTTGATTAATTTTTGGTGTTTATGACGTCAGAATAACTTCCACATACGTCAAACCACATTGTAAGCTGAGCGTTGACTGTCGGTTTAGGGCGGTGGAAACTTCCTGGCCGCGTGCGTGCGAAACAGCCCAGAAAGTACAATTGAAGGCACGTGGTTGGTCCGTTCACAGGTGCTGCCGTCTTTCCTCAGCCCCCCCGCGAGTTTTAACTCCTCCCACGGCCACGGAATGAGCATACCGAAACCCTTCATCACTGTTCAAGGCCATCAGAATTGCGGGATGACAGGAATAGGATCTGGAAGTATGGAACAAAAATTGTTATATATTTGTGAGCTCTGCAAATTATATTTCTTTTTGGATGTGCAGACGTGATGATGTTCAGGTGTGTATGTTAGCGCTACATGAAGGCGTTGTCAAACATCAAATGTTCGTGTGTGCAGGGGGGAGGGAGAGTTGGCCAAGGCGGGGAGATGATCCAGAGAGAAGATGCTGAGACGTGGAGAGGGGAGTGGGTGCGGGAAGTAACTGCTGCGGGGAGAGAGATTTCAGTCTTGTAGTTTCGCACAGACGCATACACGCACGTACTCTACAATACCCAGAGCACGTTAACATCAGTTCATGAACAGCGCTTGTTCACAGTTGTTATCATTATTCTCGTGTGTTATAGTCATTCTTGGAACTGAGTCCAGCGTTGCAGGTTTTTCAGTGTATCTGTAAATTTTGATGTCTTTGTGCAGTATTTTTGTAGTGTTTCGTTGATCGTAATTAATAAATTGCGATGTGCGTATGAAATGGTAACTGTCCAAGGTCATATGAACGGATGACCAAGGTCGAGACGCTCTTTGCTGAAGAGATTCACATATCGTCCAGAAGGATCATTTTGACTTCATCACGAAGAAGCAGCTGGTAATGAAGCCTTCTCTGTGTGTGCACTCACCGCTAAGTTCTCTTAACTGTGTCACAATTATCATCTTCAGCTGAAGTGAAGGTCTACGTCTTGCAATGTCGTAACAATGATAGACTCATTTTTGTGACGTGTCAGTTACTCTACTCTTAATGTCCATACGGGAATGGTGTCCACTCAAGTAGCCAATCACAGAGAAGTAAAAGAATCAAATACGGAAACAAAAGAAGATATATGACCGTAATGGTGGCCGGTGTGACAAGAACCCTTCACTTGAGGTACAGAGAGAGAGGAGGGGCCATGGAACAGTGAACAGAAGAGCATCGGAGGCGCGCACGTCTGTTGTCTCTCGTTTACCCCCCTCCCCGTCCTGCCCTTCGCCGCTTTCTGTGTAATCTGTGTCGGAGAGGGTTTTACTTTTGTGTATGTATTTTTTGTATTTGTGTGTGTACATTATTTGTTTGGTGAGACAAGGACAGTGAGAAAGAGGCTTGGGGTTGGGTCAGCCAGCCGGACAAGACATTGCTGCAGTGTTTGGAACAAGGGCGGGCGTGTTGCAGTCCGTGCTGGTGCATGGCCCAACGTACAATGCATTGAGGAAAAGTGTGTCCTATCATATTGTGCTCAGGCCGTCTCCATTTGGACAAACACGTGGTGAAGCTGCACGGTGAGTACTCGACTATTTTAAGAAACGGGTGTTGTATTTGCGCAACAATGCATATTAGCAACCGTTGTCATGTTTCTCTCTTATTCATTTAGACTGAGCCGAGTATCATGAATTGCCTCGTTAGTGAAAATGAACTGCTGATTCCAGACTATTAGCTTAGATTTATTAATACATTGAATACTAAAGTTCATCCAGGCAGTAGCTACGTAAGTCACTTTCTACCTAACGGCAAATCTTCGCCATTTCAAATACCAGTCAGTTAATGCAGTTAAAGGAAATAATAGCTGTTTATTTGAGAGTCATATGAGATCCATTCACATATTCTGTCCCCTAAATCAAAATTATTCTGTACATGTACTTAACACTGTGCTTCAAAGTTATAAATATGTAAACTAATATTTGTTATTACTTGGTCTAAGAGGAGTGTGCTCGTTTCAGCATGGCTTTTATACCTAGGCATTTTGGCTAAAGGGACACAGTCACTACTTGTTTATATTATTAAAGGGAAAAGCATTGCTCTACAGTCTGCAGGTTTGCCCTTCATACAGTATTCAGTTAACTATTGCTCATACTATATGGGTTTCTTGATTCATTGAATGGGACTTGATTTGTTAGAAATTACACGTGTGCATACAACAAACCCTGTTATGTTGTGTGATTGTATGTTTAAATATTATTGAAGAACGATCAAATCTTCGTCTGCTTTTTGCCTGTGAGCATTCCTGCCTTCAATCACAGCATGTACATTCATATTCCGATTCTTTACAATTTCTTATGAGTAATTCTTGCTCACCAAAAGCGACAATGTACATGTAACAGTTTGGCAAGTTCGCCTAACCGTCATTGCAGTGGAAACAGAACAGTGCATTCTGTGTGTGTGTTGTTGAGCCACACGTCTCTGACAGCTATACAATATGTTGTTGCACAACATTGCTTTTATGGACAATTTTTCGCCAGCAACAATGAAAAGGGCACAAGTCTTCGTACAGAAGTGCCTGGTGCTGCATAAAACAAAAGAATGCTTGTTTACTCATGTCTTTCTACAGACGTACAGTGTGACTAAACAGATCGTAATGACAGATAAGTCGATGCGCAGTTTCTCTGTTTTTGTAATCGTTGCCGTAATACGTTCTGCGTGATCAGACGGAGTTAATAAATTATGAAGCAATAAGTATTAAATATTATGAGCCTGTATTTTTTGCCTTAGTTATTTTTCATGTCAGTCTTGTCTATGCAGTATTTTATTTTCTTGTGTGGCCTATATGGCTGTACCATATTTTTCCATACTATAAACGGCCAATTTTCGGGAAAAAAATATTGAGCGTAAAAGTGGGTTTTGATTTTCTCACCATTTCTCATTCTAAGAAGAATTCAGCAAGGCACTATCATATATATACATACGTCTTCATGTAAAGTACCCCTTATTGGCAGGTTTTAATCAAAGTAGGATTTTACCGGCTGATTTTCGAAAAAAGATTCAACTGCTACATCCGTTTTATCCGAGTTGTTCGTGCGAAAGGACGGATGGACAGACTTGAAGTTGGTAATAGCTTTCCGCAGTTTTGCGAATGTGTCTAATACTACACTGAGGACCGTCCTCTCTCAACTGAAACATTTGAAGTACACATATTAGTCCATCCAAATAATAGGCCTCTATATACATTCGTTTTCTACCTCACAGAGAACATGTATCTTCTGCATTACAAATACCGACTCTTTATTAGTGTGTAGGTAAATAAACTGTGTTTATTGTGAGACATACGTGAAGCACAAAAATCTGTGAGTAAGTGAAGAATTCGTTGAATGGAAGTTAAATGACGTAGAGATCATTACTTCGGCTTTTTATTGTCAATGCACATTTATTCAGAGGTTTATTATGCATCTAGTTCTACGGTATTTTGTACTTAGTAGGGCTGCGTAAGGTAACATACGGATTGGGGGGGGGGGGGGGGGGGGGTTTTTTTTTGGTTGGGAAAAAATTTTTTTTTTCCCCCCCATTTTTTTTTTTTTTGCAGCTAAAGGTTGAAAATTTTCTCTTTTTTTTAAAAAA
>Ga0123355_10013636_pt1 | contig 12661 bp, 7 predicted proteins | sample TergutEmb28metaG_3_FD_89872 | JGI IMG/M metagenome (GOLD analysis project Ga0123355, IMG submission 89872) | Embiratermes neotenicus P1 segment gut microbial communities from Petit-Saut dam, French Guiana - Emb289 P1 | ecosystem: Host-associated > Arthropoda: Insects > Digestive system > Gut ...
AGTATATACCATGTTTAAAATATTCAGTACCTATATTTGTTGAATAAATATATAAAATGCAACGTTTAGAGGTCAGCGGTGCGGTACGACCACTATAGGGGTCGTTAGGCGTCAAAGGGTTAATTGTATCTATACACTATATATTGCGCATTAGTTGGATTATGAAGTGTTAAATCGGCTAGGGACCTTCATTTTGTTTAGTAGCCCTAGGGGCAAAAAGTACCTAGTTAGGCCACTGGCCATGGCCTAAGGCACATCCCCTCACAGTATTTGCCAGAAGGGAGTAAGAAAATCCACGAAGAAGCCAAATGAGGATAACAGGACCCCTGGCCGAAATTGTAACCCAAACTCTACCAAATATGAAGCCAAAAAGTAATTAATCGGCCTCGAAGTGTGGTATTACTTGTAGAGGCAGCTCACATCGAACCGGACTCTCTTTTCTACTAGGCTAGTACTGCTGCCTACCGGACCGCCGGCGAGACCCTTACATAGCGTTTCGACCGTTAGCTTTTAGGGTAGCTTCATGTACATTTAGCTCAGATACAGATGTGTATGTCATAGAGGTAACTGTAAGGGATAGGTGGCCATAACTGAACAGCACTGTTTCATTGCTTGGCAGGCGTTTAGTTCATCAATCATGATAATCAGGCTCCACAGGGGAAGACGCCAGGATAAAGGCCAAGGCGGTTACAGACTTAAGAGATCAAAATTTTTCTTACAGATCAAAAACCACTTAATTATTCAACTTTGCAACCGTCTTCAAAAAAGTCCACTAAAATTACAAAGAGCGCAATTTGATTATTTCAGTAGTATTTTAAGAAAAAACTAGGCCCAAAAACTAACATTTGCTCTAGCACATTAGGAAATATTGGCATTGTTCCTGTATTTGTATACCAGAAAAGTATGAACATGAGCTACATGTATTAAGACAGGGCACTAAAGGACATATTTGTAACTAAGGACTTAACATACACTCATCTGTCCCTTTCCGCCGGGTCTAGGTTTAACAACGCCTTGTGAAAAGCAAAAATCGGTGAATAATTGACGGCCTTTCCCCCAAAATAATGCTTTAGTATTTTTAGTGTGTTTTTCTTTCTCTGCAGAAACACTGTGAGACAGCTGCTTCTTTTTTCCCCTCAACTCGAACATCATGCGATATACTTAGCAGACCTGTTCCGAGTTGCCGAACAAATGTGATGCTCCTATCCATTAAGTATTTTTATTCTTGGGACAACCTCGCGAATTTGAGAAACCGCGAAGTACGAACCCGCAAACCCCCTGAGATATATGCAAGTACTCGTACGCGAAGGATAACGATGAGTCCCGTAGTACTGGTATTGCAGCTGATCTTAGAGGTACGTCACAGGTGTCAAAATAAAGGTTTGTCCTGGGCAAATACAGTACCTACGATTAAGGGACAATTATCGAATTTAAAAATCCAAAAATTTAAATATAAAGATACACAGAAATATAATGTTGCCTGTTGTATTGTGTGGGTGTGAAACATTGTCGCTCCCATTGAGGGAGGAACGTAGGCTGAGAGTGTTTAGGAATAGGGTGCTGAGGAGAATACTGGTGCCTAAAAGGGACGAGGTAACAGGGGAGTGGAGAAAACTACATAATGAATAGCTTAATGATATGTACCTCTCACCCAACATTGTTCGGGTGATAAAATCGAGAAGAAGGAGAATGGAGGGGCATGTACAGCGTATGTGGAAGAGGAGAGGTGTATACAGGGTTTTGGTTGGGAAACCTGCTGGAAGGAGACCAATGGGGAGACCCAGGCGTAGATGGGTGGATAATATTAAGATGGATCTTCAGGACGTGGAATGTGGGGGTATGGACTGGATCGAGCTGACTCGGGGTAGGGATAGGTGGCGGGAACTTGTGAATGCTGTAATGAACCTTCGGGTTCCATAAAATGCAGGGAATTTCTTGACTAGTTGAGAACCGGTTAGCTTCTCAAAGTGGACTCTGCTCCATGGAGTATAGTATGGAATTTCGAATTTAAAATGTATGTTAAAAGTTCCTTTGTTTGATCACTATGCATCTCTATCGACTAGAGGTAGTACTATAAGTATCATGTGTTCATTATATTTAATACACTTTGCGGCCGAATTATACAGCCATCATTAGGTAGTCGTAGGAATTCATAAAAAGAAATATATTTTAGGAAAAGGGCTCTAAATATAATATTCTGGTACACCGGTTAATATTACATATAGTATAATAAAATTATTGTTATTATTATCATAAAAAGTGGCTTAAAACAGAAAAAAGACAGAACGTATTGCAGAAATCCTGTGCTTTGTTCCATATGTTGTGTGTTCTTTGAAGCACCCTCAGTTGTTGACGGAAAAATGTATGCTTTAAATGTGTGAATGGTTAATGGATACGGCTTCCGTAACTGATGTGCAACTTATGTCCAGAACGGTACTGTAAATAATGCGACGTCAGTACAATAATTAAGATGCAATTTAAATAGCAAGGAAACACGGGAAGTAAATAATGTTATTGAAATATTATTAGTTTACAATCATTATGGGCCACATTATGTGTGACGCTTTCGTTTCGCTGTTGAATTTATCAAATATCTGAAGGCACAAAAGACTTTTTGTCTGAACAGCCTGTATCGCTAGTATAAGAATAGTTAACTTTTAAAAGGTTTAAAACATATTTCTGCAAGCATCGCACTATACATAAAAACAGCGTGTGAGGTTTATTACTGTAAATTATACAAAATCGTTAAAATCACAAAATTACACTAAATCAGTATTAGATAAATAAAATTGCCAACACGTTACATACAAATTGTAATCTGCCGGTTTAACCTCATTTGAATAGGAAAGTTTCTGTGATATAGACATTCCCTTGTAATAAAATGAGGGGGAATGTTTGAGAGGTGTACATCTAAAAAAAATTAAAATATTTAAAACTTAATTTAATGGAACCCTTGATATAATGTTCTCATCTTATACAAGGAAATGACACCTTACACGTGTTCCACAAAGGCTGCTGTGTGTTAGGTGTCTTATCCATTACTGAGTGAAAGCAAGTAAGAGATGGCAATGGAATGGTTATTGCGCTATCTGTAGTGTTCATGTTGAGCTATAGGCTCAATGACTTGATTGAAATTTGGTGTAGAGTTATCATTTATTTGGTTGTTCTTACGGATTACTTAATAAGTATAATAATTTTTTTCCCGTGAATTTTCCTTCATCACAAATTTCCATATTTCCATTGTTCTCTATCGGTCCAATGGAAGGGTGGAATTGTTGTAGGTGTTGTATAAATTTAGAATATTGATTTTCGTTTTCATACGATAAAAAGTATTCTTTAAATCTTGTATGGAATGATTTCCGGTTTGTCCTAGGTATCGTTTTCGACAATTTGGGACCTTTAATGGGTAAACGTCGCTTTTGCCATATCTGTCTACGTTTTCTTAGTTACAAGTGACACTAGCATGCACAAATAAGTGGTTAGCTTGAGAATCCGAGGATAGAGCCCCTTTTACACACTGCAAAGAAAGTTGGGCGAACGGAAACTGGTCTGGATAAAATGGTGGAGATAAGTAAAATGTCTCGCCCGGCTGAGAATAGAATGGAATATATAACAGATGAAACTGAAACACCAATGTCTACTCGTGGTACTAGTAGAATCACAAGAGAAGTCACCGACAAAAAAAAATAAATAAAGCGCAAGACAGCTTATTACATTTTATGTCAGCAATTACTTTCTAGACGTTAGAACTTTGCTCTGTATCTCTTCTCGGCCTTGTCCGTTGCTTGAAGAAATCTTTTTGTAATTCATGATGCTCGGACTTGAAAGCGACTTACTTTTTCTCCGAATACTCCCCTATGTATAGGCCTCTTGAAGACACGGGAAGAGATACTTAGAAAGGATAAAAGACTGAAAACTGGAAGAAAGAATTTAGGGAAAGAGGAAGGAAGAAAAGATGACAGTACGAAGAAAAAGGATTTAAAATTCTTGTCTATATTTTACAAATTACAGCTTTGAGCCCGAAAATTGGGGTTTCTTTAGTACAGAAAATGTCCGAAAACCTTACACTGCTAATGCAAATAATTTGTTTTTACTTTCGAAATGAAATTCAGCCCTTCTTGCGCGGCTAAAATCTGTCAGGTGGTCAAGAAATTTCCTCAGTTTTAAAGGCTTTGAACAACTTGAAATAAATATTCGGTTCGTTGAGTAAATCTCATGATCCGTTTACGTTCCAGTTCAGAGGGTTAAGAGCTACGGGTCCCTGTAACTAACCCGAACCACTTCAAAGCGGTTCAAAAGTAAACAGAAGGTAAATTAGAATTTTCCCTTTGCTTTTTTAAGTTTTTTATCGTGAAAGTATAAAGGAATTGGAGATAAAGCCTTTCGCTTTCTCCAATTCAACACCTATCCTTTCCTTTCCATGTCCACAACCCAGTGTAATATTTCGTATTATATGACTGTTGTACAGTGCGGGGTTACTCGCTCGCCCAACGCCAAAAATTTATAACCACTACTCACCTGCCCTCCAAAGTTACTCATTCATTACATTCGCGGCTGTCTTAAAAGAAACATATGTCGCCACTTAATTCCTTCTTTACTCTTTGTATTATAATTAACCTTTTGGCGCTGGAATTATTTTTTTTTATTTTAGCACATCCTGTAAATAAAATGTGAATAAAACAGAAACCAAATACGTTAGAATTATGAAACAAACTGCATTTTGAAGAGAAAAAAACCGAGAGTATATACCATGTTTAAAATATTCAGTACCTGTATTTGTTGAATAAATATATAAAATGCAACTGTTAGAGGTTAGCGGTGTGGTACGACCACTATAGGTGTCGTTAGGTGTCAAAGGTTAAAGTGAACCTCCTGTGATTCTTTGCTTTTTTACATCTCTCTTTCCAGAATAACATTACTACACGCATTAAACTTACGTACTTTTAAGTGTAATCGTAAAGTATAAGTAATCTGATACGCAAAAAGGAACTGCCCAAAAACTCAATGGAAAATTAATCTCTAGTTTGTAACAATATTTATGAAAATGTTTTGAATAATAACAAAACCCCGTAGCCGAGCCCCAGCCTTTTGAGAATGCATTCAAGGGTAGCGTTAAGTCACAGAGTTTGTTCGTTGGGTAACTGAAACTTAATGAGACCATGGATGCATGTCCGAGCTAGTTAACAAGAGGTAATATGAATAACATTCACAGCCTCTGCGCAAATTAGAGGAAGTGTTAATTTCTCATACAAAGTCAAGTTTTTAGAAATTAAGCAAGTAGAATTTTCAAGTTTATTACGGTTAGGTCTGTTGTTTATGATTTAATTTCTTATGCTTAAATGCTTTCACATTATCGCCATTATGCCAGTGTAGAAAGTCATATGGTATTTAACATGTAGCACAAAACTCATAACCTTTCCCATTCTGTTGAATGGGTGCTAAGCTAAAGTCTTTCCTTTACTAAGAAATGGTCACCTTCAAGCAACTTGGCTGACTCTTACTACAGGTTGGAATTTTTAAGTACAAAATAGGATCTTTAAAAACGTGGTTGCAAGTGTTATTAACGACGTTGTTTTTTGTTATTATTATCGTTTATTGTTGTTGTTGTTATTGCTGCTGCTGCGTGTGTGATTGGTCACTGCAGTTTTGAATCAAAAAGTAAAAAACGATAGATGAAATTTAATAAATTATTTATCCAAGAAAATAGTTATATTCCCTAAAACTGTCCCTTAACTGACTATTTACAACCTTCATAAGGAAATTAATAAAATTTAATCCTTCAGTTTAGTCAGCTCAGTGACGTACTGCAGTCGTAGTACTTCCTGCCCCTCCCTTCACGTGCAACATAATTAAGCTAGACACACAGTACCTGCTTCATGGATACTGCTGTTAAAATTACCACAGTTTTCTATTTATCTCGTGTCAAATTGCTTTTTAACGACCCAATGTAAAATACTCCCGAGTATCCACAGCTCCAGCCAACAACGTGACTTGGTTCGAAAAACTGGTAATATGTTCCGTGCTGCATAGCCCATTATCTACACAAACCTCGTCCCAATTTGATCGAACAAGCCAATACTGTTGCAAGAGGAGACAGTCCTGTTTAAAATGGCGTTCCTATTCAGGCTGACACGCAGCTATGTGTTCCGTTATCATGGGTAGAAGAGAATTCCATTATGACCTTACGGAGCTCGTTCCTGGAATCCACGCCTCACAGCATTGTCAGAGTTCTTCAAACGTTAACGATTACGCTCAAAATCCTTAATATCGGCGTGAATTCATAGTATAAGCCATGCAAGTTTTGTCATGCCGATGATGTGCTATACTTGTTTATGCTTTCGGTTTCAAGTTAAGCTGCAACAAACATTTCGTCAGATAATCCAAGGGCATGTCAAGACAGCAGAACCGTATTCACAGAATTGTGATACTGGACCCAAACACTGAACGTGTCTTGTCATGTCCACTCCCTCAGAGTTTAATCAACAGGCTATTACACCAATCGTGTCACACGACACATTTCTGCTCACTTTGAAGTCTTTAGGCTAAAAGTATGCATGAATTACAATGCCTTCCAAATTTGTCACATGTCCCATCCATTAATTCCTCCTTACGAGGCGCACTTTCATGAAATGGATCATAACTAATTTCGGTACATATCTATCATGCAACTAGTGAAAAATAAGTCTCTTTATTTCAAAATAGATGCTGCTCGTAGGCCATATCCTTCCCACAATTTGGCATATTTCGTATCCACAGAAATTTCCCCACCTTTCTCGCCTGTCATCATTGTTACTTCAAACTCGAAGATTTACACTATCATCCCGAAGTTTCGCTTTCTAACTAGTGCAGACAATGTGAGACTGCTGGAAACCAAAGTGGCACTGGACGGGTTTCTCTCCTGGTACTACTGTGCATTTACTCCGTTAATTAACTTTTCCACCAATATTCAGCAATCAAATTCATTCGACATCATTTACAAAATCTAGTTTAAATGCTAAAAGCACTATTAAATGAACAACACGAAATATACAAAATCCTTAACCAGTTCCTTACAATTCCCTTCCTCACAAAGGGACTATTAACGACCTTCATTAATATTACTCCGCTATTTCCACAGTTCCCAAACAAATACTTACAAAGACGCTTATGATTCAGAATTTTCTGTACGTTTCTCTTCTTCCACGGGACCTGGGTGTCAGGCAAATAAGCCTCATAAAACATTACTATGATAGTACTTCATAAATGTTTTGTAACGCATGTCACCTCTTAACCTATATTCAAAGTTTTATCACCCTTTATAAATTCGGACAATGGCTGGCAAACTGTCAATGGTAAGCTGACCACAGACTGAAAATTCGGTGTACAGGTAAAGGTCAAACCATGACGTGCCTCTGCAAATATAGACAAGAGGTGGAAGTATAGCTTTAACCCTTTAGCAACCTCGTCGCTAGAAGAGGGTGGGCGGTCAGTAAACGCACCGGCTGTTTTAGCCCCGGAAAAGACCCGCTACCGAATGTACAGGGGGCTGATTGGGTTTCGGACCTGTTTGGACGGGGAAGAAAAATCTCGCCTCCACAGGGTTTCGATACCCGGACCATGCAGCCCGTAGCGAGTCGCTTTGCCGATGAGACTGGATGTATGATGTAACTTCTATTATGATATCCTCGTCTATTGTCGCGAGGTAGGTCAACTTTATGCCAGTAGTCAGAATATGCACCAGTCTCTCCGGTGACGTCACATTCATAATCTAAATTTAAACTCTGAACAACCACATACATCGAATGTGAATTTATTAAAAGTCATGCATCTATGATCACTCAATTGATATGAATATGCCCATAAAAATTAAAGCCTATTTTAATAATCGTTTGTGACAAGCTTAAACCGAATCTCATATCCCAGCAAATGGCTTCGTGATATTAAATTTCACAGCAGCACAGAATTATTTTGAACAAAGCTCTTTGTTACAAATATATTAAAAAGCTAGGGTGCGAAGCGGCTATGTTGTGGTAAAACTGTTACTGGCTCTATACAGAACAAATGCTACTAATCATGTTAAAACTAGGTTATGTGCAATGTGTGAAGCCATAGAGCATAAATAAAATTGTTCCAGTGCGCAACTCCACACCGGCGAAGAAGGGCTTAATGGGTATATGTTTGATCATGAACAATCAGAAATAACAGTGCCCCAGAACGAAAGAAGCCCAACAAGTCAGTGTCAGATAGAGCTAAGATCTGTAGAGCCCCAAACCGCGTGAGTTACGGACGGCAGTACTCTTACTTTGTCCACAGCCGTTAGACCCTACTGTCTCCAACACACTGCATTAACCCTTTGATGCCTAACGACCCCTATAGTGGTCGTACCGCACCGCTAACCTCTAAACGTTTCATTTTATATATATATATATACATATTCAACAAATATAGGTACTGAATATTTTAAACGAGGTATATACTCTCCGTTTTTTTTTCTCTTCAAAATGCAGTTTGTTTCATAATTCTAACGTATTTGGTTCCTGTTTTATTCACATTTTATATACAGAGTGTATTAAATTTAAAAAATAATTCCGGAGTCAAAAGGTTAAACATTCTTCTGTAACGCCGAGGTATAGCGGCAACATCTCCGACACTATAGTTGTGTGTGTAACCTAACTGCTACTACGCAGGATGAAGTCACGAGCAAATACTTGCCGTGGAGTACGTGAGCGATCTCTTGTAATTTTTATTTAAGATACACGGTAATATGACTTTCAACTCTCACTCATTGGTCCATGCAGCTTGAACATAACATACGCACCATAGTGCGAGGTATTTCTCTGGTAAGTAAAATTCCAAACACTGACCATCCTGTCAGGCTACAAAACCCACGAAGTTTCGAAGACTAGATCTGACTCCGTCTTCAGTTGGAACGAAAAAAGGGGATAACCTACTCTGATAGGCCCGTCAGAAAGAGCCATTCTTAATTTATGGACGTTGTTTCTCTTTTATTTAAGCTGGAGCTAGCAGAAGATGATCGAAATTTCAGTCACACTGATGACCGTACAGAATACACCATTATCAGACTTCCGTAGTGGTGAATGATCTTGTTTCAATAGTGGTCGGAACTTATTTCAAGCAGGATATGAGGTTTTCTTGGAATTAACTACGCAAGTTGCCGTCTTCTGAGATGTGGCACCACGTACTTCACCAGCTGTCTTATGTGCCACATTTCGGAGGAAAGTAGATGGGACAGAAGGGAGTGAAAACTCGGCCAAACACTTCGTAATAGAAGTCTTGAAATAACCACCACATAACAACCTTCTCACAGACAAGACTGTTCCATAGCTTCCTGCTTACTCCGTTTGACACATGAGCCACAGAATGTTTAGAGCGAGAACTGATCTATGTGTGTGCCCGGTAGCGCAGTCGGTATAGCGACTGGCTACGGGCTGGACGGTCCGGGGATCGAATCCCGGTGGGGGGCGAGATTTTCCATACCTGTCCAGACCGGCCATGGGGCTCACCCAGCCTCCTGTACAATGGGTACCGTGTCTTTTCCGGGAGTAGAGGCGGCCGGGTCGTGGGACTGACCCCCACACCCATCTAGCGCCGAGGTCCTAGAAAGAGTACAGCTATACCTCTACTCACCCTAAGGGCTTTCGTGGCCTATAAAAAGGGTGAAACCTACCTACTGATCTGTGTTCAAATTTGTTCAAATTTGTTCTGTGCCTTGGCAACTACATAATTCAGTAAACTATATTGAAGAACTGTAATATATGTTAGGGGGGGGTGTAAATAATTTGGGTTTTATAAATTACAGTCAACATTTCAATAAGCTGCCAGATATGAATCGGCGCAAGCGATAAATCTGTAAGAGCATCATGCCTTTCCAGACCATTCCGCATATTTTAAAGCAACTGTTCCTAAGTGTACTAAACCAACAAGTAATGACGGATAGTGACAGTTCCTATTTTATTGACAACCCCAAGCATAACATGATAAGGGATTGAAAGCACTGCAAGATTACGACAAAATTTACTTAGAGACACAAAGGAAAATATTAAGAAGCTGCGAGTTTAAATTTTTTTACTCTTTTTATAACTGCGTCTATCACATTTAACGTGAGTCTGCAGAAACATTCTATATCTCTGGCCACCGAATAGCTGTGACATTTTGGTGTATTCTCACACAAATATTTTTGTATCTACACATTCAATTTAAGCAACCTTTGCTCACACGTGGCGACTCATTTTCTTGTTTACAGCTGGACAAGTCATAATTTCTTCCATTTCCTTACTGATAAAATTTATTGTCTTCAACTTTTGCAAAAACTGCCAACATATTTCCTAAGACTCCTCACAAAGGGTTTTTGGTGCTATTTCTCTTAAAGGAAACTTTCCCTCGATCATGTTCTCATGTTTTTTGCTTACGCCTGGAGACTTAATTTTGCCATTTTCTACTTTCGCCTATTTTCTTTTCTCTTACACTACATCATACAGACTCGTGCTAACGCTACATCCTTCCAATTTCACCTTTTCTATGTTGCACTCGTCTAGAAATTTTTTTCTTTTCTTCATTATTTTTCTTCCTTTTCCTTTGAAAGTCTTAGTCATTCCTCTTTTTACCCACACCTTCTGTATCTTCAGTTTAGTCAGTATCCCTTACAATTTTATCATTCTTAACTACTTGTACATTCATAATAAATGTCATAGTGTTGATGTTCCTAGTTTCAAACAAAACATAACTCCACCTCGTCTGCAATTTTTCCTTCGTGATTTTCCAGTTTTTATAAACAGTAAAACCTAAAACTTCACCGTAGTTGATGGGTGGCTGGTTTCTAGACAGGTGCTTGAAATATATAGTGTCCTTCACAGGCCAAAGCAAACGCCTGGCCCTGTCCGTGCATATGTTTAGCATACACAATTTTAAATTAATGCCCATGAGCACTTTGAAAAAGATCATGGGGCAGGGAGTCCTAAATGTATCTGATGTTTATTGGACCGTGCATCATTGTGATAACTGAAGAATAAAAAAACCAACTAGATGTAATTATTTTATTGTACTTCCTAAAGGCTCAACATGTTTCAGGCACTACTATGCCCATCATCAGGAGCTCGAGTCTATGATGTTGATTACCACATTGGTCGTTTCGTTCTTGGTTTGTTGTATGTTGGAAGTTAGGTGCGGTTAGGCTGGAGTAGTGTCCGGGCTGCAGGCTGCAGTCCGGACACTACTGCAGCCTACCCGCAACTAACCTCCAACATACAGCAAACCAAGAAAGAAACGACCAATGTGGTAATCAACATTATAGCCGCGAACTCGTGGTGATGGGAATAGTAGTGCTCGAAACATGTTGAGCTTATAAGAAGTACAATAAAATAATAAGTGGCATCTAGTTGGTTTTTATTCTTCAGATAAAGATAATATATTCACTTAACCATAACATTCAGTCACTCAAAATTTGTTAAACAGTGCAATCTGAGAGAAAAATAAGGAAGGCTTTAAAACATTTATCGCCCATTACCCCTTAAATATTAAGTAAAATGCTGTAAATATTGAGTAGAAATGTCAATGTATCTTTCAAAAATAAAATTCGATACTTTTACTCTTGTTGCATTTTAGAACAGCAGCGTATGTTTATCATTATTTTTATTATTAGTAAGAATTTTCTTCCAAATAAACTTGTACGTTTAAAATCTACATATATTACACTGCGAACGTGTTATACACGTATTCATGTCAAAAGGAGAGGTTGCAGTAGTGGAGACTGGAGAAGTGTCCGGGCTGCAGGCTGCAGCCCGGACACTTCTCCAGCCTAACCGCACCTAATCTCCAACATACAACAAACCAAGAACGAAACGATCAATGTGGTAATCAAGATCATAAACTCGAGCTCCTGATGATAGGCATAGTAGTGCCCGAAACATGTTGAGCCTATAAGAAGTACAATAAAATAATAAGTGACATCTAGTTGGTTTTTTATTCTTCAGTCCTCAATGTAGTATATTCAACAAAACAGTTGAGGTTTCTTCGGCTCATTTAGTTTTCGAGTAACTAATACAAACATGCGTGCATGGTCTAGGGACCTTGGTATACAATTATAAATTATATTCTTCTATGTCGAGACTACTTGTCCATCAACTGATCCTGACATCTGATATTCTTGTGGTTGAACACCATCGGTTTAACAGCTAATACTAGGCGTTTCTTACAGGTACCGTGAACTTTCTTTGACTTCCTTCACAATAATTTAAGCGAAGCAATCGACTCATCAGTGATGCTCCTGTTCCGGTTTTCATAACCCTCGGCCTTCCTCCGTGTTTGACGGCTACACATGTTTTATGTGTACCGTTGAAAATTTGCCCGGTGCCAATATAATACCTAATAACTGAGCTACGGCCGAGACATGACAAACAATATTTGCATAGCTTCCTGTACCAACTTTTGGATCTCTGATATCAGTTTGAAGTTAATTTTCCTGCAAACATGGGAATATGTTTCCCTCATTTTTAAAAGATTATTTTTACTTCTCCGTGAATTCGCTAATATAATGTGAATAAAAAATCCAACAGATGCAACAGTATGCAGATATTTATTCACTGCAAAACTACTCAACATGTTTCGGGTGTCATAGCACCCATCATCAGGAGTATCAAAAACTGTACCCGCAGCCTCCGGTACA
>Ga0123355_10013638_pt1 | contig 12660 bp, 8 predicted proteins | sample TergutEmb28metaG_3_FD_89872 | JGI IMG/M metagenome (GOLD analysis project Ga0123355, IMG submission 89872) | Embiratermes neotenicus P1 segment gut microbial communities from Petit-Saut dam, French Guiana - Emb289 P1 | ecosystem: Host-associated > Arthropoda: Insects > Digestive system > Gut ...
ATCTTTACTCCTTACCTAATATTGTGCGGGTGGTAAAATCGAGAAGAATGAGATGGGCGGGGCATGTGGCGCGTATGGGGGAGGGGAGAGTTGTGCACAGGGTTTTAGTGGGGAAACCTGAGGGAAAGAGGCCATTGGGGAGACCTAGACATAGATGGGAGGATAATATTAAGATGGATCTTCGGGAAGTGAGAGGGGGCAGAGACTGGATTGATTTGGCTCAGGATAGGGACAGATGGTGGGCACTTGTGAATACGGTGATGAACCTTTGGGTTCCATAAAGTGCGGGGAATTTCTTGACTATCTGCAGAACCAGTTAGCTTCTCAAGAAGGACTCTGCCCCATGGAGTAAGTAAGTAAGTAAGTAAGTTATTGACCTATTACTTGTCCCTTTTTTTACAATGGAACTGAACCAGTTTGAACTTGAAAAAGCCCTGCCATGCAAGCAGGAAATTTCTGGAACAGTCTCGTGACGCTTACATCATCTACCTACGCCCTGCGAATGTTACGTAGGCATTAGGAAATGCACTAACATGATGCATCCCTTGGTAACAAATGCAAAGATGAAAATAATGCACAAATTAACACAAAATTTAACCCTTGCATGAACATTGCTACTGGACGAAACAGACGTGCAAGTACAAGCAGTATTACTTGTCCCAAAACAATTTTGAGGAAGGTTTGCCGTCTAAATGTTCAGTGATCAACCTTTTTCCATTCCCAGAAAAAAATCTGCAAGAAGGTCGGTTGTCAAGTTACGTGGCAACAAAATCTCAATATCATTACACAATGGATGTCGCGACCGACCCGAGAAGTCAGTTGTTTACAGTCACTCCCAACTTAAAGGACTGTGTGAGACGAGTAAACAACAGCATTATTTACACTGGCAGCATATGAGGTACGATGGAATCTATATTCAAATAATGATAGTTTATTATTCAATAATTTTTTGTCGGTCTTAAAAAAGGTAGATTGTAAACATAACGCGCATAATAAGTTCTGGATATACATTTTAAATTTTGTATACCCATCATATGGCATTCTTTACATGAAGAAGGGTGTCAGGATCTGTGATTATATTTCGAAGAGCAAAAGGAGACCGCGAGGGATGTCGTTCGGGAAACGTAGCACCACATGGTCCAACCCTACCACACACGGCACTGATCAGAGGAATTGAGGATTATTCCGAAATCTGTGATCCACGACATCCGTGATTTGGATGTGGAACTAAAGCTCTTTATTGCCACAGAATACAGTATTGAGGAACGAAGCCATTGCGGTAGTTAGTAAACGTGTCTGTAATTGCTGGAATTTTTTTTATTGCCGTAACGAATGGAGACTCGGTACCTGTATGAAGAAAAGCTTGAAAAGAATTTGTAAGGAAAGAATAAAATAAGTAAAATTACTCCATGAGTATGCGCAAGAATGGAGTGAAACTTGAGCTCCACAACCCTTAAGTAAACAGAGGATGCTCTTACGGCTCGATTAACAAAAGCAGCTGTTTACACCGTTACTTTGTGTTGTAGTCTTCTTTCCTTCATTTATTATTTCAAAACATTTGGTGCTCAGAAAAGTGTAGAAGACGACATTCTGACCTAGCAGTTTTAGGATTGTAAGTGGCCTAAACCTTTTTTTGTTGATGTGTGCCTAGAAAGCTGCAACCGGAAAGTGGATACCCAGTGCTGCTGCATAGCAACGTCTAGTGCAGAGGACCAAGGCTCTTTATCTTTTGGTAAGTTTAGTGCGGGATGCGAAAAATATAATAACACACCTTTTGTTAGGAAACTAATATATTTCGCTATACAGGCTACCAAATTGCTCTTCACGACAGTCTGTGTTGAGTTCAACTTTGGTTGCTTTATCATTTTGTTTAGAAGGCTTTGGCGTAACTGTTTGAGCTATATTGTTGGAGGATGATCCCTTACTTTTAAAATAATTGTACTTAAATTTGCCCCATTGCTGAATAGAGAAGTGTGAGAGCATAGCCATGTATTGTCAATTGAAACTACGTTCAGTGTTCATAAAGTGTCAGTTCTGTAAGGTGCACCACCGTCATATGGAAATTGGTTTCATGATATTAAATGTAAGCAAATTAATGAATGCTGACCCAAATAAATTAGAGACAGGTTACTTCAAGCAGAGGTCTAACCTAAACAGTGTGAGATGTTTCTATGAAGTATGGGAAGGTACTGTGAGAAAAAACACAGGGTGTAGTGGTTCTCATAGTTGAATAGGCTGGTGGAGGATTGAATCTGTTGCTACTGTAATGTGTGTGCACTTTATATTCCATTATTTCAGCTTTATGTTTGAGGTTTTATGTAATGTTACTAGTTGAAGTTTGTACTGTGAATTCATAGGAGGTATTGGAAATTATTTTTGTTAATTCTAACACAAAATATTTTTTGTGCATTAACGCCTTTCACCATCACAAATTTTTTACTTAAATTCATACACATAATTGTATTGTTTAGGCCTGAAGTAAGAGGAATGGGGTCCATGTAAGTTTACACATAACTGACAGTACACAGTGTTGTGAACTGGATTTTGTTGTTCATTCATAGGTTGTTGGCGCCAAGGGCAATGCTGGGCTACAAAGCTCTATGCATTTGTTGAATGTTTCCTTCTGGAATAGGTTGCAACCTCCCATTCCCTAGTTGTTTGGGTTTCCCCACGGAGACAGAGGAGCTAATTCCCAAGATGGCAAGGGAACCAGTCATACTTAATGTTTATGACATGGTGAGTGTACATTTTTAATTGTAGAATGTAAGCTGTGGGACCAGGATAGTGTAGTCAGTGTAAAGTCTAGGCTGTGGCTGAATGGTCCAAATCCTGGCAGGGCCAGGATATTTTTCTTTTCTCCAAAATATCTGGACCAGCTCTGGCACCCATGCAGCCTCCTATTTCATGATTTCCAGGGTTTTTTCCTGTTGGCAAAGCCACAAGGGTGGGCAGTTGACCACTCAGCCTCTAGCTCTGAGGTTAAGAAAGGGTAGAGCTGTACATATGCCCCTCCTATTTGTCTCCATGACATGGAGAGGGACAGTTTTACTTTTATGCTTCGTATGTAAGCTGTAAGTATGTTAAAATTTCATCTTCTGAAGGACTGTGCTGCTTGACACTAAAAATGGAACTGAGGGTAGTAAGTATGGAATACACTTGTATTAATTTAGTTAAGAAAATTTGTTACATATGTACATTCACACACATACACACGCATGTGCACACATCATATGTACATGCACATGGATGCATACCATCACATCATATCATGTCACATTCTGTTCCCATGGATACATAAGTTTGTTAAAATGACAGTAGGATGTGGAATAAGTCATAAACATACAAAATATACGAAGTATGCAAAGTTTACAGAATTATGACAGGGCAAAGTACAGTAAGCATTTTATGTACAGTATTATATATTATCGTAAGGCATAAAAAGATTCGTCTACAGGGTAAAAGGATTGTGTTTTTAAGTATTGTGTTAATGCTACTTTATATTGTGTCTTTTCATTCTTGTGACATGTGAGACTTGAGTTGGGCTGTTGAAAATTCTGATGCCAGCATAGAATGTAATTTTCTGAGAACAATAAAGATTGACATTTGGTCTGTGAAGATGATCCTTATTCCATGTATTAAGACTGCGTACATATGAATTTGTGTGAAAATTGTCTAAATTATTTACAGTGAAAATGATTAATGACTATATATTGGCATGCAACAGATAAAATCTTAAAAGTTTCTAATTTTTTAAGACAGGATTTCTGCATGGAGTTCTAGGTCATGTGCGAACCATAATTCTGACAGTTTTCTTTTGTAAAGTAAATATCTTTCCACTGTTGGACGAATTACCCCCAAAAATTTAGTTGTTTATTATAGAGTGAAAATATACAAAATATATTGATTTCAGAGCATTAATGTTGTGTCTAAAGGTAAAAGTTATCTGTTTTATGCTGTGTGGATGCTTATGTGGTCTTTCTTATTGATTGAAATTTGAAGGTGGAGAAATTTGGAAACCCGGCTCGGAGGATATTATTTGTACCTGAATGAGCTAGCCATTCTTTAATACTTTAACATGTTTTATGTAGGTCAGGTTTGCAAGATATTTCACATGTGTGAGATACAAGAAGTTTATACAACTTTCTTTTTGCAAATCCAATTGGAAAGGAGTATGACCATTGTATAGGTAGCAGATAACATCAGAGGGTACCATATGGAAGTGTTTTGTAAGGATATGACATGGAGTTCACCAAGGATCAATTCTAGGATCTCTGCTGTTCATAATCTATATAATGACCTTCTGCTGAAAATAAATTGTATGTGAGAACCATTATTATTTGCTGATAATACTAGTGTCCTAATTTCAAGCAGAAATTTCAAAGATTTCTGCTCAGTGTCAAGTTTAGTTCTCATTCATATGATTAAAAGTTTGCTGTTAATTATTTAGTTCTAAATTTAGATAAACAAGTATAATGAAATTCATAACAAAGAATTCATCACATTCTACATCACATTGCATTTGCAAGAAAAGTGTGTAGAAGGGATAGTGAATACAAAGTTTCTTGGTTTATAGATCAATAACCGCATCAATTGGAAGAACTATTTTTATATGATACCTGAGTTAAGTGGAGCATGTTATGCTGTTAGGTTGTGTATATATATATCAGTAACATTAACACCATCAATTTAGTATGCCTACTTTCATTCTCTTGTAAAATATGGAATAAATTATTGGAGTAACTCTTTTAACAGTAGGAAGATTTTCACTTGAGAAATCATCAGAATTATGGCTGGTGCACAACACAGACTACCTCTTGTTGAAGTCTATTTAAACATTTAGCGATTCTGCCTGTTCCCTGCCAGTATGTACTTTCATTAATGACCTTCATTATCAGTAATCAGGAAATTTTTCAAACAGATTTCTCTATACACAATATTAATACTAGGAATAAGCATCATCTTCATAGACCAAAGGCCAACATAACTTGCTTTAAGAAAAGTACATTCTGTTCTGGTTAAACATTTTCAACAGTTAATCACCTAGTGTGACTATCCTCAAGAATGACAAAGCAAAATTTAAAGCAACCTAAAGAAAATACCTACATACACACTCCTTTTACACTGTAGATGAATTTTTTATGTGTGAGATAATTTATAACATTTTTGTACAATGTTTATAGTATTTTACACTGTAACTCTGTTTATGTGTATTTATGTCACACGTATAGATCCATGGAATGTAAGTATAGATGTATGTGTGTGTGTGTATATATATATATATATGTATATTATATATATGTATTCAACTCTTTTTTATGCTGCTCATGACAGTTCTCACCTAAAAATCATTGGCCTATCTGGCCTTTTATTTATTTGACAATGCAGACAAAGGAAACATATTCCAACACCCATCAACATTCAAGCAAACTGCTTATGGTGTTCAAACCATAGACATTAAAATTATGGAAATAATTATTTAAATAAAAATGGGCATAGAAAAAATGTGCAGGGCATGGAAAAAGTTAACCTCCAGTTACTGTAATGTCATGTGTCATTTCTCTTTTGGTTCCTGGTGCTTGTTACCACTTATGATTAGCACTTCATTGATTCGTTTAATAGATGTACATGTCTACTTATCTAGCCTGAATTTCCTAAATATTTTAGGCTTTTAACACCACACACATCTCTGATGTGTGGTGAAGTTCAGCATTACTGCTGTGGATGCACAACAGATAATTTCTAGGAGCCACCTCCAAATTCTTGGTGCTAGAAGGATGACATAAGTTCCATACTACTGAGCACCCACAGTGCTGGGGTCACTTTAAACCTCACTTTTATCTGGAACATTGTACTTGCTACATATGGACTGATACACATGTGTGTGGGGAGGGCAAGGTTAGAGATAGAAGAGAGAGAGAACTGCAATAATTATACTGAAAATGTTACACCCCAAAGTACATAATGTAGTCACTTGGATAACCAAGCATCCAGAGTATTTGCACCCTTGATCACATATTCCTGTTTTGTAAATGCATGATACAGTATTCAGTTGCCAGGGACTGTTGATAGAATGACTTCTGCATTGCTAGTAGCTTTTCCCAGACTTGCTGCATTTATGGGATGGGTAAAACTTCTGATGAGGTAGTCACAGTGATTTGATTCCTTTGTTTTCTGTACACACAGTTTTTATATGTTCCATCAGGTGTCCCTAACCTGTAGAAAATTTTGACAGTTTTTTCTTCGTACTTTGTTTTGACACTCTTACAACCTTTAGTTTATTTATTTGCTTTGATGTCTGGCATATTATGTTTTATGTTTTTAAATTCATGGCAACAGAAGTCAATAAAGTCTCGGGCTGAGAGCCATATTGTGTGGTTAAATACGTCTTAAGAAACCAATTCTGCTTTCATCATCAAGGTTATGAAATGAGTTGAAACGGAGTCTGCTTTGCTTATGTAGGCCTCGCTGAGAGTAGGTTGCAAGTCACTGTTGTTAGTGGGTGAAGTTTGAAGATTGCTATGCGCGACTTGGATTTTTGTTGGATGAATCCTGGATATTTTTAGTCTGACATCCCCATCAGACGGCTCACATACACCACTTTAGAGATGGACACCATGTTCGTCATCATGGTTCTGCTAAGAATTGACATGCGCTGTGACTGGCAAAAGGCTGTGCTTGTAGTGGGTCGTGAACCAGTGGTTTAGTTGGCACATGCAGATGGCTGGACATATGTGTACTAATTTTTCCTCAGCGTAAGACATGAGTGTTGGAAGTTAATTTTGTGTGTGTGTGTAAGTAGCCATAGACACTGATGTACTTTAAAGTTCCCCTTTCTGTCCAAAGAATGTGCATGCACGCGAGTTAATGGGTATTATCTGAAGGACACTTATTCTGCAGGTCAACCAGCAACTTTTGCTGCATAACCAGATAAATATACATGTATCTGTGGGCTGTTCTTTAATATGCATTACTCTTTTCCAGTATTGGATTAATGAATATACAACATCACTTGGACTGGGAGTCTTCCATTCAGGAGTAGAAATCTATGGCACAGGTAAAAATATTATTGCCATTGCAAGGGTTATGACTTTCTGTGAAATATTCTTGCAGAGTTTTGTGATCTACATTCTGTAGCCATTGCTGTTGCATAACTTAATCTTCCAAATGATCAAGTAACATAAGTTATTCAGTGTACTTTTAATTTTATTTTTATGTGAACTTTGTTACAGAGTATGCCTATGGTGGACACCCATTTCCATTTTCTGGTATATTTGAAATAAATCCAAGAGATGCGGATGAACTTGGAGAGCAGTTCCAATTTAGGTATAATTTTTTATGTCATATATTTTGTGGTTTATATAATGAAGCCAGGGTGTTTATATTGGTCTGTTATACAGCTTTAATGGGAGAAACAAATATGAATATAGAATGTTGGTGGATGGATTATAATGTTTTGTGGTTTTTTGCAGTGTGTTTTAGAAACAGAGTATAACAAAAGAAGTTATTTAACAGTTTTATTGTATTGGATTATGTCAAGTGATGTGTCTTTAATGATAAAAAGTCATGATCCTTCTCTTCTTGTGATGTTTAGTAGTGAAAGGTAGAAAACTAAAGATGTTCTTGTGCATAAGTAGACACCATGCCATGCATGCATGGAGAGGTATGGTGATACAGCTGCATCATCCTCAACCTCAGCAGTAGATGGAGGTAAGTTATTTTATATTATGTTTTATCATTTTTTTTATGTTGTAGGCAGTCTGTTCATGTTGGATACACGGATTTTACTGAAGATGATGTAAAGAGAATAGTTGCAGAGCTTGGGAAAGATTTTCGTGGTGACCGTTATCACCTTATGAACAAGAACTGTAATCACTTCTCAGGCTCATTTACACAGGTAACTTTTCTTACTCATAGTTAATCTTATTTTTTATGTTTGTGTGCTGAAAACATGGAAATTTCATTAAAGACAGAAAACTTAAAAGACCCAGCTTTATTCTGGGGGTGTTAACCCACCTGTAGATTATCAGCATGGTTGTGTTCTGCAAATGACCTTAACATGCACACTGTTCTGCTAACTTGAACAGATAATCAGTGTGAAGGATGACCTGACAATAGCACAGACATGATGAGAAATTTGACACTGATACAGGCATTTTGAACAGGATTGTGACAGGCAGTGCAACATGATGCTACATTTTAGATTTAGAATCCAAGTGAGCCTCATTATGTAAGCCCCCAGTTTTCCATGAAGCAAATATTTTATGTTGCTTACACAAGGGGGAAGCTGATGTAAGAGGTGTTCTTGACATCCAGTTTGCTCCTCATTACAAAATTATTCTGGAAAAGATTTAACATCAACAAGACCAGTAACAGATAGCTTGCTGTTTGTTAGAGGTTGACTGAGAATTATGTCCAGTGGTTGGCTTTGATATTCTGTCAGGTACTACTTCTTTTGTTTGTATATTTGAATCTTGTATTATCAGTATGTGATGTAATTAAACTTTTTTGGACTGAGCATGAGATGACCCTACTGCTGTTAACATGAATCTATACTGCTGGATGTAGCTAGAGTAGAGTCTGCTGTGTCATTGTCTGCATGGTATACAGCTGTAGCATGTGAGTGTTGAGTAATGTCTTGTTATGTACAAGTTCTATTTGTAGTTGTGGCACACCTAGAAAATTGCAGACCGGAAAGAACAGTGTGTCTGAATGAAATTTTGCTTGAAATAGGGGAAGATGCTGTGGAAACTCGGCCATTAAAAGTGACTTTTTGAGAGCAGACAGTGGAAATAATGTATGTTTGTATGTGAATTTCATGCTTTCGAGCAGTGTGACCTCTTTTGAAGATGCTGAATACTTGGGACATTCATTGACAAGCAGAACAGATGAAAATGTGGATCAGTTGGATTTGCCCTTGAAAACAAAAGAAGCACTGTGTATGAGGTTGTTAACATTTTGATAATTTTATTTGGTTCGGTTCTTAGCATTTGAAAGAAAATCTGAACATGCATCCAATTGCTGTGAAATTTGTGTCCCTTCTGCTTTGGGGGGGGGGGGGCAGAATTATGCTAAATTTGCCAGTATCTGCAAGAGAGGCTTTGAAGGAACACAGAATTCCTTTCACAGATGATGAAACATGGTTGAAACTAAGCAGCATGTATCTCACTGAAAGAGCACAACATCTCCATGCCCATACAAGACCAGTATGTTCAAATGTGAAGAGTGTGCTCACTCTTTCTTTGACATTCATAGATTTGTTCTTTATGTATTTGTTCCACAAGGACAAACTGAAACCACCCTTACTACATTCATATGTTATGGTGTCTGTGGGAAAATGTGTTGTGAAAGCGACTTGAGAATTGGAATTCAGGGGGATTGCTTACTCCACTGTGACAACACTGCTTTTCTCTGCATGAATTTCTGGGCAAAAAAATTATGATTATCATTTCATACTCTCTCTGCTCAGTAGATTTAGTGCTGTATGGCTTATTTATTTTCCCAAAACTCAAGATGGTGTCAAGAGATGGGAGATTTAATGATATGACCATGAATCAAAATTGCAGGATGTATTCCATGAAGGCTTTGAACCAAAACACTCTTCTTGGGCTTGTTACATAAAGACCCAAGGAGATGCCTTTGAAAGGTAAAACATTGATTAGAGGTAACTGTTACTGTTATGGAGAAATAAATTTGGTGTAGAAACCATTTGCTTGCGTCAGATGTTCTGTCAGCAGTAGTACTCTGAAATAAGCTGTGGTGAATCCATTCATATTTGTTGCTTTTCCACTGTAACCCTGACAAAATTATGGTGTATGTATTGAATGAACATTTCCATTCAGTGTTTTGTTTCTACCTACAGATACTGTGTGGCCAGGAGATCCCATCCTGGGTTAATCGGCTTGCATACTTCAGTTCTTGTGTCCCATTCCTCCAGCGCTGCCTGCCCAGAGAATGGCTAACACCAGTGGCTCTACAACACTCTCTAAATTCACATCAAGAGAATTCCCCTGATACATCATTGTAACATCAAGCTTCTGCCACTAGGCTCTAATATTTGTCAGTTATTTTATCGTGAATGGAGAGCTAAAAACCGTCACAAAACTGTTTTTTAATTTGTTCAATTTTACACTGTTGTTTAATTCTGTAGTAAGTTTATTACAGGATGTTGTGGTGAAATATGCTTGAGGATGCATTTCAAGCAAAAATAATGAACTTTGGGCTGCTCAGTGTCATAGGAACAGTCCTTGGTGCTGACATGTTAGCATGCTCATATTAAAATATGTTCTGGGGGCCTGGGTGTTTGTTTTGTGTACTGCAGTTTTTGCAGGGTGTTAAAGGTACTTACGGTATTTGTTTCTTGTAAGATACAGCAGTGGTATCAAATATACAAGTTCTAAGTTAGGACTTTAAATTTGTGACTGTTGTATACTTTTCTAACCTTTGGATTCCTCTGTGGGCTGTATTCATCAAGATACAAGAAACAGGCGAACTTTGGCCAGGATATATAACAGGGCCACTTTACTCCCACCAGTTATAGTCAGAAATCTTAATTCCTAGTAGAAAACTTACTGCACGTGGATTGCTCTATTAAATTGATAGTTTCTGTGAATACATCACATAATTAGGAACAATTTAAACATGAAGTAATCTCAGTTTACATTTCTGAGTGATGCATAGTTTTCTGAATTGAACAGGAAAGTTACTTAAGAATGACTGATAATCCTCCAAGTACCATTTAGATAAAGAGTTTATTTATTTGCACTGCAGCACATGCTAAACACCAGGCTGACTCTGGTTCTTTATCATTGGAGTGTTTGTAGGTGGGTTAAGAGCAGTGTTTAATGTGAATTCCAGTGCACAAACTGAAAGATTATAAGGCAACTGTTTTTTATATGCAAAAAAGGTGTGAAAATATTTCAAATAAACCACTCTGTTTATGTGTTCTTTTCTAAAAGTAATATTTATTATGAAGAAACTCTTATTTTGTGTGAAGAAGTGAAAAATAATGAAGAATTTGTAGTGAAAGTATTCATGTAAAAAGTATGTTATATGTAGAACAAATCGTGATGTCTTGTTTTTTTATGCAACTGTTAAAGAAGTTGCCTAAAGAGAATTTAAAACTGTTTTACCAAATGAAAGAAATTAATATTTTTCTGATAAATATCCGTCGTCTTTTGCGAGCTACCAATATGGATTATAAATATTTGATAAACAACTGGTATAGGTGCCATTCAGGTATGGAATTTATTGCTGTTAAAACATTTCAGAGATAGATATACATTGAAGGAAATATGTATATAACTTACGGGATGAAAAAGTGACAAATAGCTTACAACCACAAGATTACTGCAAAGTACAGCTTCAGAATACAGTTTATTATTAATATCGCTGTTATGAGATATGAATTAAGTTGGTAAGTTGCAGAAGTTTGACTCTGTATTGGTTTAGTCAGGACTGCACTAATCCCAGGTGCTGGGTTTACCCAGGGAACTAAATTTTGCACAGTGGCACCTAATTTTTTGGGCCTCTTCAAGTCACCCTTCAGGCACCTATAATTTTGAGGTGGCTGTTACCCCTTGGATATTCATAGGGTATAGTTCTGATTGTTGTAAAGTAAAGGATGGATTAAAATTCCAGCCTGTTGGGATGGAGTGCTGTATAAAACTGTGTGGCATAACATTATAGAAGAACACATTCTTCATGTCCACTGCTGTCAGAGTCAGACCTCTCATAGATTTTTGATGTTAGATCCTGGAAGTGCCCAACAGCTGCGTGATCCAACAGCAGATGAAGGGGCAAAAAGTGAAAATTAGGTTGTATGATGTACAGTGGTATAGTTGCCTCTTTGTAGTAATCTTGTTGGTTTTTACTCTGGTATGCATAGCATATTTATGACACAGATAATAACGTTTAAAGCTAGGTGCATCAGAGTTACTTATTGGAAGTTAATTATTGAAACTAGTCGCAGTTATTTTGATAGTGTTTGCCTTCCTTTGTACATTAATATACTGTAGCTGTGTATAATGAGTATTTGCTGTAAGTAAATTTTGACAGTTGGATAATGCACAGGGTCTAGGAGAATTTGCAGTGTCAGAAGAAGTACTTGTAATATTCAGACAGTGGACAGCGTCAGTCTCCCTCTCTTCCATTGTTTGTGGTGAGCATGTTCAGTTTTGTTTGCACTTAACTGACAGATCTCAACTATGACAGTTGAATAATGCACAGTATCTAGGAAAATTTTCAGTTTCAGATGGAAGAATTATTTGTATTATTTAGTCTATGAACAGTATGAGACACCCTTCCTCCTATTGTTTCTGGTAAGCTCATCCAGTTTTGTTTTAACTTGACTGACAGATCCCTGTCCACTAAGCAAGATGAAAGAATGTACATCTGAGATGGGAGCACCACGATGCAGATTCCGCTGCTCACAGGGATGGCATTGTGGTGAGAATGATGTCAGATGGAACCAGCAGATTAACCTTTAGGCGACCGGATTTAAATGGCTACGGTCACCCTTCGCGTACCGCATTATTTTCGCTAGGCATTTAAATTTTAGTACATGGTTTATGAAAAACTTTTTTATTCCAGGAACCAAAAAAGATTTAATAATGGATTAAACGGCATTTTTTGGGAAATAAGGCGGAGCCATTTCTGCGTGTG
>Ga0123355_10013640_pt1 | contig 12659 bp, 20 predicted proteins | sample TergutEmb28metaG_3_FD_89872 | JGI IMG/M metagenome (GOLD analysis project Ga0123355, IMG submission 89872) | Embiratermes neotenicus P1 segment gut microbial communities from Petit-Saut dam, French Guiana - Emb289 P1 | ecosystem: Host-associated > Arthropoda: Insects > Digestive system > Gut ...
ATTGGGTTACGAAATTCCTATCGTGCTTCATCTCGACCACGGCGATACGTTTGAACTTTGCAAAAACTGTATCGATATGGGATTTTCGTCGGTAATGATTGACGGCTCGCATCATTCTTACGAAGAAAATGTTGCTTTGACTAAAAAAGTAGTAGAATATGCTCACGCTCATGGCGTTACGGTTGAGGGCGAATTGGGTATTTTGGCAGGAATTGAGGACGATGTTGTGGCTGATCACCACGTTTATACTCAACCTGAGGAAGTAGTTGATTTCGTTTCTCGCACGGGTGTTGATTCGTTGGCAATTTCGATTGGAACTTCGCACGGTGCAAATAAATTCAAACCCGAACAATGTACAATGGATGCAAACGGTATTTTAATTCCGCCACCGTTGCGTTTTGATATTTTGGAGGAAATCGAAAAGCAAATTCCGGGCTTCCCAATCGTGCTTCACGGTGCGTCGTCTGTTCCGCAAGAGTATGTGAAAATGATTAACGAAAACGGCGGTGCGTTGAAAGATTCTATCGGTATTCCCGAAGCGGAATTGCGCAAAGCGGCTCAATCAGCGGTTTGTAAAATCAATATCGATTCAGACGGTCGTTTGGCAATGACGGCGAAAGTACGCGAAATGTTCGCTACTCAACCTGCCGAGTTTGACCCGCGTAAATATCTCGGTCCTGCTCGCGACGAGTTGAAAAAAATGTATATGCACAAAAATATCAACGTGCTTGGAAGCGCAGGAAAAGCGTAAGTAGTTATCAGAAATTAGTTGTCAGTTGTCAGTTGTCAGTCATTTTTTCTAATGATTGAAAAATAAAAAAGCGCAAATTTTTAAAAATTTGCGCTTTTTTGTCAGTTCTGACAACTGATAACTGACCACCGAAAACTAAATCAACTCGTTGATTTTTTCCTCCAAAGTCGATTTTTGAATCATTCCTACGTGTTTATCAACCAATTCGCCGCCTTTGAAAAATAAAATAGTCGGGATATTGCGAATGCCGAATGTTTCGGGCGTTTCGATGTTGTCGTCCACGTTCATTTTTCCGATGGCAACTTTGCCTTCGTATTCCTTTGCCAGTTCGTCAATAATCGGTGTAATCATTCGGCACGGTCCGCACCATTCAGCCCAAAAATCGACCACTACAAGTTTGTTGCTTGCAACATATTCTTTCAAGTTGCTATCTGTAAATTCTAATGCCATATTTAATTGTTTGTTAAGTAATAATTATCGTATGTGTGCTCAAAATCATAATATCAATCAATCTCATTGTTCCAAAAGAAAGTTATTCTCGATGTTCTTTTAAGCAGACAATTGATTTTGATTTATTCGTTTTTATTTAAATATAATTGTTATGTAGAGGTTAAATACATAATTCTTGCAAAGATATGAAAAAACATCAAGAATACAATAAAAAAACATTTTTCGCGAAAACATCAATTTCCGCGAAAACCGATAATTTCTCTCACTTCTTTAATTGTTTTTTCGGCACTTGCTTTGGCTTTTTCTTTGCCCATTTGCATTATTTTTTTCAGATAATCATCGTTGGCGGAAATTTCTTTAATTTTTTCGCTAAACGGCGCAACAAACGCAATCATATCCTCAGCCAACTGTTTTTTCATATCGCCGTAGCGAATTTGACACGAATTATACTGTTCGTCGAAAAACTGCACAGTTTCGGACGCAGAAACAACGCTCATCAGTCGGAAAAGATTGGCAATTGCTTCGGGTTTTTCTTGATTTGGTGCTTGCGGTCCCGAATCGGTAACGGCGCGCATCACTTTTTTGCGAATTTCATCGGGCGTATCCGCCAAATAAACAGCATTTCCTTCGCCCTCCGATTTTCCCATTTTTCCGCTTCCGTTCAGTCCGGGAATTTTCACTAATTGCTTTCCGAAATTGTAGGCTTGCGGTTCGGGGAAATAATCGACTTCATACATTCGGTTGAATCGATTTGCAAACGTGCGTGTCATTTCCAAATGCTGTGCTTGGTCTTTGCCAACAGGAACTTTCGTGGCGCGATGGATTAAAATATCAGCAGCCATCAGCGACGGATACGTGAGCAAACCGGCGTTTACGTTTTGTGGCTGCTGGCGAATTTTATCTTTGAACGAAGCCGAACGTTCTAACTCGCCGAGATACGCATTCATATTCAGGAAAAGATACAATTCTGCCACTTCGGGAACATCGCTTTGTACATAAATTGTTGATTTTTCGGGACTTAATCCTGCCGCAAGATACTCAACAAGCACTTGACGTACATTTTTTGCCAAATCTTTCGGATTTGGATGCGTGGTGAGCGAATGATAATCGGCAATAAAGAAAAAACAGTCGTTTTCCTCCTGCATTGTAATAAAATTGCGCAACGCGCCAAAATAATTTCCCAAATGCAAATTGCCCGTCGGGCGAATTCCGCTTAATACAATTTCTTTCATACAAAAATTAGGTCTTTTTTCGTTTTGTTGGAACAAAAATATCATTTTGACAACAAAAGTACATAAAACAAACGAAACGCAAGTAATAAAAAACTCACAAAATGATATTTTGCGAGTTTTTATTTTTGTGATTCCGATTGGATTCGAACCAATGACCCACAGCTTAACAGAGATTTTTTGGCGATTATTTCGGTTACAAATGTACAGATTTTTTTTGAGTTTGACAACTTTTTTGAAATATAGGGTCTAATTAAAGAAATTAAAATTACTAACAGGAATAATCCCCTGCGGTGTATGAGTTTAGACCCCTCAGAAGCTGCCAGGGGATATTCCATTTTTTTTAAACCCAATTGTAATAGCCAATCGAAAATCTGTACAGAAATACGAGGAATGTGCAGAACTTTTTTTAGAAAAATATAAAATAAAATCGCTATCAGACTATGCGATTACACAAAATTTTTACCGAAGAAACAAGAAAAACAAACAATTAAACCCCAAATAATTATGGCAAAAATAATTTGCAATACAGTGGAATACCTTACCACAGAAAATATCGACGGCGATTGGATTATGATACAGTCCACAGGCTCGGTTGAGTACGAAACCAACACCATCAACGAAGATGCCGGCAGAATAAAAGATGAAACCGTTACCGTTCGTGCATTTACCAACAATACGGTAGAACTGAACCGTGACAGTTACAAATTTTTTATTCTAAGGCTTCGCACTGACGATGGAAGTTTCGAGGTTGGAAGCGATGAATTTCCTGCTTTGCTCGAAATTTGGAGCAATGGAGTAACCGATACATTAACTTTTTCGCGAAAAAGTGCTTGATGTAGTCAATTTGTCTTTTAAAAGCCGAAATTTTTCGGCTTTTTTTGCATAAAAATTAATGCAATGTCACACACTTTGTTTTTACAATCACTGAGTTCCTCGTTTCTGTCAATTCACACCGGCGGATACGAGGCTTTGCAAGCAGCAGCCAATGCAGCTCTTGCGGGTACGGCAAATGTTGAGTCAATGGACTTAACCATTCAGTCGCACCAAGGTACGGTTTACCAACAAGACGACGAAACAGGCAATCCTTTTGACCGATGGGAAAACAACTCAATCGCCATTATTCCGCTCACGGGCGTAATGCTCAAAAAAAGTTATTGGTGGATATATGGAGTTGATGATTTGGCAGAAGTGATTCGTCTTGCGTACAAGTCGGACAAAATTATCGGCGTGCTTATCAAAGGCGATACGCCCGGCGGAAGTACCGACAGTTTATACTTGCTCGAAGATGTATTGAAAAACAGAACCAAGCCAACATTTATGATGATAGATGGAATGCTTTGTTCTTGCGGATACATTGCCGGCAGCTATTGCGACAAAATTTATGCGCTCAACAAGATGTGTCAAGTTGGGAGTATCGGAGTGTTCGCTCGGCTTGCGTGGTGGAAAAACGACAAAAAAAGCAGTTATCAAGTGATTGAAGTCTATCCCAACGAATCAGAGTGGAAAAACAAGCCCGAACGCGAGGCAATGGAAGGAAAAGACGAGCTAATGAAAGAGGATTTGAGCAAACTTGCTCAATACTATCAAGAAACAGTCAAAACCAACCGCCCAAAAATAAAGACTGATGCCGATGGTGTGCTTACAGGTAAAACTTTCTTTGCCTACGAAGCCAAAGACTTGGGAATGATTGACGGAATTAAAAACGAAGAAGAAATTATTGCAGAAATTATAGAAAAGGTCGCATTGACAAAAAACAGAGAAAAAATTTATCAATCTATAAACTAAAAAATTTATTTTTTGCGCACAAAATCAATAACTTTTTCAACAACCAAAAACGCAAAGAGATTTTTTTGCATTACGACCGTGCCGCCAATCAGCGTGACCCGAATTATCGAAAATACTATCCATCTTACAAAGAGTTGACACTCAATGATACTGATGCACAGTTACTGAAACAAGAATTGCAAAAACTCGGATGGACGGTGCATTTGATGTCGGTTGCACAAAAAACAATATTCTACTCACAACACTATCGACTGCTAAATTTGCTTTTCGGAAAAAATGACGGCAAGCGCGATGATATTTTAATTGACCGAAACGAGTGCGAAGCACTTGTGTCGTCAATACATCACAGTCCGCTGAAACGTTTTGAGGGGCGAATTGAGCTTGATAAAACTTTCGAACGTCTGCCGTTTGACGAGCAGGCGTTCAATTCCACACAAATTGCATCAGCGGCAATGTACCTGTTTTGGGGCGAATACCACAAACTCCTACCCGACAGCGACCACGCAGAAACAGAAATGCGAGGTTCGGGAACGTATATTTCTGCCTAAATGTTAAATCTTTCGTTTTTTTGAAAAACAATTTGCAAAAAGTTTGCACAAAGCAAACTTTTTCTTATCTTTGCAGTGTACTTTTAAAACTGCAGAGCCAGCAGGATAAAAACGGCAAGAGTTCTATGGAATACTTATTTCAAGCGATTAAGGAAATCGCAACGGAAAATCCCGACGGATTTACGGTCAAAATTCCTTCTTTGGAATTTCAAATAAGCGGTTATATTGCCGCTTATAGCGAAACCCAAAACTGCTTCGGCGATGAAGGATTGCGAAAAGTGCTTGAACACGTCCTTGCTCACGACAAAATCGTAGGCGGTTGGCGAAACAAGCAAAACAAGCAATTTTACTTCGACAGCAGTAAGGTTTTTGAAACCAAAGAGGAGGCTATCGAGTTTGGGCGAAAGCACAAACAAATTGCAATTTTCGACTTGTATGCTTTTAGGGAATACCGATTGTAGAACGTGGGAGGGGAAACTCCCCTCCCTTTTTTAAAAAACATCTAAAAAAATGAATTATGAAAGGAATTGAATTATTGCCTTTTCTCACAAATGAGCAAAAGGATTTGCTGGAAACATCGTCTATCAATTACAGACGTTTTGCACGAATATATTTTCAAATACTTGAATATTCGGGTAATGCGGTAGTTGTAAAAGTATGGCAGATTGAAAATCCTGCTAACAGATATTTAACGGCAAAAGAATTGATAGACAGAACAAAGCAAGTTTTCGGAAGTGATGTACTTCCGGTTGAAATCTCTTTGTATGTTCGTCCGATAGCATTTCAAGAAGACGAATTAAAAACATTTACGGTAGAAACAATAGAGGAAAAAATGCAGCAATTTGGATTAAAGCCGAAAGATTTGGTTAAACTGCTCGACATTGATAAATCTACTGTTAGTCAGATTTTGAGCAAAAACAGAGAATTGTCGCGAGCAAGCAAGGCAATGTTCTACTATTTGTTCAAAAGTCTTGAATTGAAATTGGCAGGTTAGAAATTATCTGTATATTTGCATCGCCAAATCATTTTCTAAAACTACTCTCGACAGCCCAGTAAATGGCTGTCGGATTCCAATTCTTAACTTCGAGAGTAGTAAGAAAATGTTTTGGCGAACAGGAAACGGCAGCCGTTTTTGTCTGCCAAAAATGAAGTTTTATGGAAGAAGTTATCATAAACAAAAAAAAGAGACCAAGAAAATCCAATTGTTCCGTTGTTGAAAATACAGAAGATAAACAGGAAACGCTGGACATAGACAGCCAACTTGCGATACTGTGTGATATATCTCAAACGAAAGGTACAGGCGATAAAATAGTTATTCCGCTTGCTATTGAACGAATTAAGTCAATAGAACTGCATAATAAGTTAGAAATACACAAGCAGGTAAAACAAAAATTGGCTGATAACTTTGGACTTTGAAATAAATTGATTATTTTTGTAAAACTAAAAAACAAACGATTATGTGGACGATAATTCTTGCTATTTGCATATTTCTTTTGCTGTTTAGTCCAGCCTTAACGGTTATAAAGTACGGACGAGGAATTGTTATGCCTAATTTTAGCCGTGTTGATAGAATATTGGCAGAAAAAAACTCGATGCATTCTACACTCCCTCAGTGGAATAGTACTTTCGGCAAAATAATGTATTATTCCTCATTAGTGTTTGCTGTATTAAAACTGACAGCCAGCTTCGTCATTTGGTTGTTCTGAACAATAATCGAGATAGTATTATGACAGGAACATTGAGATATTCTGACATTGTTCCAACTTGCACCGCCAACGAGCTGCTTGACACACTGATGGCGAAATTCGGTGCAGTACTTTTTGTCAATTCAAGTAGCCGTACTGCTTCTATCCGCTTGGTACGCGATATTTTGATAGAAGATGCGCAGGAAGACTTGACCAAATATAGAAATTCAGGATTTAAGAACTACTTTGAACGAGGTCGGCAACTTCGCTTGTCGAGCAAAAAAACGATTGAAAGTAAAGAGCTGTTGGTTTCTGCTAAAACCTATCGTGATACTTTTGAAGAGTTTACGACTGCTTATACAAATGAATTTAATATTGTACAAAATTCTGCCGACCTATTAGGACAAAGCCATATTAACACCATAATTGCATATGCACGAGCTACTCGCAGTTTCTATTCGTGGAACTTAAAAAAGGATAACACTCAAAGTCTATCTATTCTTTCATCAGGTTTTTTTGATTGGGATAGAAAATTGCAAGAATTTGATTATTTGGAACTTTCCGGTGTTGATGAACAAGTACCGATGATGGATAGCGAAGCAATATTAATGCGTCCCCCACAATATCAAAGGCAACGCTGGTTTACACTTGATATTCCAGCATTCCTTACAGGAATTCGCAACAACAACTCTCTTTTGACCGTACAACAAGAAACTGTTACTGATGATGAGAGAACGGGAAACCCACTTGCATTTTGTTGGGCGCACGCAGGAGTTGTCGCAACTTTCGGCTCACCATTCGCAGAAATTCCAATTAACGACAACACCACCTCGAACATAGCAATAGATTTGTGTTATTATGGCTCGCGCGGACTGTTCAATAATTTTATGAAAGAATACGACCAATAGAATTAAAAAACAACATTATTTCTTTTGAAGTAAAAAAAATTTTGTTTAAAAGGGTAGGTGTTGGCACTGTAAACTACAATGCTTCGCTAACGCGATTGGACTTTTTTGAAAGTGGTTCATCGAGAGCCTTTATTGGTGCCGCGTTTAGCAACGGCATATTTTTCAACGGAGAACAGGTTACTGCTGAAAATCATACTGAAAAACTTTCTTCTATTTTTTTAGCGGGAGGCGATAACCCACCAACACCACAGGATTCAAAATTTACGTCCCCGATGAAAGCGTAGAGATGTATAAATCTGCAACAGGCTGGGTGGAGTTTGCATCAGCTATAATGCCAATTTCGCAACTTCCGACAAATGAACAATCAGAGCCTATCGGAATATCGCCAATGAGTATGTTAATTAAACCAATGAGCATCGGAACAGCATTATTTGAAAAGAAAGAGCCGACGAAAATTACAGCAGATGCAGACAAAGTATTTATGCGGAAATACGATGGATTTATTATGGGCAACGAGGTAGTTCTCGGTATTGATTTTTCGACAGGAGAAGCGCGAGAGGACAAACTTGAATATTACGAGCAGATAGATGCGCCGGTAGACGATGAAGTGGAAACGAATGAATTTGAATTTTAAAAATTGAACTATGATACAAAACCTATTCAAAACATTTTACGCTTTTTGTTTTTCGGCTGTAACATACGCATTTGCAAATGTTCGCGAGCTTGTTTTGCTCACTTTCCTTTTCGTAATTGCCGACTGCATAACAGCGTGGCGGTTATCTCGCAGGGTAAGTAAGATGAAATGCGAAAAAGACGGAAAAATTGCAAGCGGAAAATTCAAGAGCAAAAAAATGTTCAAAACAGTTTTTGCGCTAATAATTGTTGTTCCGTCAGGACTGATGCTTGCGTATTATACGCAAAAATACTTGCTATACGATTTTAGCATTAATTTACCGAAAATATTTGCTGGATTTGTTATTTGCTGGCAAATTATTTCAATCATAGAAAATGAAAGCAGTTGCAACGATGCTTTGTGGGCGAAGTTTTGTCAAAAAATATTGGCTAATAAATCAGAAAGGCATTTTGATGTTGATTTGAACGAGCTAAAAGAGGAAATAAAACATAAAAGAGAAACTGCAATGACAGTTAAACGCGCGCGCAAAAAACAAAAAAAATAATTTTAAAATTTTAAAAATATGAATTTGAGAAATGTATTAAGACCGTTTGTCAGTGAAGCCAATATAGAGCGATATGCTGACCTTTTGACTGAATTAATGTCGAAATATGGCATTGACACACCTTTGCGACAACGTCATTTTTTGGCACAACTACTTCACGAAAGCGGCGGTTTTCGTTCGGTACGTGAAAATCTGAATTACAACACTGACGGATTAATGGCAACCTTTCCGCGACACTTTGCCAATCGCGCCGATGCGGAAACATTCCATCGACAGCCTGAAAGAATAGCAAATAGAGTTTATATGAATCGAATGGGAAACGGCGACGAAGCAAGCGGAGATGGTTGGCGTTTCATTGGTCGAGGCTTAATTCAAATTACAGGTAGAGAAATGTACGGAAGAGTGTCGCGAGCAATTTTCGGAGATGATAGGCTTTGGAAAATGCCTGATATTCTCGAACAAGACCGATACGCAGTAGAAAGTGCTTGTTGGTTTTGGCAGTCGCACAATATCAATGCACTCGCAGACCAAGACGATATTCAAGCCGTAACTCGCAGGATTAACGGTGGTTTAAACGGACTTGCAGACAGACAAAATTATTTTGACAAATTAAAAGAATTGTCGGTATGAAACGATTATTAGCCATATTGCTTTCTGTAATTTTTATAACTATAATTTTCGGCGCATTTTTTTACGGGCAACAATCCGTAAAATCCCGAATAGTAGAAAAAATCGTTGTTGTAACCGACACAATACCGTTTGAACAACTCAAACCGGTGAATGAGCAAACACCTGATATTGCAGAAGTTATGTTGTTCGTTCCGAAAAAACCGCCCGACACGATTTTTCAAGATAGAAATATTTATATTACACAAGAAATTGACACGGCAGCGATAATTGCCGAATTTATAGCACGGCGCGAGTATTTTATTCGGATTGATACTGCCGGCGTAATTTTTGAATTTGAACCAATAGTACAATTCAATCGTCTACAATCAATTCCATACCGACTTACAAGAACTGACAAGGAAATAACTACCAATCAGCGCGAACGTGTCGTGATACCGTTTGTTTCGGTGTCCTGTCTTACTAATAATTTTGAAATCGGATTGGGTGGCGGTGTTTTTATCCGAAATTTAGGTTTTGAATACCAATATCTGCCGGCAGGAAACCGGCACTTAATAAGCGTAAAACGCAGATTTTAACGCATAGAGGACTGATTTTTTCAGTCCTCTTTTGCTTCGATAACGATGTGCTTTCCGCAATACGGACAAGTGATGCGTGAATAATCCTTTTTTTCTATCAACTCAACAACACTAATTCCCAACGCATTGGCTATTTCTTCGAGTTTTCCAATCGTTGGATTTCCATTAACGATGTAGGAAATGGCAGGAGGCTCAACACCCATAATTTCCGCTAATTTTTTTTGCGAAATTCCCTTTTCATTTAAAACTTCTTTAATTCGATGCATATTAATGTATATTTTAATACCACAAAGATAAGGTTTTTTTTAATTGTAGGTGTATAAAGTAATTTACACCTTAATTTTTAATGTATTTTTAACACAAAAAACTTGCGCGCAATTAAACAATGTCTTATTTTTGCATCGAAACAATAAGAAATATATTAATCGACAGTTGAATAAAAAATTAGAATTATGAAAACTCAAATTACAATCGAACAATTAGCAGAAAAATTGGATAAAACAGTATGGTCGGCAGGAAACTTGAAGCGCATTTACTTGAATGATGCAGGCTACAACACAAAGAAAATGAAAACTAAAACTTTCATTTTCCAAAATGAAAAAGGAGAATTCAAAGTAAACTGCAAAATTGACTGCCAAAGCCAGCCCGACAGTTGGATTGATAGTCAAGAGCAAGAAGTGAGAGATAGTGTTTTCTCTAAAATTGAACAAGCGATTTACGAAATCGAAAATCCTGACGGAGATTTCGAGCAGTACAAAGAAAATTTAGAAATTGAAGCAGAGCAACAAGCCGAAATAGAAGCAAGTCAAGAGAAGTCTGAAAAAGCAATCGCAGTAGAAAACTTGAATTTATACAATGTCAATGATTTTATTCGTAAATATTACGACTATGGTAAGCACCAACACGGCTCTACAATGTGGTATCTGAATTATCACAACTGGCAACTTAGAAAGCAAAGCGGATTTCTCAATGAAAAAGACGAATATGCTCCATTTATTCACACAAGTGCATTTGAGAGACGTTATTTAAAAGGCATAAGACCAGCAGAATCGTTCGAGGATAAAATAGGAGTTGTTCGTGTCGGCGAATCAAATGTTGAGTTTGACGATATTGTGAGGTTTGATTATATCGGAAAATGTGGCAACGGACACAATAAAAATGCTTTTAAAGCAACAACCATCCCTACTCACGTTATTGAAAAGTTGAATGATGTATTGGAAGCAGAGAAAGTCGCTCGAACAGAGCATTTGAAAAATCAAGTCGAATATTACACAGAAAAGTTGAGCGAATACATAAATAAATTAAAATCCGAAAAACTGTGATTACCAAAGTCTGCATAAAATTTGATAAATACTATCACTCAACCAAACTCTCGCATCTTGTCAGCATATACGGTATCGAAGTTTGGTTGCCGAAAAAATACTGTCAAGAATTCACGGTAAACAAAAAACTTGGCGGACATACAATCATTCCAACGTGGCTTTACCGGCTTAAATTTGGTTGCGAGCCAAACGAGTACGAAGCTGCAACCATTGTTGAACACCACACGCCCGAAAAAATAGAAAAAGTAATATCTAACGAAATAAATGAATTGAAAAAATGAAAACAGCAGAAAAATTTAAAGGTAGGATTGATATTTGTAAAGAATCCGGCGAAGTTATAAAGTCATATAACTATCTCACGGAACTTGGTGCGCAAGCGGATATGGATGCTCTATTTTCAGGAAAAAAGTCTTTTCCTGAAATAAAAGAAACTACAAGAATAAGTGAGTTTTATACAGGTGGGACAGTTGGATTTGTAAAACTGTATGCATTCTGTAACAAAAATCGAATAAATTATTTGCGCAGAGAGTTTTGTATAAATGTGTAAAATGAAACTCCTCGATAACCAACAGCAGGCAAAAACGCATCTTTCCGATTGGCGTGTCGGTGCGCTTTTTATGGAGGGTGGAACAGGCAAAACTCGCGTTGCGATAGAACTTGTCAATGCTGTTTCAGTTGATTTGGTTGTGTGGATTGGTCCCTTGAACACAATTAGACCGAAAGGTCATTTGCCGTCAATAATTGATGAAATCAATAAATGGGGTGGTTTCCACGCACCGATTGAATACTGCGGAATTGAAAGCATACAGCAAAGCGACCGAATTTATTTGAATTTGCGCTCGAAAATTGAAAAGGCGAAAAGTGTTTTTATTGTTGTGGACGAAAGTCTGAAAATAAAAAATGCAGAAGCAAAACGCACGAAACGGCTTTTGGAACTCGGCAATTTCGCAGATTATAAGCTAATTCTTAATGGAACACCATTTACAAAAAACTTGCTTGATTTGTGGTCGCAAATGGAATTTCTTTCGCCGAAAATTCTCAATATGAGTTTGGCGCAATTCAAAAATACTTTTTGCAAATATACAACTGTTATAAAAAGAATCGGGCGAAGTTCTTGCAAAAAAGAATTTATAACCGGGTATGAAAATATCGACTATCTATGTCGCAACAAACAAAAGGAAAGTTGTTGGTTTTCTTGCGTTAACAGAAAGAAGCATAAAGCACGACTATTACTATAATTTGGAAGTGTTTGAACAGCTTGTTCGCAGCGTACTGTCGGATTATCCAAGTTTATCTGTTAAATACACTGCCTCAATTTTTGAAATGCCGGTTATGAACAAACTTGGATTTATAACAGAAAAAACAAGCACAAACTATTTCTATGTGAAATATGAACGGAAAGAAGCATTATAATACAAACAAAAACGTTTACAACACGTGATATTTATGTTACAAAATTCGTAAAGTTTATACACGTGAGTTCGATATAAAAAAGAGGTATAATTAAGATAAAAAAAGAGAATATTTTTGTATCTTTGTTGTTGAAATCCAAACAATTAACAAATAAGTATTCTCTTATGATTAACGAAAACAAA
>Ga0123355_10013641_pt1 | contig 12659 bp, 5 predicted proteins | sample TergutEmb28metaG_3_FD_89872 | JGI IMG/M metagenome (GOLD analysis project Ga0123355, IMG submission 89872) | Embiratermes neotenicus P1 segment gut microbial communities from Petit-Saut dam, French Guiana - Emb289 P1 | ecosystem: Host-associated > Arthropoda: Insects > Digestive system > Gut ...
AGTGGCAGTTGCGGCGGCGTTGGTGGTGGTGGTGGCGGCGGCGGCTGTAGTATTAGTATCAGTCTTCAGTTTCTCTAGTAGTAATAGTAGTAGTTGCATTATTATTATTATTATTAGTAGTAGTAGTAGTAGTAGTTGTCATTATTATTATTAGTAGTAGTAGTAGTAGTCATTATTATTATTATTAGTAGTAGTAGTAATAGTAGTAGTAGTAGTTGTTGTTGTTGCTGCTGCTGCTGCTGCTGCTGCCACCGTCGCCACCGCCGCCGCCGCTGTTGTTGGGTAAAGAAAAATTCGCCTTGTGACCAGGGTCCAGGACCCAAAGCCCACTTGGAAACATTTTTGCTGAAGATAAGGTACAGCAGTACAGTTACTATTGCGACATATATGACAGTGGGCAGCCAAGGAGTCTGGAATACACGGACGGTCTGAAAACGCAGACTTTCGAGGTCTGGAGCAAAAATATTGTCCTGGGGTTAGACATAAGATAAGCAGTTGTCGGGTTTGGTGCGAGGCAACCTTCGTAATTCGGATTCCGCCTCAAATACGTTCTATTATTTTGGCGGCGTGTGAAGCCTATAAAAGTAAATGCAAGTTTAGAAAGCCGAGAATTCACGTCTTCTGGAATGCAAAGCCATGTCGTTTGGCTTCAGGTTCCAGGCGTTTCGAAGGAGCAGTGCTTGGTCATTGAAGATGAAGGCGCTCAATTCTTTAGAAACATCCGGTGTCACTCAGCTAACGACACGGCTTCACACCCCAAAGGCCTGTGTTCTCAGCTGCCCCATCGTGACCATCCCATCTGCCGTGAACAGAAACAAAAATATTTCACATCTGCGGGTCCACGCAGTTCGTGCACAACTCAAACATAGATAATTAGGAAAGAAATGTTGGTCTTAATTAGAAGTGAAAGAGAATCGGCGAATTAAAACTGGATTATTGGGTCTGTGAGGAAACTGACCTAAAAGCGAATCGTAATACAGCTATAAACTATCGTACCAATAAGTGTGATACCTGCGTAAGTCCTCCTGTCGTGATCTTTGATGTAAGCGAGCCTTTTTATGGAATCCTGGGGCGCCTGAAGAGGGTTCTCGTAGTTGCCGGCGTGGGGTGCCAGATGCGACAAGTATAGAAACAAAGAACTGTTTTCTGTATCGTGACGGTTTATTATGGTTACAGCTTCGTCTGTAAAGAGGTCTGTTGAATAGTGGCCCCTAGCGTCATCCGCCACTTCCAGGTTACGTCTCATGTCATACCCCTCGTAAGGAAGAAACTGAAAAAGAATATACGCCTACTTACAGTGCTGCACATCACGTGCTTTGTTTACGATCAACAAGAATCAAACCAAGTGAAGTCAAGTGTAGTAATGGGGAGGGAGTTGTAGAACAGGGATGACAGCCGGGTAACAGTTATAGCATCGAAAAATTGCAATGCACTGAAAATAAAGGATGCATGCCTAAACTACCAGCACCTCTTTTTGAGGTGCGTCATCCCCGTTGTGTTGGTTCAATAACAAAGAATTTTTGTGTATTACACATACAGTCGAGCACAACTATATTTCACCTAGTAGTACAGTAGGAATACAACTGCATGTTTCGGCCCTATATGTGGGCCATCCTTAGCATAAGAATAGTAACCTACTTTGACATATGTACATAAACAACTAATGATAATTCACTCATAAAAGCCCTATATCATGGTACCCACTATTGAAACAACGAGCGCTCTTTCCCCCACCCAATCCCCAATACCCTAAAAAACACCCCACACATCTTGTATAGTTGCTCTGTAAGTTAAATCACAACCTGAAGATGGCCCACATATAGGGCCGAAGCATGTAGTTGTATTCCTACTGTACTGCTAGGTGAAATATAGTTGTGTTCGACTGTACGTGTAATACACAAAATTCTTCGTTACCAGCACCTCCATGGAGAAGATTCCTCCTTCAGAAGCTCATATTTGTCTAGCTAGTCGAGAAATTTCATCTTTCAATGGAACCCCAGATGAACACAAGACCACCACAGATTCCATTGAGTCCAATATATACCCATACACCATATATAAGATTTATTTTAAAGATATATTTCCATCTACGTCTAGGTCTTCCAGTTTTCTCTTTCCTTTAGATTTCGTAGTAAAATTGTTTCTCATATAATCTATGATGTTACCAAACAGGAAATGTGTTGGCAGCTGAAGAGAGTATAGACATGAGAGGTAAGCATATCCCGGTCGGTCTGGCCACAAATAAAGGGTCTCTAGTACCCACAGGATGGGAGTTTGTGTGGGTTGTTGTGCCGGTTTGGATGCTGTTCAGAAGGAAAGTTCTCTGTCCTTACCATGAATCGAACCCCGGATTTCAAGTATCCAGTAACTAGCCTTTTCACTATACTGACTGGTAACCGTCATAGCTCAGTAGGTATAGTGACTAAGCTACGGCCTGGACGGTTTAGTTTTCGACTCCCGGCAGATGTAAGAGGATTTTAATTTATTCCGAAACCTTCAGGTCGCCTCCCAGGCCTACTGAGCTTCAAGTTTAACGGGTACCGGGTTATGACGTCCACCTCCAAGCAGTGCGTAGGGTACGAATGAGTGGCGCTATACCTCTGCTTCCCCTATAAGCCTGTCTGCCGTGAACAGGTGTAACTTTACTTTATACTTACTACACTGACTGAGCAATTCTTGCTCCTAAGTAGTAATAAGCCCTTCCCAGACATGTACATTAACAACAAAAACAACAACAATTACAATAAAAATAGACCTCTAAGTCTATAAGTCTGTACCCTATGAAGTACGGCTTCGTGCATTATGCCTGGAACTCCTTATACGTACATATATACGGCAGCACATACGCGTAGCATGCAGTCCACATTGTCGCAATGTTATCGCTTACCGAAGCCTGCACGGTGTGTGTGTAGTAGTCCTGGTATCCGTTCCAGAAGCCAAAGTGTGACGAGAAACCGCGAGCTGTGGGAGTATAAGCTTTCTTGAAGAAACCCAGGTGCCACTTGCCGACAGCGTGGCTTGTGTAGCCCAGGGCCGACAGGTGCTGGGGCAAAAGGACTTCCGAAAGGGGCAGTCCCCAGGGTTCTGGTTCCAGGATCAGGTTTTGTTGCATGCCTGCCGTAAAAACGGCAACCCTTTATCCACAGTGACAGCTATATGCAGTACCGCTGTGACCGGAACTTAGTAACAAAAACTCTTGGCAGCCTCCTTTGACGTCATTGACCTAATTAAAACTTCTGTTAACAAATTACAAACCGCATTATATGCCAAAGGCCCTATGGACTTTCGACAAACTGTGTGGAATGTTATGGGAGTCATGAAAAAGTCCTTTTATATCCTTAAGCCAACTAGGATTTATTATGGATCACTGTAGTGAGGCCAAGGTTCGACTAACGGATTAGCTCCGGCCACATCACCCTCAATCTGCTACGGTTCCCCCTTCAGTATATTTCTATTACCTCTCATTCATCAAGCCGTTGTTTGACGAGAATATTAATAGTGATAAGCACGTGAAAACTTTGCATAGTGACAAGCGCTTTGGTCTCGTTTACAAAGTTCATTGAACAGGGACAGGTGGGGGGGGGCTGTTGTGAATGCGGTAATGAACTTACGCGTTCCAAAAAATGTGGGTAATTTCTTGACCAGCAGATAACCTGTTAGCTTCTCAAGAAGGAGACGCTTTCCTTGAGTCCCCTGTTCCGCGGCCTTTTATAGCGGCAACTCATGACGGACGAATACCCAGCGTTAGTGGAATGATAACGGAAGGAACAAACCGAAGTACTCGGGGCAAAACCTATCCCAGTGCCACGTTATCCACCACAAATCCTACATGATATACTTTGGATTTCATTCCACTAAATGAATTCGACGAAAGAAGACGGATGTCAAAGAACAAGGTGCACTTTATGGAAGTGTCGGTATTATTAAAATGACACAGGCACGGTCCAGTATTCAGTGTTTCCGGAGGACAGACCGACATGCGGTTGCTATGCACTTAAGCTAAAGAGATACGATAGACTAGGTCACGTGACGCACAATAATATTCACCGGATCTTGCTTTGTAAAAACAGGGTTGCTATGTATATTGAAGGCTGTGGGTTCAAGTCTCGGCTTGGAGATGGCTTCCCTGGCACTTTTCATGGTTTTATTTAGGCCTTTCATTAAAATGACAGTACAGTACTTAAAATTACGATAAGATGGTTTTTTTTACCACTTCCCAATTTATTACCCACTATTCAACCTTCAACCGACACTGTTTACTCTGAGCTATTGCCAGAGTCGATAAAAACCTAGCAGACATGACAGTGCTTCATCTTCAGTGAAAAAGAAAATTATACTTGTATACATAGGACAAACTTTCTTAGTGTAACGTGTGGAAGGAAGCATAGCAGAAGTCTTTACCATTGTGTATTGGGTACTTCCCAGTGAGTAGCGCAGCTCGGGATGGAGTGCAAAGCGGAAGCGAGTAGTGGTTGTTGAGGACGATGCCATTATACGCCAGGGCGTCGATATTTGGCGTCGGAATCTGATCCGACCCGTGGAAACCTACGTCATTCCAACCCTGTAAACGATAGACATAAATGTTGTGGAATGAGGAAAAAACCGTACACTGAATTTGTAGCATCCTTTTTGGTGTGCGTTATGGAGACCCCGTTCCTGACCCTGACTGAAGATATCCTATAGTTATTGCAGACCATACAACCGATTTCTTTGTGCTAAACATTAACGTCACCGGCAACTCTGACGCACACTGTAGTTTGCTTTCTGCACCCTGAACATGCTTAATTACCTAAATTTAATATGTTCCGTATGCGAGCACCAAGTTTGATTTGTTTTTAACAACAGTGTAAATGTCTTCTGTTTTTAACAATACCTAATCTGACACTTTCTGAACATATGGAGCGCCTGAGATAATCACTGTAACATCAGGTGACTGTATTTGTGCAGTTTGGCAGTTCGTTTATATTATATCAGTATTATTGTAATAGCACCCTGATGATGATAGCAGAGGCGGCCGAAACATGTAGACGATTATAATATATGTTAAAGCACATTTTACCGGTGTGCATTTGTTGGTTCACTACATAAGTGTAAATATGCAAAATTACATTTATGTTTTTTGTACCGTGCCTTGTGATACAATTATATAACGTTAACCAGCAAAATGCACTTATTAAGTTATGTTTCAATTCAAATCTTATTATCTTCTACATGTTTCGAACATCTTATGTTCATCATCAGGAAGACTGTTTTGTACATGCAGCCTTATGTGGTATGTTATTCATGAATTTATGCAAGCAGTCTAGCAGGTGGTAGAATGTACTCGATAAACAAAATGCAAAATTGCATCTTGTCTAACTAGAATCAGCTTTCAGCATCTTCCTCCGAAGCTTTGGTATCTGTCTACCAAACTACACGTAGTAGCTTTCCCGTCGACCGTAGTGTGAATAGCAGTGTGTTTACTAAATTGAGTATGTTCAAACTGGGAAAACACACATAGAGCTCAGCTTATTACGAATTACTAAAATGGCATGGGATAAACAGGCCAAAAGAACATAATTTTGGCAACACTCAGGTCACACCTGAACATGTACACAAATACGGTAACTTACGAGGTCGTCGGCGAGAATGAAGACGATATGTGGAGGCGAAGTTCTGGCTGCAGACAAGTGAAGGATGGCCAGTGTGAGCAAAGCGCGCGGCGTCACACGTCCCATTGCGCGGTTACTGTATAGTCGGATCACAGGAATGTACAGCCTATTTTGAGACTGCTAACTTTCTCTGACCAAGAGACAAACACTGCCGTGACCTTCTATATCCTGTTCGGAATGTGGTTTTAACATTGACGAATCAACAGTGTACTTAAAAGTTGTTTTGACTCCAGACTAAATGTCTTCTTTTGTCAGAGAAAAGTATAAGATTCTGCCAGACATTGAGGAATACAATACCAAATTATGACCTAATTTTGTACATGCTACGATCAGTATACCCACTCCGGTATAGCGCCACTGTTTGTTCACCGCAATTCGTGGCGCTATATCGAAGGTGGCAGTATACCGCAATACTGTGTAATAGGAAGTTCTGTTCGCAAAATTTCATGGGCGCTAAAAGAGGGTGACGCTACGTCGGGATTTGAATATAATTTGCTTCGAAATGTTTACTTCTTTACTATGATGTTTATTTGTGGAATTGTTAATGAATAGAAATGTGCTCTGTCACTGGATGTCATAACTACATCAGACATCCAAATAATTTAATTTATATGTTACTTTGATGGAGGAACGGCCTCCAGTATGGAGGGTAGCTGCGAATATATTGAACTAGCAGTGGCGGACAGCCGACAAGGAGTGGTCCTCTAGCTGGGGGGTTGGGCGAGGTGCCAACTATTCCTCGCCGTAAAAACTGACCTTCTTACAAAATGGACGTATTACATTGGGAACATTAAACAGAACGAACTCATCACGAAAATATTGCAATGGAAGCTATTAAGGAAAAAAAAAAAGTCAGTGATTTGGGTTTGTCTCAGCGGTTTTAATGAAGATGAAATCTTCTGGGATATTACACCGTCACGGCGTATCATCCCAGAAGATTTGGATCTTCAACATAGGAGCCTTTCCTTCGGGTCATAAATTAGACTACAGCGAGTTTCTGTGAAACATGTCGGGAACTACGAGGGCAGAAGAAGGGAGTGACTGGAATAAACTACGTAACACAAGCGTGATTTCAGACTTCCGCTGCGAAGTTGATAAGAAATGCGCTCCTCTGGGATATTAAGCAGCGAGTAGTGGTAATTTCGTAACGACGTTACGGGACAACCTATCGGGCCCTTCTTCAAGATTCTAGTCCCGAAACGTCGGTAAGAAACTACTGCTTAATAACCCAGAAGAGCGCAGTTCTCTTCCGTAACACAAGCTTCGTATCTGCACCGGTAACTGGCGTGACGGTGATTGCTGTGGTTTGTTTCCTTCTGGTTTGATTGCTGAGATTACTGGATGTCAAATGCTGTGATAGTTCGTAATGATGGGAGAGTATGTGTACGGCAACTGGCATAGCTGAATCTATAACAGTGTTCAGCAATTTCACTGGACGAAGACCACGAAAAATACCCGGGGGGGGAGGGGGGGAAGGGGGAGCTGATCTCCGAGCTGTCACCAGAACACAAACAGAAACAATACTCCACTCAACTGCGAAATTCTGTGTGAATTAACGGGGTGAGATGGACAGAGTGTATGGCACGCACTGGGGGATATTTTAAACAGGTCTTACATAATTAACCTTTTAATGCCTGTCGATTTCTTTACGTACCACCAGGTTTAACATTCCAAAATTCTACATGGTTCTCGCTTTTCTTTCAGTGTTTTGTACTTATATCAGAGTAGGAAGCGACGTTTGCTTTACACATCATTAGCTGGTTGGTTTTTATAACCGTGGTGGAAAGTGTTTACAGCGCGGTACGGACTGATGCCTTATATAAAGCGGATTACGTTTAGTCTTGAAAGGGTTAATGGTGCTGAAAGAACGAAAAACGCACATATTTAGAAGGTAGAATAATAACAAAAAGCATATTCTTTACTTCAGATTTTCTTCGTGAACTGAATGTTGTAGGGAACTCTTCCTTTTAGTGCTAGACTCGTGACGATGGACAGAGATACTGTCTGAAACATGTAGAGTCCTATTCCAAAAATAAATATGATATATTAGTGCATATCGTTGGTTTTATTATAAGAAGAATTTCTGTTGATTTCAAGAAGCAGTTCAATGGAAAGAATGAATATTGTACCGAGCTGTAAGTGCTGTAACTAAACAAGCTCAACGGAATTTGTAATTAAGAGATAAATTCTGCGATTACTTAATCAACAAAACTACACCAACCGAATTAATGAATTAAGAAACCATATTAACCTTTTGGCGCCGGAATTATTTTTTTTAATTTTAGAACATTCTGTATATAAACTGTGAATAAAACAGGGACCAAATACGTTAGATTTATGAAACAAACTGCAATTTGAAGAGGAAAAAACGGACAGTGTACACCATGTTTAAAATATTCTGTACCTATATTTGTTGAATAAATATATTAAATGCAACGTTTAGAGGTTAGCGGTGCGGTACGACCACTATAGGGGTCTTTAGGCGTCAAAAGGTTAAAGTCATCTACTGTCCAACGTTTTATCTGAACAATTTTAGAATTATTTAGCCAATCCCATTTGCCTTGCTACCTAGGGTGCAGGTCTACAGCCCCTTAATTGTTGGGATAGCGGGCTCGAACGTCGGTGAGGGCATGGATATTAGTCTGTTTGCTTTGTTGTGTGTTTTGAAGGTAGCGTCCTCTGCGACGAGCTTTCACTCATCACAAGAGTCCTACCTGCTGTGTGTTTGAGTAAGTGAAGATGTATAAACCTCAACAATATGGTGGCCTAGGCCCGAGTTGAGCTTTGCTTTACTGACGAAGGAGAAGAATGTATAATTATTAATTTCATTGCATAATTACTGCTACAAAAAACGTACTTCCTGTTTCCATCAAGTTAGAACCAAATGACTTAAAACTGTAACTGTCAAAATTATCCTTTTGCTATCAGCGATATAATATCAGCTTGAAAATGGTGACGGTGTTGAGAACAACAAATATGAAGAATTTTTTTTTATTTTCACGGATTGTCCCGCAGCCTGTGTACATAAAGATTGTTCTGCTGGCGGCCCGAGATGATTGACTGTGTGTGTGTGTGTGTGTGTGTGTGTGTGTGTGTGTGTGTGTGTGTGGGTGGGTGGGTGTGGGTGTGTGTGTGTTAGGATTCAGTACTTGATGTCGGCCGGCCTTAATGCGTTCCGGAGAATTGGTGGGTTGTCTTCTAATTCGTGGTCTCCGTTTTGTTTATGACAGATTTACAACACAAATGTTTGCGTTTCACAATGACAAGACTGCAAATAGAGAGGAAGGTCATGTTGTCGGTTCATGACAGAAAACAACGCTACAGGTCTGTTGTTTTGTTCAAGCCACTGACATTTAGTCTGCGCAGAAAACGTAATCGATTCGTCGTGGATTCTCAGACTTAGGTCAACCTCTCAGGACGTTTGAGAGTTTTTAAGCTGTAACCGTTTGCGTGTTAGCAAGGAGGTAACTTCAATTTCAACTTAACCGAATCTTCTCTTAAGTCTCAAGATTGTGGCGTTGAAAGTAAACCGGATTGTGAAAGTAGAGAGCCTGCACTTAGTGGATCAATGTGGCTCAGGATAGGGACAGGTGGCGGGCACTTGTGGATGCGGTAATGAACATTCGGATTCCATAAAATGCGGGAAATATCTTGACTGGCTGAGAACCGGTTAGCTTCTCAAGAAGGACTCTGCTCCAAGGAGTAAGAAAGAAAGACAGAAAGAAAGAAAGAAAGAAAGAAAGAAGAAAGAAAGAAAGAAAGAAAGAAAGAAAGAAAGTAAGTAAGTAAGTAAATAAGTAAGAGAGTCTACACTTAAAAGGCTCACTCGGTAGAAGGTGCTGTGACATTAAAATACACACACGATAGGACTCCTCTGGACGAGGGATCGGCCCGTCCCAAACACTTTTACCTGCACAGGCATAAGAGACAAACATCCACGTACACTTGCGGGATTCGAACTCCTGATCCCAACAAGCGACCGACCGCAGGCCTACGCCACTTAAAGACAGCACTAAGTTTAAATAAAATATGCCTATCTTTTTCCCTACTTCTTTATGAAAAAAATTTTGCTCCTATAAATATTTAGCGAGATACGCCCGAGATGTACGGGCGAAACGTGTGTATGTTTGTGTGGGTCTGCACACGAAGTGTACGTTACTGTTGTTCCATATATGCGGAAATTAAGATAAGGGGGAGATTCTTCATTAAATTGCCCATTTTGAATTTCATGGAAATCCGCTCAGCCGTTCTAATATATTTACATTATTACAGACAGAGCGACTTAGTTAACGCTCTGCAAACATGCGAACACGCGGAACAAAAAGAACAGTCCTTCTCTTGTCTACTTATCATTTAATCAAAATATTTGCATATCTCTCGCGGTGAGTCCGTCATACATTTATATAACTATGGCGACACAGGCCATTACGGCCCAGGATCTGCGTTTTCTGTTTTATGATTGTTGTTTGTAAGCATTTTGTGACAGTCCTTGCCCCGAGGGAGATTCAACTGTCGGCAGCAGCGTCTGCCTGCGGAGTACAACATACAGCAGATGTAGGGGGATCAGTCAGGCAACCGTTCTAAATGGCGCCAGAATTTTGTAATTAAAGAAACTACGCTGATTGTGATCCGACCAGTGGAATTATTAACCAAGTTATATACATCTCTTTCCAGTGCCGAGGCGAAATTTTGACAGCCGAAATCTTCAGATGATTGCTATCTGGCAGAGGTGTGACACGGTGGATGATGACGTGGAACATGGACTTATTCTTCTTACGGCATAATAAGCGACTCAGGTTTGGCTAGAAACATGTAGACAAGTAATGGGGTAGCATTATATTTAAGTCTGAGGTGTGTTATTCGAGTTCTCTGAGTAGGATTCGAAACTGCGATCCCGAATTTCGAAAGCAAAAAGGTACTTAAGTGCTTTACACTGGGCGGTGACTTTGATCGGCCTGAAGTGCATCGTTCCGTATAAACAGAAGGACGTATTTTGAGGGTCGGTAAATTTCAATCAATTGCTTAGGATAAGCTGCCCGCAGAAACGACACAATGTCTAAGTAGATAACTGCGCAAGAATTGCCACCATGTGTTTTACCCAGGCACCAAATGGCGTGACCGGACTTACTGATGCATGTAGCCTATATTGTGCCCCTTCCCGCTTTCATTTGTCTTATGGATGAAGGTCAATTTGTAGATCTGAAATTAAATGTCTGATAGCCATCTTTCACAAAGCCTTTCACTTTTCAATGTCGTCATATTTTCTGTCTATTGTTTCCGTATATGAAACATTAGTTATTCATTAAAATATTCGTCATATTAAATCACAAAGTGCATTAGAATTAATTAACCGCATTTATTGTTTAAAAAGTTACCACAAACCTAAAGAAAATAGACAAATTTTGGAACTAAGCTTAGATGGATGATATTTCGAAGGTGACAATAAAAGAGATGTGGTAGGAATGTCTAGACCAGCGGTTCCCAAAGTATGCTACACGGATCCAAAAGGATGCGCGTAGTACAGGTTATCCTTGAATGCATTTCTGTAATGGCTGCTTTGAAGTTTACAAATTTCTTAATTAATGGAACAATGTTTCCTTCAAAGTAATCGAGGAACTTCTTTAATTAGCGATGTGTTTATTTCTTATGACCTCCAGAATATATAATTAAGAGACCTCTTGTACCTACAAAGCGAGAGACAATTTAATTAACGTCAAATTATGAAGTTCCCATTGTTAGGTATGCTACTGGTATGTACTCGTTCCTATCTAAAATTAAGTCTGAGATATAAATTTGTAATTTTGGCTCCTATCTTCCGGTATATATATTTACGTGAACAGTGATGTGAGGATCTGCGGTTATTTTTCGAAGCCAACAGGGTTCCGCGGGCAAAAACCTTTGGGAAACACTGCTATAGACTGTTCCGGTTGCTCAGGATAGGGACCACAAATACTACCCTAGACTTCTATGACATGTGGAAGGTTTCTTTCGTAACTGAGGAATTTTAAGGTTTTGAAATGATCTGTGGGCCGCTGCGTTACATATTGGTTGGCTTGCAGTTTTTGCGAACGTACTTGTCGCAGCTAGGCGTACATGGTGTAACGTTGTGTAATTTAATTGGTTTACATCACAGAAAGTGTATTAGAAATGCAGAAACAATTGGCGACTTTCCAGCATGCGCGAAATAGTATGATTATATCGGGTTACATCTACAGCGCTCGTGTCAAGGATTACTGTTCATGTCCGCTTGTCTGCTGACGAATAACTACGGCAGTTAACTCAATAGAACAGAGTCTGTCTTCAGAAACTGATAGTCGCTCGTCTGGTCATGGAAATGTCCTTTTGTTTGGAGGTGGAAGGTTCATTATCATTTCTAAAATGTTTCGCTACCGATTGCTGTGCTCAACCGAAGCAATCTCTTTCAATCGAGCCCTATTTTAATATTGTCTGTTCGTCACCTCTAAAGTGATCCAAGTGTTTCCTTTATCCTTCAAGTTTTTCGTCCAAAATACTGTACAAATTTGCCTTCACTCCCATGCGTGTTTCACGTTCCTCCCATCTAATCCCCTTGACTTGATTGTCCTTATGTATGTGGCGAATAAGATAAATTGTGAAGCTCCTTTTTTCATTTTGTAGCGATAAAATTGTTGCCAAAAAAAAAATCCAAACCATATACTCTGTGTCACGTTTTGTCACTAGCTAAATCACTGTCAAGCTGGCAAACCGCCTGTTTGCCGGCCGTCCGCAACTATTTCCAGCATTGTCGCAGCGACCCTCCGTACTTGGATACACAGTGTACTCGTGTACTCCGTACACTGTACACTCACAAACTGGATGCTTGCTCTGGAGAAAAAACACTCCGGAAGTAAACTACTCCCCCACTCGGATATCCGGGGGGGGGGGAGTGTTTTTATGGAAAACATCGCGCAGCATACGAAGAGAGAGGAAAATAGGTACTTGGAACGTTAGGATTCCTCACCCAATATTGTGCGGGTGATAAAATCGAGA
>Ga0123355_10013642_pt1 | contig 12657 bp, 3 predicted proteins | sample TergutEmb28metaG_3_FD_89872 | JGI IMG/M metagenome (GOLD analysis project Ga0123355, IMG submission 89872) | Embiratermes neotenicus P1 segment gut microbial communities from Petit-Saut dam, French Guiana - Emb289 P1 | ecosystem: Host-associated > Arthropoda: Insects > Digestive system > Gut ...
TGGCCATTATCTCCGTAACCGTTCCGCTTTGGACATAGGTGTTTTGGGTTATATCGTTATACTTTAACATAAGGAATACCCTCCCGAAGTCTGGCACATTCCTCCTGGGACACCCTGTATAAGACCTCCCTCCTAACTGAATCATAAGCTTTCTTGAAGTCTATAAAGAGCTGATGAACTTCTTCATTATATTACCATTTTCTCTCAAGTATTTGGTGAATGCAGAATATATGATCAATAGTTAACCTGTTGCGTCAAAAGCCACATTGATGATCCCCAATAATTTCCTTTGCATATGGAATTAACCTTGAGAGCAGGATGTTGGATAAAATTTTGTGATATGCATCTATAATTATTAATCTGTTTTATCCCCCTTCTTATGAATAGATACTATGATCGACTCTTTCCACTCTTCAGGCAGTTTCTCCTTCTTCCAAATAGAAGTAATAAGTTTATGAATCTCCAAGCAAATTGTTCTACCCCCTACTTTAATCAGTTCTGCCGGTATTTGATCAATGCCTGGGATTTGTGACTTTTTAGCTTGTCGATAGCCAGCTCAACCTCAGAGGCACTTAGCTCGGGTACTAGTAGTTCTGCTGTGCCTGCCCAACATCCTTAACCCCATGCACGTTAAATAGCTGGGAGAAATGTTCCTTCACCTAGCCACAAACTGTGGGAGTCTGCGCCCAAGCCAACTTTCTCATCATTCATCCCACTTGCTGAAGACCTATCTTAATATTATCCTCCGATAAACACCTGGGTCTTCCAAGTGGTCTCTTTCCTTCAAGTTTCCTCACCAAAACCCTGTATACACCACTCTTTTCCCCCATACGTGCAATGTGCCCTGCCCAACTCATTCTTCTTGATCTGATCACCCAAAAAATATTTGGTGAGGAGTAGAGATCATTAAGCTCCTCAATATATAGTTTTCTCCACTCCCCTGTTACCTCAACCCTCTATGTCCAATATTTTCCTCAGCATCCTATTCCCAAACACCCTCAAGGTACAGTCCTCCAACTACGTGATCGGCCAGATTTCACACCCATACAAAACAAAAGCAAAATTGCATATCTGATCTTTATCCCTTCCACAAACCAATTCAAGACACACGGTTTCACCATGCAAGCGCATAACCCCCCCTACATCATCCCCACTCCCAAACACTTCACTTCTCATGCCACAACTTAGTTGCAACTGGTACACCACACCGACAACACACACCACCAACACTGTGGTAAGTATCTCATCAACCAACGTTTCACCTTTCACAACATTCCTTTATTCAATAACTAACCATGTACTGACATATTCTTATATATACAATACCACTTCATTACAGGATTGTAACTTACCAGTTTACTGACTTAATCATAACTCTGCAAACACTAAACAATTTTACCTTCCACAATTTTAATAATTATCCATTCTTAGCCTATATTTATATTACTTAAATAATTTTAACCAAAATTATATAATTTTAATTATTATGGAGTGATGGTGACACGGTTAACCACCACTGTGTTCTTGTAATAAGAACATCACCTTGAAGATGGCCGGAATACTGGTGAAAACATGTTGGTGAGAATATTGTGAATACAATACATCATAGAATATTAAAGGGCATTTTGTAGGTTATTCTTATACTTTTGAAATTAAACTTTCTACCAATCAGTAGCTTTCCAAAAATAACTTCCTTCGGTCACTAGAACTATTTCTTCAATTAACGGAAGTGACACATTACAGCATGTAAATAAAAGTAATGCCCCGTAAAACCACACGTACAGCCTACTATCATTATGTTTGATTAATCTGTTGGAAGCAGATGGTGCAGTGTGCATTTATTTCTGAAACCCGCGTGCACAACGAATCATCACAACACAACAGCTGCCGTGTAAATCTGCAACACTCAGAATCGGTGTTGATAAAATTCAATTATGTTAGTTCATACCGGACTGAACTCGAAAATTATATGACCGTAACATCCTATGTACGCTGGAAAATTACGACTGATTCCTACCTTTTTCCAAACTCCTTACATTTCGTGACGTCAAAGTAATGCGGATTCGATGAATGAGAGCTGCTTCGGTGCCAGGTTTCTCTGGATCCTTGTTAAATGACTATGAACACAAGAATAGGAATAATTAAGGGTCACGTGCACGTGGTCCTTATTAATGTTGCAGCACAGTATCAAATCTACTTCTAAATTACACGGCTCATACACTGATGTACACGACTTACCATATTCAAATGCCGCTCAATTCCTGGTCGAGATAATCAATTTCTTGGTCTACAAATTGATCAGCGCTGAACCAGTTGAAACGTTCCCACACACAATCTACCACATCCTTCGCGCAAATGGCCGCCGCTACACATGGATCAGTTGGGGTTTGAACTTTCATCATGCACAAGTTACATGGTAGCCAATGCCCTAAAGAAATTTCCCTCCGAATCAATGTTTATTCTAGACTATATTGAAAACCCTGCCAAGAAATTATTTTCCTTGCCACAATTTTAACATCCGCGCCACAATGAACATTTTCTATAGATAATATTGTGCAAAATTACCATTCGTACCTTCATGTATGGTATACATAGCTCTGCATTTGATTTAATGCGTGTGATAAATCAAATCAGCCCAAGCACTTCCTAGAAACTTTACCCGTAATAAGACAACTGAAATATTTCGGATATATAATGCACACGTCAGACTTACTGGAGAAAGATTATACACATACGCATTTCATTAATCCGTAATACAGCCTAAACAGCTATTTGATATGAAGCAAGTCACTGAACGTCGATCATAATCAATATCATACAATTTAAAAATAATAATAATAATATACATGTCAAGAGGATTAATATTTGATATTTGGACTGACCGATGGCAGTAGACGAAGAGAGAAACATCGCTTACTGTCCGTCGAACACAACTAGAATAGAATTAGAAAAGGAGATAGTCGAAAGATGCAATACAAAGACGAAATGCGAGGAACTCTTACGATGAACTGGCGCGACATCTTTGCTGTTACGCAAAACACAACGTAATGGAGGAAGGCGTCGTACAAGGCTGTAGCACAGAGGAAACGACAAAAAAAAAAAATGGCTGAGGGCAATAAGACCCAGTGCTTCTTACTAATTAAATCCAGCAGGATCACAAGAGGCCCCTTGTGACCTTAAGGAATTATACTATTCATCGAAATTAAAATGCCCCACTGTATTAAACATTCCTTTATAACGGTGTAAGGTTGGGTCAAATTCTGTTCAGATTAACCTGGTGAATGCCAATGTAGTACCGGCTCCAAAGAAGCCAAACCTCTCACTAGAGCAGTCAGCATGTACATAAAGCGTACACATGGAACTATACAGCCATGAAACTGAGAAACGAATAGTCATAATAGCGATGTAATTGTATAGTCACAAGGCCAACGGTTACGTTGCGAGTAACAGCTGAACAAAATTTGCTGATGTTTCACATTTGCCGCACTTGATCACCGTGAAGATACAGGTACTGCTTTTGTTGGTATATGTAAAGAAGAAGAAGAAAAAAACCAACATTCTCAACATATCAAAACTATAAAATGTATTACACCAAGCCATTGATGTCCCCTGCATATTCCTGTAGAAGTGGGCACATAAATCAACGATGTTATTCCCATATGAAATTAGTAGGGGTTTGGGAAGTGAGGTACAAGTGTTCAAGCAAAAAGAAGTGAAACAAGTGCTATGTGCACTTGATAAGGTCTTCTGGGTTATAATGCCATTTGCAATACTGCCTCCACATTCCAGGCAAGTGTGGTTCATTGGGATGCCAAAATGTTTGCATAGAGTTGTTTTCTGGATATTGGCCAATTGTAGTTACAGAAGGGGGTAGATAGGATCTGACTGGTACTGAGCAAATTGTAGTAGTTTAAAGTGACTTAAGCGGTTATTATCAAGGCCCCCAAATGGTGCGAGTTGTGGAAGTTATGCATACCAGGTTTCTCTCTGCTATGCAGGTGGGCATTTTATTCCTGTATTAATGTAATGTGATGATGCAGTGGCAAGAAGTATTCTGAGAACTGGATTCTTCTGGGTTAGTACGCAGTTTTAATCTACTTCACAGCAGAAGCTTGAAATCACGCAAGAATCATTGTTCTAGGACAGCACCTCCCACCTCCTTTCTTGAAATAGAGGGATGAGGCTTCCACAATCTGCATAGGGAAAATCTCTCGTGTTGTACATTGCCAGCGCATAGCTCAATCCCTTATGAACTGGTCCTTATCCCTGATTGCTATTATCTGAGCAGCAACTAATGGCCAAGGTCCATACTGTTTTCTGCTGCATCCCACTTTACTGGTTGGTAACAGCATATGTGGCAGTGGTGTTCATCAACCCGGTCTTGATAGAGTGACAGGTTTGTGTAGTATAAACCTCATGCCTGGCAATTAAAGGCCAGCAGGTGAGTAGGAGGCCAACCATATTGGAGTCTGCCCAGCACTGTGCTCTTGTGGTTGGAAACATTTTGGATTACTGGGAGGATGGCTGCTACTATGTGGCTACCTCCCAGTGGTCTTATTTTAGCTGAGGCAGGTTCACAGCGCACAACATATATGTTTGGTTTTGTCCATTGTTTGGGAAGGGTGATTGTAGTATATCAAGTTCAGCTGCAGACTCTCCTGCTTGTTCAATGGATGGCATACACATTTGCATTCAAATAAACAGGTCAGTTTCTGTATACCTTGTTATCCAAGCATCCAAAGGCTAATTTTTCTCACTGGAAACTCCCCAACTCCACCAGCTTGGTTCAACTCCTGTCACCTCTAATCTTTCTATTGGTCTGATTGGCCAGTATGTTGGAAACCTTTCCCACATAATCAACACACTGCCCCCCCCCCCCCCCCCCCCCAAAAAAAAAAAAACTGTCATCCACATAATCAAATGTCACCCAGAAAATGGAGGCAGCCTTTTCACCAAAAATGCAGGGTTAAACACATTACCTTCCAGTGCATATATCCAGAAAACTAAAAGTAACACCCACCATACATGTATATTGTAAATACTGTTTAATGATCAGTCTCTTCCAATGTAAGAGTCCTTTGTTAACACTGCAAGTAACATCATAAGGTTGTCATATCAACAGATGACTGACATGCAAGATGGTTGTACACATTCAGTCACAGAAAGCAATACGGAATACTTTGCGTAGGGTACGTAAATATCAGTTAACGTCAAATGGGAGGACTGAGGAAACGAGCAGAACATCCACTGCTTTAGTTGGCAAATGATTAAACTTTCCCAGTGTTAAAAAGAAACACAGAGTTTATTAAAAAATTACATAAAAGAATTCTATTTCTTCCAGTCAAACTTGTTCTTTCATACAAACTACATCAGGCTCTGAACAGTTTTAATTTGAAGTGACTTCAAAAGCTAATATGTTATCTAAATAAAAATACACATTTTCTTCAACACCCAATCTTAAATATGCATAGCTCCTACGTTTCAAAACATTATGAAATAAGGAAACTAGTCCATTAAGTGACATCACCATTACTGACTGAAAAATTACTAAAAAAATAAGACGTAACCAATGAGCAGCAGTGTAGTGGGTTCATATTTTGACCATTGTTAACAAATATTGGTGTATGTACTGGTATATAATGCCAACAAGACTGTGACCAATAATCAAGTAGGATACTTCTTAATGTTTAACAAATCAGCAGTGTAATATCATATACATACATACACCTGGGAGTCTTCTGTTTTACCTGAATTCCAATAAGACAGGGTTGTATTAGTGGAAAATGTACGTACAAGATAAACACAACTTCACTATACGCAAATTGCATGAATGGCCTACATTTATTATCAAACATGAACCATACCAGCAAACTTTGTATCTGTCAAATGTTAGAAGCTCTAATCATAACCGTTCCCACATAACAATTAAGGGCTGCACTATAGCACAGCTAATAACCATAGAGGTTTCACTTGATTCCAAGTACAATCCTTGCAGGTGCATTCAGCATTTTAAATGTCATGTAACACAGTTCCATAAAATCCAAACTCAAGAGACCAAAAAAAAAATGATAATAATGGAAACGATTTACGACTATATGATGCAAACAAACAACTTGTCCAGCAACAGCATGGAGGTAGTAAAACTGAATACAAATAATCCTTAGCCTCTAAAATCCATTTTCTAAAGAGAATGAATACTTCAAGTCACTGTATAATCATGAATGGGTGGACCCAGTGGCATCTTACTTATCTGTGTGATATTTTATGAACACTGAGATTATACAAATAACTCATCCTGACACACACACATGGCACACCTGGCAGACTGCAGGATATGCTTCTTTTGTACACCAGCAAAATGATCCGCATGAGGAGGCAAGTATTTACAAACCACATCTACTACTTCGGAACATTTTGGCTGTGACAGACAACTAAGTGTTTTGAGTAAGTCACATATACAACTGAGGATGACAGGCTCATAGTATATGAACACACAAATGCCACTTAAAGATGACACAATTAGTGTTCATTTATCACTAATGATGACAGGCTCACAGTATATGAACACTCAAATGCCACTTAAAGATGACACAATTAGTGTTCATTTATCACTGATGATGGGCTCACAGTATATGAGCACTCAAATGCCACTTAAAGATGACACAATTAGTGTTCATTTATCACTAATGATGATGGGCTCACAGAATATGAACACTCAAATGCCACTTCATGATGACACATTTAGTGTTCATTTATCACTAATGATGATGGGCTCATAGTATATGAACACTCAAATGCCACTTAAAGATGACACAATTAGTATTCATTTATCACTACTGATGACGGGCTCACAGTATTTGAATACTCAAATGCCACTTGAAGATGACTTATATTAGTGTTCATTTATCATTAACAAGTTACACTTATTGAAATAAGCTGCACACAGTACTTCAAACTGATCAACTACAAATCAGTAGACCACACATTTCAGCAGAATTGTGCCACCTTCAGGGACATACAGATAAAATATGTTAAGTTTAATATCTATAAACATTTTACCAAAGGTTTTTGCTGTCACAGCGTACTAAAGTTTTAAATTTAAAACTTTTAACAAGTTTTTACCTATTTATACACCTCTAAATTCTGCCAAATGTGCAAGGTTATGTGTATTTTTAATAAATAAACCTAACACTGACGGACTCAAGATGATTTTTACGTTTAAACTGAAAATATGAAACACTGAACAGTAAGGATAGCCACAAGAATGGTGTGAAAGATTCCAACAACCACAAAAACTCAAGCAATAGAGAAATACAAAAGCACAAAGCTTTAAGGTTAGTGAAGGCTGTAAAACAAACAGTGGGTATATCAAGTGCCTATGCTAAAAACTTACAGAAAAATGTAAAAAAATATATATATTTTTTTTAAGCAATGAGATGGAATTTCTGGTTAAACAGATTAGAATGTTCCAATTCAGAAGCTTGTACCCATTCCCTAGAATTATCTACACGAAACATCCATAACCTGTATTTATTTCTTGAAGTTTTACATGAATTAAAAAGGTGACTAGCTGAAAACAGATCATTTCAAAATAAATGTTCCAACTTTGCACTAGTGTCTTTGAAAAAGGAAATTATTTTTCTCCAGATTTGCTTTCCATGTGTGCTTTTCAGTCACCAGCTAAGGAGATCCTGTCTGGCTGATCCAGAGGCGTGTTTTAATGAATGGAAGCTGTAAGTTTTTCAGAGAATCAAGCAAACTGAATGCTGTGGAAAGGCTCATTTTTCTCTAGATTTGCTTTCCATGTGTGCTTTTCAGTCACCAGCTAAGGAGATCCTGTCTGGCTGATCCAGAGGTGTGTTTTAATGAATGGAAGCTGTAAGTTTTTCAGAGAATCAAGCAAACTGAATGCTGTGGAAAGGCTGGGAGCTTGCAGTAACACAGCACACAAGCCAATTATCAGAGGGATAATGCAGACAAGTACTGAAGGTAATCAGAGATTCAGTTCTATTTTGTGCAAGATATAACCTGACTTGCAGTTGCAATAACAAGTTTGTTGGGAAATAGGACCAGATATTTCTGGTCATATCAATGAACAAATGTGTTAAAACAAAACTGTAAGGACAATAAAACTGCAAATAGATAAGGCATTTCTCTTTGCATATTGAACTTAAGCTACAGACCTTAAAAGAAGCAAAACCAAAAGAGATTACTGCCCCAAGCACAGAAAATGCAACATTAATCTAGTGTTGGATACAACACCAGGTACTTCTACTAGAAACGAATTAACATAAACAATCACATGTGAAGATAAACAATACATACGCAACTGAAGAACTAGTTAGTTATTTAAATGTTAATACTCTGAGTAAAATTTGCAACAGCATAGAATACAGCTGCACAGAATTTGTGACACTTAAGGTTTAGCACACAGCCTTTTATGTGCCCATTTTCTGTTGCAGCCAGAGCAATGCTCCATTTAAATGCCCAATGTGGCACAGTGTTTTCCCTTTTGGATGAAAAGGATGCACATTTATTCTGAAAACACCATCCCAATCGTCCAATGACAGTTAAATGTTTCATGTAAGTTTGCACAGCTGACATCTCACAAACTATTGTGATAATTTATATGTGAGATAACGAATCTACAGGCTGAAAATGATAGAAATGGTAATAATGTGCAGACACGTGAAACCTAAATTAGTATGTGAGTTTTAACATGTTTTTAAGTCTTGTGTGCTTGCATATGCTATGCAGTCATTCACATATAGCAGTACATGACATTTTGAAGTGCCTCTATTTGCCAGGTCTGGTTTTCCCTTCATACAACGAACGTGCCCAGTTGTCAAGATGGCAGCTCTCACTACAAGATGCCAGTTACATCAATGAGAAAACCAGTCTCTAGAAGAGAACAGGATTCATTTATTGTGAATTGTCAAGTCAAGTAGATAGAGTAAAAGCCCTTTTATCCATGTAAAATGAAGTCAAGTGAACGAACAGCTCCCAGACATTTATAAGTGTACCCCATGTAAGTGCTGTACCTCAACAATGGACAGCTTCAGTATACCCATGTTCATCAAAGAAGTTTCCTTCTGTTGGTGGTTGGTGTGCTTTAACATGCACACTTATGTTTTACCTCTCCATACCACTGCTGTCCGTTCTCCCACTACTAGCCCATATGCCACCTAATTTCACTTTTAGTGCTTTACATCCATATGGCATGTCCACAATGGTTTGGTCTAACAATACCATAGCAGCTTACCTTTATGGTAGCCAGATCAACTGACAGAGCACAGGAAAGAATAAACACACTTTTCACATTAAAGTTGTATCAACACTCATAACTTGTCATATTCCACATGGTTTTCTAAGTTTATAATAAGAAAACATAATGGATGTTAAACTGGATGAACCTAAAACCTCGGCTTCACAATATATCTTCCACCAAACTTTAGATAGGAAAGTCATGTGCCTCTTTTTAAACCAAAATGTATGACAAAATAAGTGTCCTTCATAGAAGTCATTTAGTGCCCACAGTAAATCTCCCTTTTGACCAGCCAATGACGATTAAGATGACTGATCAGACCCCAACCCTCCAGCAAAAAAGGTTGCCAAACATGGCTCAGATGAAAAAAGGTAAATGCACAGATGTCAAAAACAGGCAAATCTCTTGCAGCAACTTGGAAAGGACAATGAAGTGGGCAAATCTACAAGCAGTCCACGTGTATAAAAACACACTCATACACAAATACATGCACGTATCCTACGGCATTTAAACACAAACACCACATTTCATACATGTGATGAAGTGCTTTGCACATGGTACTGAACATATACAAATTTCTACAACTACTCAGACATACCTAACAAGAAATGTTACGAAAAGTGTGACTGTTGAGTGCTGTAAAATTACTAATATTGTGTCAGTTTGGGAAATATACAGTAACTAGCCCCATGTTTGTTAATTCACCAAATGTTTCTTGTTGGTTACAGCCATGCCTCTAAGACCCTGAAGAATCAGTCCATGCTTTCATTCCAGCTAATCCATACACCCCGCTGTTCTCATCTGCTTTCACCTACAATCAAAATTAACACTGCAGTCCAACCCGTATATAGCACGTGAAGGAGCGAGGAGGAAACCACCACTGCTGACAAGCAGTGAGGCTCTAAGAAGCAACCACATCTGCAGTACTAATCAGTTAATAACTGAAAGTAAAGCTTACATAGAAATGCTAACAATGACATGTGTGACAACCATCTTAAACTGAAACCTCCTGAATATTCTGTAGCATGTGCTGCTCCTGATACTCATTCAGTTTACACTTGGCCTTCAGCACTGAATCCACCAGTCTGACATATACTATATCCAAACACTCCAGTAGCACAGCCAATATCTGACACAGTACCACTTACCATAATTTTGTGTTAGTGAAACTCTACTAAACTGCTGCTAATGAGTAGCTGTCTATACAGCACAGACTGAAGACCATGATATCACCTAATCTTCGGGATCATGTGCACAGAAAAGGAACTGGCAAAACACTTAAACTAAGACAAATTCACAGATGTCCATATCAAAGCAAATTAATGAGGTAACACTGTTCATGCACATTACCATGTCGACAGCAAAAACTCCACTGAAAGGCGTCCGAACCAGAAACAGTGGATTTGAGAATCGTGGCAATTAAACAGTTCACTGACTTCTGATAACGGAAAATGAACACTGAAATAGTGAAGGCTTAAAACAACAGTATATGGAGGCTCTTGCTGTTTATGCATTATTGTTCTAAGTTACAGTTCTGATCAGTGGGCCAAGGGCGCCTTTCTTCCATCATATGTTAGCTGCCGGGCCATAACCTTCAGCATGGTACCACAATAACAGAATCTTATTGCATATATGCTGAGGAGGAAAGGGAGCAAGATAGTGTGCAGCATTTGCACCGGGTGTTGCACTTACCAGAATACAGTATACTCATACAACATACCATTGTAAAATGGAACATGTACTGTTCTACCAAATGGTACCACTCTTGAATATACCAGTTACCTATTTGAAATCAAGGTCACATCTCCACGACATTACTGTAACCACTATTTATACTTGTACCTACATGGTAACACTGACACAATTATTACCCTTACACTAATACAAAAGAACAGGTTTCCAATCTACAGAATAGAACATTTTGATACAGCACTAAAATTACATGTATATTGTTCAGATTCTTGTATAAAAATATTGGCCGACCACTTTCACAGAAGCCTGAATCTCAAATCAATGGATATACTAAATCAATGCCACTTCTATTCCATCTCAACAAACAATTAATGTCTGGGCAAGTATGAAAATAGAAAAACACACACATACACAGGATCCAACTTATCCCCCTGTTTAAAATGCATATGCAGTAGTGAAAACTTACAGACATAACATAAAATATTACGATTTCTTTCACTTACTCTGTACTACATGGCAATCTAACATTCACTTGACTGTCACCAGCTGCGACAAGTGCTACAAAAAAAACCTCACGACAATGCGTCACTTGCAAGGCCTTTGGTTCCACTACACTACTGTCAGAGGCTGTCATTAGTGTATTCTAAACGGCGGTGATGTCTGCTGTAAAAAAGAGGAACCTCAGAATGAAAACCATAAAGAACAATGCCTGCAAAATACTTGTTCATTCTAGCAAAGTGACTTGATCTTTCTCAAATATATATGTATACTATGACCTCAGAAAAACCCCATGCCATCTTTATTAATATTCAAACACATGATGGCACAAAGTCACTTAACACATGATGCTAAACATGTTGCCCCTAGTGTCAAGTGCCTTCTGCATCACCTGCATAATCAAAACAATATATCCTGTAAGATATCTGAAGTAATTTACTCTCCAGATTAATCAAATCATATGACCAATTCAGCACATACAAATAGCTATAATAAAGTACTGCCCATATGGGGAATGTGGTACTCCAACAAGCACAACAAAGAAACCCCATGCATAAGTTAAGACAGCATTCAAGTGCAAAATACTGCTGAATCTCTTTGTTACCCACAGCTATTTCACCATGACATTAACTTCATACGATTACCTCGTGTAACAGGAAATCATGAAGCCTACATGAAAATGTACGGTAGTTGGTAGGGGGAGAGAAAAGGAGACATGATTCACAACTAAGTTACTGGAAATAAAGGCTTCTATAATAACAATGTGAAATGAAATATGAGTGTCATGGAAAAAGTCACTAACCATACTTCCTAGCAAAATCACTTTCAGTAGCCTAGACAACTGTATTTTTAGTGATGAAACGATTTGCCTTTAAATGTCAAAATGTTTACTGTAAATTTCTGTACCACAAAGCAATGTCTGGCCCTGTATATTCACTGAAATATAATCATTTTCCCCATTAATGTTAAATTCAATTTCTCAGACTTTCTGGAATGTACTTGATAACTTTTCCCTTCAGACCAATAATATGCACATTTATTTAAAGAGCTTCTTATCATATGCTAAAGTAAAAAGCAGCAGTAAACCATAACAATTAAAAAAAAAAAAAAAAAATAAAAATAAATAAAAAATAATAACCACCAACAAATTACCACTAAAAAATTCTTCTCAAACATCTGCAGTAAACTAAACAAAATAAAAA
>Ga0123355_10013643_pt1 | contig 12657 bp, 9 predicted proteins | sample TergutEmb28metaG_3_FD_89872 | JGI IMG/M metagenome (GOLD analysis project Ga0123355, IMG submission 89872) | Embiratermes neotenicus P1 segment gut microbial communities from Petit-Saut dam, French Guiana - Emb289 P1 | ecosystem: Host-associated > Arthropoda: Insects > Digestive system > Gut ...
AACCGCCCCGGTCCGGAAAACAGTGGCGTACCACCTTATGTAATTAGAGGTACACGAAACGATTTAATTCATGTTGTACGGTTTGGGCATCCCAATAATTATCGCATGACACAAGCGGGAACACCATATTATTTTCCATCAAATTATGCGTCATATGTAACACGAACAGCGTTAGTATATGCTTTTGAACAACCCGGCGCGGTTTTAGGCGGTGAGCCGACATCTCATTTACATATAACTGTTACACAACTTGCAAACGGAACTTCAACTTGGCAATACGATGAAAATTTTATACCATCAAGGAGAGTACGAGTAAACGGCGAGATAAATGCGGAACAAGAGGGAACTCCAAACGGTGGCGGCTTAATTGTCTCGCCTGTGTTCCACATCACAAACTCCCACGTGAACAATCCTTTGATGTTCCGCTGGCAATCAAACACTCCTGCAGGGACTCAATTATTAGATGAATACCACAATCATATTGCAACATATCCGAACCTTCCAAGCAACAATGTTTTTCACAGTTTAGGTTTTCGATTAGCAGTGCCTGAAAATGTTGACTTTACAAGCGCAAGTATTGATATTGTAGGAATTCATGACGCATACTCCGGTCAAGTTTGGACTTCACGAACCACACTACACGAAGATACTTGGCAAGAGATGCTGTTTTACATCCCCGCGATGAGAGCAACGGCAACTATGACTCCACCTGAAGCTAGAGAACCCGGACAATTCCGCATACTTAAAACGAATATGCAGGGAACTCAATTAGCGGGGGCAGTATTTGAGATAACAGGAAACGATCATCGCCTCCCGATGACTGTAACAGTGCCTTTGAATGGTTGGACTTCACCTGAATTTCCTATAGGAACAGTGATAACCGTTCGTGAAACAATACCACCGGCAGGTCATTTGCTTGGCGCGAATCCTGTTCAAACGATTACAATAGGGCAAACGGAAATTGTAACATTAACATTCCAAAATCCTGAAGTTCCGCTGGATTGTCCGCCGTGTCCCGAACGTCCGCCGTCAATTGTGCGAATTCAGAAAATTAATGCGTTATCGAGAGAAAATATCCCCGGCGCGCTTATCAGACTTCGCGGGATTTCTTCTCATTCGATAGTCACGCCGGATGGTTATTTATCGTTAAATACCACAGGCATTGACGTTTCACAGGTGCTTACCGCAGGCGCGACAATCGCGCCCGGCGAAATAACAAGCGTTGTAACCGATGGAGTTTGGACAATATATAATTTGCCTTATGGGGCATTTTTTGTCGAGGAACTCCGCGCCCCGGAGTCCTTCTCACTCCTTCCGGCAAATACCGGACAAGCGTTTTGGCACTTGCCGCCCGATATAGGAATAGAAGCTGACGGAACACCAATTCTATGCCCCGAAACCGGCGCGGTTTTGGACATTGAAATAGAATATAGAATCATTGAACATCCGCAACACGGATTGACAAATATGATCTTGAAAACATTCGAAAATTTTCCGTTCGGAATAATTGAGTTGGAGAAAATTTGTGAGGCTACAAGACAGCCAATCCCCGGCGTTGTCTTCCAAATAGAAGGATATTTTCCTGAAGGAAATCAACAAGGAATCCCGACACAACGAATGGCAACCACAGATTCCAGAGGACGTATACGGTGGGAGGATTTGCCTGCTGGATTATTTGCAATAACCGAACTGTCAAGCGCGCCCGGATGGATAAATTCCGGCGAAACCATAACAGTCCCGTTGACATGGGGGCAGACGGCTACCGTGGTTGTAACCAATACGCCGAAAAGTTCGCTCGAAGTTTTGAAAATATGCGGTGATACTTCCGCCCCTCTTGCCGGCGCTATTTTTATGCTCCGAGATCCAACCACAGGCGAAACATGGCAAGCGACATCGGAGGCAAATGGTGTTGCAGTGTTTGGTAGAGGTTCAAACGGCAATACATTGTATCCAAATAAAGTCTACCATCTGACTGAACTCCAAAGCCCCGAAGGATTCGTATTACTTGCGCGGCTACACGAAGTTGTACTATCGCCGGGTAACGATAATCGCATCACCGTCCGAAATTGGCGAAATCCGTCATTGACGATAATTAAACGATGTCGTGATACTCACGAAAGATTGCCCGGCGCGGTGTTCGAGGTGCAATTTGAAAACGGACAAACCGTTAGCGGTTCACCGTTTACCACAGATAGCAATGGTGAAATCGTGTTGCCGTGGACTTTGCTTGAAGGTGATGCAGAAAGAACCCTATTAATTTCTGAGATTTCCGCGCCGTTTGGCTTCCATCTTGACGATCCGAATTGGCGATTGGTAACAATGCGGCAGGGTGAAAATAATATCGTAACATTTGAAAATACGAGAATGCCAACAATTACAGTAATCAAGCGGGATTCCGTTACAGGCTTGCCAATCCCGAATACCGAATTTACAATCGAAAAACTTGATAATCCGGGACGCGGAATGTTGACCGGAAATCCGTTCCGAACTGATGAAAACGGAAAAATTGTGATTCCGTATCAGCACGAGGGAATTTTCAGAATTGTTGAAACGATGGCAGGACGGCATTATTGGTTAGACTCGAATGAGGCAAATAGAACATGGACAATCGAATTGCGCGGTAACGAGGATTATGTGCTAAACGTGGAAAACACGTTATTGCCGTCTCTTATTATCACAAAAATGAACGCGCTCAATAATCGCCCCGTACCGCTCACTCATTTCCGTGTAGAATTTGAAGTTCCCAACAGTCCAAATATTGAGTTGATTGGCAATTTTGTGACCGATTCTCGTGGACAAATTATATTGCCATTTGTACGACCGGGATGGTACAGATTAACAGAAACACGCGCAGGCGTTGGAATGTCATTGCCGTCAAATCCTGTTACGCGTGTGTATCTTTCCCCCGGTCAGAATACATACTCGCTTTTGGATTTGATACCGAACTTGATGGAACGAGATGCAGGACGGCAAGTTTCTGTTTCTTCTTCCTCTTCTACCTCATCAAATCCGAGCGATGGAAATGATGATAATAACGCTGACAATGATTTGCCGCCGACTGATGATGACGATAATGGCAATAACGACTATACGGAAGAATCCGAATCGCCATCGAATCCGTCTAATCCATCATCGAACGGCGTAACGGTAACAGACGGTGACGATTGGCTTACAGGCGAAAATATATGGAATTTTCCGCTGAATTCAATCGTTGTAAAAAAATCATGCGCGAATACAGGAACAATGTTGAGCGGCGCGACCTTTGAATTACGCCGAGTGACCGGGGGAACATCGGGAACAAGCGGAACACTTGTCGGTACTTACACCACCGGGGCGTCGGGGATCATCGTAATCACAGGGTTAGAGCCGGGCGGTTGGATAATCGAAGAAGTAATTCCGCCGAATTCGTTCACATTGGCGGAGAATAACATACAACAAGCATGGCTTGCGCCTGACCAAGCAAGCATTGTAGAGTTAAATTTCCGTAATGTTCCCTATGGCTCGTTGCTCATCGTGAAAACGGATAGCACGAACGGTCGCGGGTTGGCAAACGCGCGATTCCGCGTGACTTACGCTGACGGAACGGTTGTCGGTAATGCAAACGGAATTTTTACAACTTCGGCAAACGGCGAAATTCTAATCTCGAATATTGCGCCGGGAAGTTCGCTTGTGGTGACTGAAATCGCCAGTCCGCCGGGCTTCCAGCTTGATTCAACACCGCAGACAATTCAAATCGGAAGTACAGGTAGAACGTATCGTTTAGAGTTCCGAAATACTCCGATTCCGCGTCAAACTTTGACGATTGAGAAGGTGGACGATAGAGGCGTAATGTTAAGCGGCGCGAGGTTTGAAATACGCCGTCCGAACGGTCAACTTTATACTACTCTAACTACTGACCGTTGGGGTTTGGCGAGTGTTTCATTAGATGTGGGTGCGTGGCAAATTTTAGAGGTCGCTGCACCGATTGGTCACACGATAGATGAACCGTTGAGGGTGATTGAACTTCGCCCTAACGAAAATCGCGTGGAACGGTTTGTCAATCCGAGAATTCCGTCTTTGACAATTTTGAAGATATGTTCTGAAAGCCGCCGACCGCTCCAAAATGTGCATTTTGAGATTACTACGGTTGACGGAACGCGACTCCGTAATCCACGCACAGGAATGTTTGAGTTTATTACTGACCGCAACGGCTTAATTTATCTGCCGGAAATCGAAGATGGCAGAACATATTTTCTGCGAGAAACGAGAAGTTTGCCCGGATTTATGATTGATCAAGAAATTATTCCATTTTCGGTAGACGCACGAGTGCGGCGGCAAGAAAATATTCTTATTGTCGAAAATACACCGATTGCGTCACTCAGATTATTGAAACGATGTTCTGTCACTCATCGCCCGATTTTTAATACAGAATTTATGGTTTTCGATAGTAATAACAGAGTAATTGGGGTGTTCACAACCGATAATCGCGGCATGATTGAGGCTGACTTTACACCTCAACGCGTGACGATTCGTGAAACCCGTGCTGCGGAAGGATTCTCTCTTGATAATATGCCGCGAACTGTTGATTTAATCGCGGGAAGAACTGTGGATGTAGTTTGGGATAATGCTCCGGTTCAAGGTCAGATTATCATCACGAAACGGTCAAGTCAGTATAATCCAATGACTAATCTTCCGGCAGGTTCGTTGCTCGAAGGCGCGGTATTCGAAGTTTTAGACCGCGCCGGAAATATAGTTGATAGAATGGTATCTGACTCACGCGGAATCGCGGCGTCAAGACCATTACCACCATCGCTATACAGAATCCGAGAGGTCTCTGCGCCGAGATTTTACGCGTTAAGTGATAGAATCATATATGCGGAAATTCGCAGGGACGGCGATATTGTGCGGTTTGAGGTGCTGAATGACAATGTGAGATTGGGTACTACGATTCAGAAGAAAGGACATCGTCAAGCCTTTGCCGGACAGCAAATACGATATGATTTATATGACATTAGAAACACATCGTCTGCACCGTTGCACAATTTCTATGTCCACGACAGAATTCCAACCGATGCGGTTAGAATTGACAGACTATTCACCGGAACATGGAATCAGCGTGTGATTTATACCGTTAGCTTTAGAACTAATCACCGATATTACAGGATTTTGCGGGATAATTTGCATAATAATATAAATTATGAAATATGCTTAAATCCGCAAACACTTGGACTTGCGTATGGCGAGTATGTTACCGATATACGATTTGAATTCGGCACGGTTCAGCCGGGATTTGCTAATGTGGAGAATATAATCATACTTTGCACAGTGCTGCACAATATTCCGGCAGGATATAACTTTACAAATCGCGCGATGGTTGGCGGTCAGTACGGCGGTGAATGGATTTTGGAAAGGTCAAGTTGGGTAACAATTGTACAACCGCCCTTTATTCCAAATAGACCGTTGCCGCAAACAGGATTTTAATAATATGTACTACTCAGGGATTCCGTATAAACGGAGTCCCTGTTTACTTTTTAGAGAGAGGGTGAAATATATGATAAAAAGGAAAATATTTGCAACACTTGGTATTATCGCAATTTTAACGCTACTTATCGTACCAACAACATTTGCGAATCCGGATGTGTCCGGTGCGATTGAATCGACATGGAACGCAACTCAAAATCAAATAAGATCAGTTGTTGATCGTGTTATATTCCCAATATTAAGCGTAATATTAGCGATCGCGTTTTTTGTAAAGTTGGGAATGGCATATTTTGATTACCGTAAACATGGTCAGTTCGAATGGACTGCGCCTGCGATATTGTTTGCGTGTTTAATATTTGTGCTTACCGCTCCCAATTTTTTGTGGGGAATTATCGGGATGTAACGCAAAAATAAGGCGAACTTGGGCGGCGGTTTTCCGCTGCTCAAATCTGTCATATGGAGGTGAAAAATTTGTTAACAGTATTAGCAGAAAACAAGAATGATCGAAATATCAAGGCGGTCATTGATCTTCCTGCTTCTGACGGTAAAATTGCGGAGTTCCGTAAGGAATTGGACGTTGAATCAGATGCTGAAATCAGTATAAGATATTCCGGCACAGGAGAGCATTGGTACACGGATATGCTTTTATTGGAAAACAACTTGAATGAAAATCCCACAACAACGGTAGGCGAACTAAACTTATTGTCATATCTTCTGAATCGTATGGATGAAAACGAGATTGCTGAATGTGAAGATAGCATAAGTGAATATACCAGCGATTTAGGGATTTCAGGGATTAAGAACATAATCAATGAGGCTTATGATTTGCTTGCACAAGCCGCAGAATGTGATGAATCCCTGCGGTATTATGACGGTGAGAATATTGCTGAATGTATCACCGCCGAGCGCGCATTACTAAAACCCTATCCTGAAATGAACAAGGATGTGTTTTGGCAAATGATTACCGACGCGCGGGAACAATGCGGCGGTGACTTTGGAATAATGGAGTTATCTTTAACTGAAGAACTGTCGCGTATGAGTCCGCAAGATATTATACTTTACAGAGACATCAAAGATGAATATGCTGGACTTGCGGACACCAATGGTATTATTAAAATTGCCTACGATTTGAATAAAGGAACGTTTACGGATGATGGTTTTACAAATTTCCGATGTTGGTTGATTTCACAGGATAGAGAAGTATATATGAGTACATTGGAAAACCCTGATATTTCTTTCTTAAAAGATTTAAAGCCTGTCGAACAAAGTTTTTATCAATGGGAAACTTTCGGCTATGCTGCAGGTTACGCCTATGAGATAAAGACAGGTGATGAACTATATGACCAAGAGCCGATAATAACACAGGAACAGAAAAATGAAATCGCCGCAGAAGTCATGTGTGGCGGCAGTAGTCAAGAACAAACAGGCGGCATGGCTATAACTTAATTATGAAAATAGGTTTACACGATGCGGATATGGAGCATATGGTCAATAAAACATTCCCTAACTACGCGCTTATGAAAATATCAGCTTGGCATAAGCAATGCGGGGATACAGTGGAATGGTGGCAACCAATATGTGAGTACGACAAAGTATATTCAAGTAAAGTATTTTCATATAGCGCGGTCAATCCTTATTTGCCTGACGATGCGATAAATGGCGGAACAGGGTACGATGTAAAATCCAAATTGCCTGAAAACATTGACTCTATGTTCCCGGATTATTCGCTATATCCAAAATGCGATTACGCTGTCGGTTATACGACAAGAGGTTGCCCGAACCGTTGCCGTTGGTGCGTTGTGCCTGAAAAAGAGGGTGATATTCGACCGTATAAAGATTGGCGCGAATTGGTGCGACCGGACAGCCAAAAACTCGTATTGATGGACAACAATATCCTTGCCTGTAATTACGGAATATCTCAACTTGAAAGTTTAATAAAAAGCGGTTATAAAATAGACTTAAATCAAGGTATGGACGCGCGCCTCGTTACGCCGGAAATTGCAAGCATTCTCGCGCAAATAAAGTGGATACGGTTTATACGTTTTTCGTGCGACCATCACAGTCAAATTGAATCGGTTATAAACGCTTGCGAACTCCTGTTTGCAAAGGGAATACGTCCATACCGCATATTTATTTATCTTCTCATCACGGATGATATACCTGAAGCGGCTTTGCGCGTTGAGAGATTAAAGGCATTGAAAGGGATAAATTTATACGCGCAAGCTGAACGCAATGATCGGTTTGGAATCGTTCCAAACAAGCAACAATCAGATTTTGTGCGTTATGTTTATAGCGGAAAGTTTCGCTCTGAACTGTGGGAACAGTTTTATAACAGAAACAGAAGATAAGCACAATAGCCGAGTCGTGAGGTTCGGTTATTGCATTTCATAAGAAGGGAATGAATCTCAAGTGATAAAAAACGAAAGAAATAGAGTGATTGATGCATTGCCCCAATATAAGCAGAAGTTAGATGACGCACTTCTCGAAGAAGCGTGTCGGCAGTGGTGTGATTTTGATATACCTGAAAAATTGGAAGATGAAAACTATGCAGATTTTCGGCGCAGAATAATTGAAGATATACCTAAACGGTCAGATGGAAAAGGTTTTGCAGAGTTTTATCGTGAGATATGTGATCAAAATTATTACATATACGCTGATACTATCTCGCGTGATTCGTCATTCTATTATATAGGTGAAATGTCGGAAACTATTCGATTTTTGAGTGATGTTGAAAATAAACTTGAAGGGCAACAGGGGCAGTTTATAAATTGGGTTCATGTCTCGTATAATTTGGCGGAGGCTCTTGAAGAATCCCCGACAGAAACAGCAAAGGGGATAGGCGATGCGTTTCAGGAAATAAACGAAAAGTATGGTGAAAATATTGTTCGTGATTTGTATAATAGCAAAAGTGCCGTATTGCCTGAAGAGATGTTGAATGCTGCGGAATATATGCACATTGGCGGCAAGTTAGAGCATATTAATGGACTGTGCAGTGTTGGATTTTTTATGCCTGATGAATTTGAGCAGTTTGGGGATTTGGAAAAACATAAAGCGATTGAATATATGAATAACGGCGGAGATGTTGAGCAAATATATAACGCTATATTCGCGGCGGAGCAAACGGGCGGCTATCCACAGTTTGAACAAACTATGTAATAATAGATAAATTATAGGTAAAAAAGAGGGTGATGCACTAAATGTTTCTATTTGATTGGATAGCAGGCAACGTCATGCAAGAAATTCTCAATTGGTTTTTTGCGCGAATATTTGAGTTTTTATCTACATTTTTCAGCTATATAAACTATATGGGCGCAGAAATATTTGACCTTCCGTGGATTCAAACGGTAACCACGTTTTTCTCATATTTCGGTTGGGCATTATTCGGCGTAGGAATGGTTGTAGCGATTTTTGACTGCGCAATCGAATCACAAAACGGACGCATAACCATACGCGAAACAGCACTTAACATACTAAAAGGCTTTATAGCTTGCGGTATATTTACTACCGTTCCGATTGCGCTTTACAGGCTTGCTGTGTCTTTGCAGTTAATATTCGCATTTGATTTAATCGGCGTGTTTGAAGCTGAAATTAATAACGTTGGTTCAATGGCGACACATCTTCTGCAAGGTGACTTTTTCTTGAATTTAGGATTATATACTTTATTTATGATGATTGTAATTGGATATTGCGTTATTAAAGTCTTTTTCGCGAACATAAAACGCGGCGGGATATTGCTAACCTCAATAGCTATCGGAAGTTTATATATGTTTAGCGTTCCGCGCGGATACACTGACGGATTTATGACATGGTGCAAACAAGTAATCGGGCTATGCTTCATGGCATTTATGCAAACTACGTTACTAATTGCAGGATTAGTAACGTCGTACACCAACATTTTGCTTGGGATTGGCATTATGTTGGCAAGCAGTGAAGTGCCGCGGATTGCCGGGCAGTTCGGACTGGATACGTCAACACGTTGTAATCCGATGGGTGCAGTTTTTGCTGCACAAAGTGTGATAAATGTTACAAAATCATTAGCTGCAAAATCTGCAGGAGCAAAGTAACAAACCGAAGGGGGAACAAAAATGCAAACATACATATATCCTGATAATTTAAACGCGAAAGCGACATTGTGGATGTGGCGACTTCGTGACATGGGAATTATTGCGTCAGGCATTATTATATCAGCTGTGTCAATTGCCACAATTCAATTTATACTGCCGTTGGTTTTGGTGTGTGCCTATGCTTTTTTAGCGATCCAGTTGGACGATGTTTCAATAAAGGATTACATCGCATGGGCATTGCGCTATCTTATTAGTGGACAACAATACTATGAGTGGGGTGATTCAGCATGAGCATATTTGATTTATCTAAAAATCAGAAAAGAAAATCAACGCGACAGCTTATCGGCGCGCGAAAAATTACAGACCAAAGCCTCGAAACATACAGTCACGGCGAATTGGTCTTTTTTATTGTAAAGCCTCATAACCTCGCGGTGTTATCTATGGAAAATATAAGTTATCGGCTTCACGCTATGACTACGATACTCAAGAGTTTCCCGACTCTTGAAATGTGCTGTATGAACAGCCGGGAGAGTTTCGAGGATAACAAGGCTTATTTGCACGAAAGAATTGAAGTCGAGGATGTAGAATCGGTAAAAGAATTATGTCGGCTTGATATTGAATATCTTGACAAAATCCAACTTGAAATGGCAACGGCGCGGGAATTCGTGCTAATGTTGAGATTTCGCCGTGAGAAACCCGCCGAGATGATGAATCAAATCAATCGGACGGAAAAATTGCTGAAAGAGCAGGGATTCGATATCCGCAGAGCGATAAAGGCTGATATACAACGAGTTATGGCGGTTTATTTCGAGCAGAACATAACACATATGGAGTTCGACGATGTGGATGGCGTAAGATTCGCGGGAAAAATAATAACAAATGCTTGATATCTTCTATAAGTGATGGTATACTTACTAATATAAGATAGAAGAAGGTGATATAATGGACTTTATTAAAATTCGAGAAAAGAGAGAATATTATCAAAAAAATGTACATTTATTGTCTGACGCAATTATAGACAACTATGAATCAGCGTTTGCAATTGAATATACCCATAATTCTACAGCGATTGAAGGGAATACGATTTCGTTGGCGGAAACTAAATTATTGCTTGAAGATAAAGTGTCGGTTGGCGGCAAGGATATTCGTGAAATTTACGAAGTAATGAACCACAACAAAGCTTTTGATTATATTCAGAAGTGTATTGATGAAGGTAAACCGCTTGATGAAAATATTATTAAAGATATTCATAATATTTTAATGGAAAACATTATGGTAGGCGGTATTTACAGAAATGTTGATGTTTATATATCGGGCGCACAACATGTTCCGCCAACACCACAAGAGATGTATGCACAAGTCAAAAATTTTTATGCGGATTTATTACAAAAAAATGATTTAAACCCGATTGAACTTGCGGCTTGGACACATGCAGAATTTGTAAAAATTCATCCTTTCGTTGATGGAAATGGCAGAACTTCAAGGCTTATTATGAATTATCAGTTAATGGCAAACGGATTTTTACCAGTTTCCATAGCAAAGGAAAATAGGTTGACATACTTTGAAAAATTAGAAAGTTATGCGATAGATAATGATATAGAGTCATTTTCAGATTTTATTGCCGCGCTTGAAGATGCAAGACTTGATAGGTATATAACCGCCATTAATCAAGTGCAGGATACAACTGAATGTAATGAATTTAAAATAGGACTTTAAATAGATAATAAACAGAAAATCAGCGTTCGCGAAAAAGCGGGCGCTTTTTTCGTGTTTAGGAAAGGACTGAAATACATATGTTTACAAAGAAAAAATTTGCGGCAACGACGGAACAAGTGAGCGATGATATTCAATTACACGAATTCCTCGACACAATCATGCCGTCAACGATCGAACGTAGATTCAAGCACAGGTGATTGGACGGAATTCACTTTTGCTCGAACAGGGGTTCCATTGCAAGTAAGGAATGAAAATTTATCAACGGTATTCTCTTATGATGGGTTCGGCAGGCTTGAGAATGAGTTTCAATTTGACGGCATTGACGACATTGAGCGGCAACACAGATTCAATAATCTCGATCAACGAACTGATTTTCGGCTCTATGTGAACGGTCAACGAGAAATGCATCAAACTTTCTCATACACCACACTTCACCAGCTGCATCAAGTGTTTGCGGGATTAGGCGCCTTGCTTGCTACTTATGCGTATGACGCGAACGGAAATATTGCAACCATTACGCGCGGAACGGGTTTGAATCAAATAGTAACCTCAATCGATCGAAACGCCGCAAATATGATAACAAATGTAACAAATCGCCGTGGCACCGGCGCAACAGCTCCGATTCTATCAAGCTTCGTTTATGAACATTTCAACGACGGAAATATCGAAAGAATAACCGAAAATACCGGCAGAGTTATAACTTTCGAATACGGCAGATCGGGCAGGTTGCTTAACGAAACCGACACATTCGGCGGAATTACCACATCTACGACTTTCACATACGACAACTTCGGAAACCGCGTCAGCCGAGAGGTAACAGGCGCGAATCCGTCAACAACGGTCTACAATTTCGACGAAAATAACCGAATCCTAAGCACGCACACAACTTCGGGTGATATCACTGATATCAGGCAGTTCCACTACGATCCGAACGGAAATATGCTGTTTAGGCTGGAGAGTCAAATCGCGCCGGGAAGCGGTAGCGAGAGCTTGGGAATCAGCCTACTTGGCGAAGAGGGACACGAAAATGTGTGGGAATTCGCATACGATAACTTTAACCGCTTGACAGGGTGGTGATATAATCAGCACATACAGCTACAATTCGCAGGGATTGCGCGCGTCGAAGACGGTGAACGGCAATACGATTAACCATATTTGGGACGGAATGCACGTCGTGATGGATATCGGCACAAACGCTGACGGAAACGCTGTGAATGCTATATTCCGTCGAGGTTTGGGCGGTCAGCTGATTGATGCAACAACAACCGGCTGGCATGTTATCTACACGTTCGACGGAATGGGGAATGTTGTCGGTCTGATCAACGGAGACAGAATCCTTGCGGACTACCGCTTTGACGCGTTCGGAAACGCGTTGGAGGGCGGCATCGGCGACGGTGGGATTCACAATCCGTTTCGG
>Ga0123355_10013644_pt1 | contig 12656 bp, 12 predicted proteins | sample TergutEmb28metaG_3_FD_89872 | JGI IMG/M metagenome (GOLD analysis project Ga0123355, IMG submission 89872) | Embiratermes neotenicus P1 segment gut microbial communities from Petit-Saut dam, French Guiana - Emb289 P1 | ecosystem: Host-associated > Arthropoda: Insects > Digestive system > Gut ...
ATTGTTGGTCTGTCATCCTGAGCGAAGCGAAGGATCTAGCGTTAGCGGATAAAAAGCTGTAAAAAGAGGTGTTTTTAGTGTTTTTCGCTTCGCTAGATCCTTCGCTTCGCTCAGGATGACAGATCCCACTTTGGGGTTTCGTTACAACTCTATTGCGAGGAGCTTTAGCGACGAAGCAATCTCATGTAAAGTGTCCTATTCGTGGGATTGCTTCGTCGCTAAAGCTCCTCGCAATGACATTTTGTAGTCATTAACTTAAAAAGTAACTAACAGTAGAGTGCTATTAGTTGTTTTTTGTCCCCAAATATGTTATAATCATATTATTAAGACAGTAATAATAGGTCAGCGAATAATAGACTTGTTGCGAATGTTGTAGCGGCGGTCTTAGCCTAGACGACAAATAGCCCTAGCCAACGGCGGCAAGATATAAACACAAACATCTTATAAGGGGACTAGCATTATGAATACCTTTGACTACTCTTTACTTATCAAGGATATAACCCGCCACAACAAAATCCTAAAACTACAGCGAGCAAAAAAACTTGCCTTTTTTGCTTGCTGTGGCGGATTTGCAATCGCTTTTTTAGCTGCGATTTTGAGTATGGCTATGAGAACATCTACTCTTGTTCCTTTAGTTATTATTTTAGTAACGCTATTTCTTTATTTTGGATTTTTGGTAGTTTTTCAAATCATCCTTTTTGTCGCAAGAAAAAATCAAACACTTGACCCCGAAAGCGATTCTGCCTTTGTGGAGCTAAACAAAAAATACGGCGACCTTACAAGGCGCTATATTATAACTATGGCAATATGCTCTGCTATTTTTGTTCTTTCTCTAACCACTATCTTTGTCTTTATTTTATTAGATATACAGTTTTCGCTAGATTGGATTGTTTCCATTGCTCTAAGTGTTATGCTTGTAGTCTCTCTTCTTGCAGGAACTTTAATCGGTGTTTTTATGCGACTGCGGTTTGCATCAGAGGTTATACCGCTAGTCACCACCATAAGAGAATATTTTTATGAAGCAAAAGGACTTACGCCCGAACAAATAGCAAAACAACAAAAGTTACGAATCTTTACAAGCCATTACGACGCTCAAAAAGCCACCGAATATCTATTCCCCGATAAGGCTTTGCGCAAAAAAATGAATATGTCTTTTGTTTTGCTTATAGTATTCACGCTAGTATTATTTTTTGCTCTCAATATAAGCACTATGTTTTTTTTGGGACTGTTAGCGGCGGCAGAAGCACATTCGGCAATTCTGCTTTCCTTCGCTGTACTTTCGACAATATTGTTTTTTGCTCCTTTTGCTGCTATGGCAGTTTTGCTTAATCTAACCATAGGCAAGCTACGCAAGCAACAACGACAAATATTTGACGCAGATAGCGAAAAATACAAATACCACATTGAGCTTGCAGAGTTAAATAGAGAACAGCAAAAAAAATCCGCAGTTCTTTTAGTCGCAACTTCGTTGCCAATTCTCACTATTTCAATTATCATTGGAACAATATTTTATCTGACAAACTTTTTTGCACCAAGTAGCTTTAGCATTTTTGCTATCCCGATGTCAGTATGGATAGGGCTTTTTGTTTGGATGCCCATTGGCTTACCCATATCAATTATTATGCAACTAAATTTTCGCAAACAATCAGCACCAATCGAAAGAAAGATAGACGAACACCTAAACACTATTAGCCAACAAAGAGAAACCGATACAAGCTTACTCAAGTAACAACTAACAGTAGAGTGCTATTAGTTGTTTTTTGTCCCAAAATATGTTATAATCATATTATTAATGGCATTAGACAGTAAAATAATAGGTCAGCGAATAATGAGCGGACGCAAAAAATGCGGTCTCAGCCAAGCGGCGTTTGCCGCCCTTTTACATGTCAGTCCGCAAGCCGTAAGCAAATGGGAGAGGGCAGAGTCACTTCCTGATATTTTTACTTTAGGCAAAATCGGCGAGATTATAGGCACCCGTGATATCAACTATTTTTTAGGTAAAACCCAAGGATGTGAATATTGCAACGGCGGTCTTAGCCTAGACGATATTATCGCCCTTGCGAACGGCGGGAAAATTTAGGATAATACCGTCGTTATTGATATTAAGCAAATAAGATAAAAAAACTCATAAAAAACTCTTGACAAAATTTTTTTAATTTATTATAATGTTAAGGCTTAGTTTATTCCTCAGTAGCTCAGCGGTAGTAGCATTCGGCTGTTAACCGAAGGGTCGTAGGTTCAAATCCTACCTGGGGAGCCAAATTAAAGTAAAGCGCCCTAATATTGTCACTTTTTATGGCTATATTAGGGTGCTTTTTTAATTTAGATTTACTTTTTAGGGTCAAAATTAGGGTCAAAATCATTATCGAATTGTAATCTATTAGCATTAAAAGGTAGGAGATTTGTATTATGAATCCAAACAATATGACTAGAATTAACAAAAAAGCATTTTTGATAATCCTTATCGCTATAATTGCGTCTGTGTTGGTTATGGTAGTCAATATGGCTGTATCAATAGCCACCGTAAGTACAAACCAATTATACTACCCTACATTCATGGAATAATAACAGGAAGGAACAATACCTATGAATTGTTTAAGCTGTGGACATCAATCTGACTTAAACGGCAGTTTTGTGGTAATTGTGGATGCCATTTATCACAACAAAATCAACAACAAAACGAATTTGACAAGTAAAAACAATGCCCCACCGCAGAAACGGTGGGGCATTGATATATAATAATCATTGGTTTTGGCGGTTAGGCTTTAGCTTGGCAAGATTGTTGCGATAATTATTTGTCTTGATTTTCAAAGGGGGGCGTTTTAAGGCTATTTCCAATTTCTTTTTATTTTATTGTCCTGCTAACTTAAAAACTATCAACTGATTAAGACTAACGCCCTCGTGTTTTGCTTGAGCCATTAAATTTTTATGCAAAGACTTTGGAACTCTAACAAGTATCTTGCCGTTATATTCCATTTCCTCTTTTGTTTTATAATCATTATCTTTACGGTTTTCAATTCTTGCGATTGCCTCGATATCCTCTTTATCGGGGGCTACTTCGGGGATATTGTCAAATAACATTATGTGTACCTCCTGTATTTTATATTAGTTCTTGTATTTATTTCCTCTATTAGTATTTGCTCTTGCTCTCTATCATATGTAAAGATTATCCTATAGTGGTCAATCTTCAATCGATAATAACTACTGCCTTTTAATTTTACTATATCACCACTAGCCGTTGCTAACCCGTCACAAGCAGTCGTGATTTTAGTATAAATACTATTTGGCACTTTGTCAAGATACTTTTGAGGTTGCTTATTATACTTTATCTTTGGCATGCTCATATGATATCATATGTGATATCATTGTGTCAAGTGATTTTATAATGATTTTTTGTTTTTATTAGATATGCATTGCTCAAAAGGTATGGAAGTTGAAGTTTGACCGACCGCCGTCTTTGCGAGCCGTCGCTACAATAGATAGTAAGGATTAAGTATCTACGGCGAAGCAATCTAGCTAAAGAATATATGGATACACGATTATCTATGTTTCCGTCTATTCCTTAGCTGGATTGCTTCGCCGCACAATGATTCCTTATTTCCAACTTTGGGGACGGCTCGCAAAGACGGTAGTGGTCAGGCTTCATATTCCATACCTTTTGAACAATGCCGATTAAATAAGGGGTGTCAAAATAAAAAGCCCACGAGATTATCGTTTATGGCAATCTCGTGAGCTTTTGTACTAGCATCAGTATTTATAAGCCCAAAAAAATTTATTAGTTGTCTGCAATCTAGACTATCTTCACATTAACATCTATATTGTATTTGACATCACGCACAACTTCTGTTGCATTTGGATTAGCTTTGTATAATCTTTGGTTGTGGCGATAGAGGTATTTCATTATTCCTAAGATATCTGCCTCGTGTTCTTTTGACGCATCAGCGGCAGCGGAGATTTTATCTTTTACCTCTTGCTCAAAAGCCTCTTTTAACAGTCGGTTAACTCTCGCCTCGGCGGCGGTATCATTGTAGAATCGGGCAAGAATATGCCGCTCCGGCAAACGGAGCGTAATATTGACTCTAATATGGGCGCAAATTCCTCCCTCATCGTCCTTATGCACACGCACTCGTACTCGTTTGCCTCTAAGCCTGCCGCTGATGTTGCCAAGTCGTTGCTCATCTACCTCAAAATCCTCGACCGTTACAGTCCCTGACTTGGTGCGTCTGTCGAGATAGGAGACACCCGCCGTAGCAACTCTGTCAAGTTCGGCGACCATTTTGCCGTCTTTAATAACTGTGGCGGTTTCTACTCCTTTATGTTCGCCTTCTTCTATAGCCGTAATCGGGATAACACTACATTTGGATGCAGACGCCATACTCGACAAGTAACAATGCAAACTTTTTATCACCACATGAGCTCCCCGCCCGCCGTACCTCACCAAGTGATTAACTCTTATAGCATCGGAGTTAAGTTCGGCTTCTTCGGTCAAAAATTCAGCCGCCTCACCCTCGCATATAAGGAGAGCCGCACCGCCCGAAACAATCCCTGCGCAAAAAAGATATTTTAGCTCGGCGTCAACCCCTTTTTCCGCAGCTTCTTTACCGACGATAATAAGTTCGCAATGTCCTGTCTCCGGAATCCGCCCCGTTCTGATAGATAAATTTTGGTAAGCCTCGGATATTGTCGCGCCTTCCGCCGTCACGACATGATAAATCGCCGCCGGCTCAGCCTCTTGCGGAACAATTGTAATCGCACTAAGGATAACCTTGTCGTCATCCTTATCAATTCCCATAACGGTGACAACCGCACGCAAATCAGCTTGAGACATACCCGCATACATCGTAGGGGTAAGCGCAATGATTAGTGCAATAGCGGCAATCACATATTGGTATATTCGAATTCTAATACTGTGTTTCATAGGCAATTGAATCACTTAAAAATGAAAACTTAAAAATGAAAAATGTCGGACGAGAGTAATACTTAATGCGTTTTGCGTTATACATTACTCTCTTGCTTTTTTCTTTTTTCTCGTCCTTCATTTTTAAGTTTTAAGTTTTCATTTTTCACTATTAACCCCAATACCACCGCCCCGACAAGCACAAGTCCCTGCACTCCCAACGCAAAAAAACGGGGGATAGGGGTTCGGACAAATTCGTATGCGGCGGTATTACTTGCAAATACGGTAATTGTCAGGATATATAACGCCAAGCACATTATACCGCTGACAAGCAGGCGGCTGTTAGCTCCTTTTAATCCGAATGTATACGACAACAAGTAGACGGCAAAGTACCCGTACAAAAACAGTTTGATAATTACGCCGATTGTCCATATCACATATAGTATCATATCAATTCTGCCGTATGTCAGCCGTCCCGACCCGAGTATCGTAAGGTCTCTTGCGTTATGTCCGTATTCGATAAGATGAGGGATATTGCCGTAAGCCGCCGTCAGCAATATTGCAAAAAACATTACAAAGCCGCACGCCAACGCCGCCGAAATTATTCCGTATCGGGCAAAACTTTTTCTTTGCGGTCGCACCTTGCCGACAAAGAGCGCCAGAAGAACAAAATCTCCCGTCCATATAGGAAAACTAAGCGTATGTCTTGCTATACCGCCGCCTCCTGTTGTCCCTAAAGGCAGGACATTGCCAAAATCAGCGGCGGGAATTATCATAACGGCAAGTATAATTAAGACTACTATTAGTATAGGTGTAAAAATCTCAAAAAGCCTTGCTACTCCCGACAGACTTTTTGCGGCGACAATAGCTACAAGCGCAAAGAGAGGTAACGCCATTACATACCACTTAAATTCTTCAAAAAGCGCTGTTTCAAAAAAAGAACGGGTTTCAGTAAAGATAAGAAGAAGTTTGAGTACAATGTAAACGACTAATATCAAAGCGATTACCCTTGCGCCGACTTTGGTCAGATACTTTTCTAGTGCCTCCGTCAGCGTCATATCGGGACTTCTTTTAATAACAAAATAAGCGGCGGCAAGTAATAATAACTCTACACCCAAAAGAATAGCAAGCACAATAAGACCGTCCCGTCCCGCTGATTTGAGCAGTAGCGTCGGCAGCAAAAAAATCTTGAGGGTCATACCCGCAACAAATGTGATAAGGATTAGTTGTTTGGTTGTTGCTCTGTCTTTCATAATATATTGAAGTAAAAAGTAAGAAGTAAAAGGTAAAAAGTGTTGACGAGAAATAATATATATGGTCTAATTAAAAATACTAAGTCCTCACTTTTTACTTCTTACCTTTTACTTTTTACTTTCACCCCGGCTTTTTTGCCTTCTATGGTTACTATGCGGTATACTCTCCGGTCTGGTCACAAGTTCTCCTAAGGGCGCTCGTCCTATAGCATCTTTTAAGTCATCGTATACCAGCGGTGCAAAAGGGGCGGTATAGGGAGTATTATAAGTGTCAAGCGCAACCAAATATGCGACAATACCCACAACTCCGATAACCAATCCGTATAATCCCGCAATACCTCCAAGCACAACCATACCTATACGCAGCAAACCTAAAGTCCCGATTTGATTAGGTACGGTAAATAACGCCATAGAGCTTAACGCAACCAACATTACGGCGGGCGGACTTACCAGTCCCGAAATCATTGCCGCCTCTCCAAGCACCAGCGCAGTTATAATACCCATTGTCATTCCTACAGCACGGGGAATCCTTGTTGCCGCCTCACGCAAAATCTCAAATATCAGCAATAGCACTATCATCTCGACAAGCGGCGGGAAGGGTAGTCCCTGTACGCTTATCAGCATATTGACAACAAAATTAAGCGGAATAATCTCAAAGTGATATATAGCAATCGCAACATAAACACCCGGCACCATAACACCCAAGATAACTGCGATATAACGCACAATCCGCCAAAGCACAGACACCTGACTGCGTTCGTAATAATCTTCGGGGCTTTGAAAATCCTCTACAAGCAAAAAGGGAACGGTCAGCACAATAGGAGAGCCGTCCACAAAAACTGCCACCCGCCCCTCGGCTAATTTGGCGGCGATAACATCGGGTTTTTCGCTAAAACCCACCTGCTTAAATACAGACAAAGGCTTTTGCTCCAAAAATTGCATTACATAAAAACTATCGCCCACAAAATCAATATCTACGGCGTTTAGTTTTTTTTCTATGAGTTTGACTATCTTATCATCAGCAATTCCGTCAACATAAGCGATAGCAATATTTGTCGCCGATACCCGTCCGATTTTGAGCCGCTTAACAGCAAGTTTTGGGGTGCGGAGTTTGCGTGATAATAAGCTAAGACTGGTCTTGATATCTTCGGTAAATCCCTCACGGGGTCCTCGGGTCACAGTCTCGGTAGGCGGCTCGGCAACCCCTCGCTTATCCCACATCTTAACATCTATATCCAGCCAACCGTCAATCCCGTCCACACAGAGGATAGCGTTGCCCATAAGCAGCGCCGATATAGCATCCTCCATCATATCTTTTTCAAGCACTTTTGTCTCGGCGGTAGTTACATACTTAGCGTTAAGCTCAGTCAAATCTTCAAAAGCCTTAGCCGTCTTCAGCGATTTAATCGCATAGCCTATAAACTGACTGCTGCAAAGTTCACCGCTAAAAAGCAGCATAGCTTTTTTGCCGCCTACATCCAACTCCCGCTGTTTAACATGGTCGGGAGTAGCAAATTCTTTAAGTATCTTGTCCGCAGACTTAATCACAACAAAAGTATTATGTGACAGTCCGCAAAAAAATATTAGGGATATTAGAGAATAGGGGGCAGGGGGTAGTAGTTAGTGGATAGTGATTAGTGATTAGTTGTTTTGAGGTGTAATAGTTATTCTATCGTAGGGGCGGGCATCGACCGCCTAATAACAATTATCCTTATCTCTACTTAGGATGAGTTAAAAAAAGCAACAAGTTGTTGCTAAAAATAGGACTGTACGATTTGTAAAAATACTCGATATGTATTATACTATATATTGTCCGATAGGGACACCAAGGAAATATAGCACTATGAAAAAACTAATAGAAAAATTTTGGGAAGATATGTTTGACGCTATAATAGCCCAAGACAAGAACAAAATCCTGCAAAACTTTGCACCAAACGCAAGCTACAGATTTCGCCCAAATGACGGAATGGTTGCCGTTGCAATAGAGAATATGGCGGCAAACTCTCTAGGATACAAAGATGCTTTGGACGGCAAATACAGCATAGAACGAATAGACGAGCTAAAAGACGGGTCGTGGACTTCTATCATAACCGCATCCGTAAACAAAAAACCATATTTTGTAGTATCCTACTTTAAGTTTGTGGGCGATAAGATTATTGACCTAACCGAATATTACGGCGATTTTTAGGCAAAGCGGTATAGAAAGATTGTATCGGTCATCGTCCTACGAAGCAGACGCTTCGCTTAATTTATAAATCGCAGGTATTAGACTTGGGATACGAGTGCCTTGGGCAATACAGATGCAGCTTGGGCATAGGTAGGGGCGGTTCGCCCTCGACCGCCCAAATAGCAATTATCAATATTATTAAAATAAGGGCGAGTATTCGGGCGGTCGAGGGCGAGCCGCCCCTACGATGATGGCTTTGTTCAAAAGGTATGGAAAATAACTCCAAAGGTATTTATAGTTAAGAGTAAGTTCGTAGGACACCAAACCAACGACACTTAATCGGCATTTTTAAGACGGTGACAGATGTAATCTTTTTCGCACCTTTTGAACAATGCCTGCAGACTACGGAACAACCCTACTATGCAGGTCCATTGCTAATTTTCTTAACAGGCAACCATCTTTCAAAAGGTGCATTTGATAAGTCTTCGGTAGAAAATATCAGATGTATATCTACGCTATCTGCGATTTCGTAACCGGAAGTAGGAAGCCATTCCGAGTATATGCGCTCTTCAAATTTTACACTTGATTCTGCGTCCGCATAGTCTTCCGCAAAAAAGTTTTTCCCCGAAAATATCGCCCATGTATGTGCCGGAATAATATGCTCCTTGAGATTGCCGCTCGCTGGCAAAGTGCTTGCGACGGCTATCATATATTCGGCACTATCGTTATTCTCAATCTCAATACCGAAAAATCCGTCAAGTTCAGGCAATGTGATATCACAGGAGGCATTCAGTTCGTTGCATATTGGACCGACATCCAGCAAATCCCCGTTAGTATCTTTCGGCGCTCCCTCCGTTATTACTTTTAGCCATAATGCTTCTGCTTCTTCATAAGCCTTTGTTGCATCGCTGCTAATAGGTGTCGATACACCCAAAACACGAATAGCCTCTTTTTTCTCAATTCTAAATTCCATTTTTTCTACCCCTTTTGCAATTAATTTGAAGCTGACAGTAGGATATGCTTTTAATAATACTCCGCTCTCTTTAGCCCGTGAAGGCGCAATACCATGTATGCTTTGAAAAGCTCGGTTAAAAGCAGTCGGGGATGAATACCCGTATTTAAGCGCTATATCAATGACCTTACTATCTCCTTGTTGCAAGTCAATCGCCGCAAGAGACATTTTTCTGCGCCTAATATATTCAGGCAATGGAATATCTGCGATATAAGAAAACATTCGCTGAAAATGATAAGAGGAGCAACAAGTGATTTTTGCCACTTGCGTATAATCTATATCCTCAGTTATATGTTCTTCAATATAAGCTATCGCTTGATTTAGACGCCCAATCCAATCCATTTGCTGGCTCCTTTAACCTATTATAGCATACCCAAAATTACTTTGTCCTCTCTTTTTTATATCGAAAAAAGAGAGATTATAACACGACTAAGCCTGCTTGTCAAGCACTTAATCGTGTTATAACCCGATTAGCTCCCAAAAAACAATTGCCCTTATACATAAACCTAAGCAAGGATTTTTTTGTCGCCTTATTCATTCCGCTTGACTTTATGTCAATAGCCGTCTATAATAGACTTGACCACTAACCTAAGCGGAACATCTAAGACACATCTTTTTCATTCTCTCTGCTCTTGCTTTTTTTGCCTGTACTTCTAGTACAGTCTGCAAAAAGCAAGTTTTGAGAGCATAAAAAATCTGTGCCTTATCTGCCCTCTTGGGTTGGTGGACAAGTCTAATTAAATAGCACCAAATACGGCTCCGTAGTAAAATGGATATTACAAACCCCTCCTAAGGTGTTGCTCTATCTAATATAACGGAGTGAAAATAGACCAAAAGTGGTTAAAAACAGTCAAAAACAGCGGTTTTATGGGTGTTAAACTGCTGCGACCAACTCCCAATACACCCGCAGTACACCCGAATGGATATTTCATTATCCTGCAAAGGGCTAGAAATATCTATAACAAAAGTAAATAAGCTCCCGTAGTAAAATGGATATTACAAGATCCTCCTAAGATTTAGTTACAGGTTCGATCCCTGTCGGGAGTGCCAAAAAAGGCACGGATTTCAAATTAAATCCGTGCCTTTTTTATTACCTATTACAAACAATAATCATCTTTTTCGCGCGCAAGCCTTTTTATCTTGCGCTCTATTTGTTCAATTTGTTTCATATATTCTTCATAAGTTTTGAATCCCCATTTTTCCATCGTTTCTTGAATCTGTTTAGAGTATTTTACTGTTTTTTGATAGTCTTGCAAATTGTCATTGCTTATTTTATTTCCTAATACATCTTCAGCAACTTTTTGATTTTCCTCAATAAGCTGGTTAGATAAATCACCGTTGAAAACCTTATCAATCGCCGTTGCTGCCGATTTATCACTGCTCTTTATAAAGTGTGCATATATATCGGAAGTAGTAGATGGTCTTGCGTGACCTGCTCTTGCCGCAACGGTCACAATCGGTATGCCCGCTGCGATTTGCATAGTTATATTTGTGTGTCTCAAGCTATGCAAAGAATAATGGTCAAGTTTCGCGATTTTAAGCATTTCTCGCATCCAACCCGTAAAAGTGCCGGGATAAAGTATCTTGCCGTTATTTTGAGTAAAGAGATAATCGTTTTCTTCCATATAATCGCCTAGTTCATTGCGTTGTTGCAGCCACCATTCACGGTATTCTCCGAGAACGGTAATCAGCGTATCGGCAACAGTTATAGTGCGACTGGATTTTTCTGTTTTAGGTTCTTTCAATACTACGCCATATCCGGCGACTGAAGTAAGAGAGCGACTAATTGTAATTGTCTTATTATCAAAGCTAATATCACTCCACTGTAGTCCTGCCACCTCGCCACGCCTAAATCCCGTGAGTAAAAATAATAACATAGCCGTTTTATAGCGAATATTGGGATAACCCATAACAGTCTTATAAAAGATTTTCGCTTGTTCATCATCCATAAACTCAATTTTATGAGCAGGACGTTTTGGGAAATCAATATAATCTGCCGAAGCGTAGTTATTCGCAATCAATCGACTTTTCTTTGCTGATGATAAAACAGCTCGAACAGTTCTCTTAATTTGGTGAATAGTTTCGTATGCGTAAGGTTCGGTTAATAAAGTTTCATCAAACAGTTCCTCAAAAGGTATTTTTGTTTTTTTAGCAAATTCCGTACTATTCTTTTTGCTAATAGGTTTTCCTTCTAAGGCATTTATCAAAGTCCAAGTTTTTACACAATAGTCATTTTTGAGTTTTGTATATCTAAGACCGTGCGATTCTAGTACAGAACGAAATTCGGGTTTAGGGGCAACTCTTGAAGTTGTCTTTTGCAGTTTATCAAGTTTATCGTAAAAGTTTTGAATAACAGCAGGTGTGATGTCTTTAACTTTATAACCACCAATATACTGATTTACAAGTTCAATTGCTTTGCTACATCTGACATAATAGCTAAGAGAGGAATCCCGCTTGACTTTTTCAAGCCATCCGGCGGAAAACTCCCGAAAGGTAATATTGTGGTTTTCAGCGACAGTAGAACCACTCACCGATTCTTTGATTTGCTTTTCAAAATTATCAGCAAAAGCAGCTGCCGCTCTTTCCTCTTGTTTTGGAGACATAGGCGAGTCAGCTTTATAAGTTGCCGTTCTTACAATTTGTTTTCCGCTTCCTTTGTCGGTAAATTTAACTTGAACTATATATGATGTATCGCCACTCTTGGCGGTTCTTTTTCTGATAGTTGCCATAGTTAATTTGCCTCCTTACTAAGAAAGTTTAATAATTCGTCAAGATTGATTAGGATTTTTCTTCCTGCTTGTATTGATTTTAACTGCCCGTTATCACATAGCTTGCGGATAAATCCGTAGGTCATAGCTGTGTTAAAATCCGTTTGTTTTAGAATGGCAATAGCCTCGCGTATTCCTCTCATTCTTGCTATCGGCTTTGAAGGCTGATGTTTGTATTTATCAAAAGCGTTTGTTGATAGTGTGTTTTCGTGGGTATAATTTTGTTTTGTGTAATTCAAAAAAGTTCTCCTTATTGTGCCTCGCAAAGCGGGCGAGTTTTGTTTTTATTAAATTGTCAATGTGCAGTTGAAGCCAGCGACAGCGGCTTTAGTATTTTCTATCTTTTATTTCACCTCTTTCTAAAGATTCTACTTCAAACATTTTTTGCAGTTTAAGCAGCCACTCTATTGCACGGTCAACAGACTCTGCAACATCCCAAGCGGGTACAGGGCTTTTTTTCATATAAATAGCCACGCTTTCCGCAGTGATATATTCATAATCAATAATCGCCGCTGCCAAAATATTGTGCAGTTTCTTTATAACCCTTTCCTCATAGTAA
>Ga0123355_10013645_pt1 | contig 12656 bp, 8 predicted proteins | sample TergutEmb28metaG_3_FD_89872 | JGI IMG/M metagenome (GOLD analysis project Ga0123355, IMG submission 89872) | Embiratermes neotenicus P1 segment gut microbial communities from Petit-Saut dam, French Guiana - Emb289 P1 | ecosystem: Host-associated > Arthropoda: Insects > Digestive system > Gut ...
GAGAGAGAGAGAGACAGCAGAGAGAGAGCCATAGTTATGTAACTCATGTGACTGTTTTGTCTTCTCTTATTGCCACAGTCCCAGTGCTGTTGGCACTTGTATGTAAATTTGTATGTGATTTTGTCTGTGTGGATTATTTACTTTATATGATCATCATTTTTTGGCTGTTTCCAGTTCTTAAATTCCATCTAACAATTTATTTCCTGCAGCAGACCTTACTTTTATGCCTGTTCTTCTTTTTGTCCAAATTTTGTATGGTTCCTTCAGTATTTTTCCTTTCCATTTGCTATTTTTTATGATTCTGCTGTTACCCTTAATTTCTTTTCTCTTTGTACATATTTTTTCTTAAGTTAAACAAGATCATGGGAGTGCCATTTTTGGAATCTGGCATGTATGATCTTGAACCAGGTTTCCCTGGTTTTGTACATGCCATTACTATATCAGATTTCCTAATTTTGTTTTATGTGTCACTAAAAGGTGGACATGATTTTGAATAGATGTAAAGAAACGTAAGGTTGATCATGTTTTATGTTGCATTTCAGCAAGACACCTGCAGCGCGGAGCAGTCAGTCCATTCAATTTTAATGTGTAAATGTGAATTTTATAGATGTGATATTCTGTGATTGAATTTACTGATGTCTCTTGTCCTTTTGAAGTAAACATTCCAGATGCTGTGAAGAATAGTTCATAATTATTGCACATTTTTCTGTTAAATTAGTTTTCATAATTATTTTCCTTTCAGCATGGAATAAAAATATTGCACCTAAATTTGCTGTAATCCTAATTAGATACAGGAGTACTTCTGTACAACAGTAGCAAAAAAGAAATGAAAGAAGTCTATTATTCTCAATGAAGTTCAAGTGGTAGTTTACATAATAGTACTGAAAAAATGATTGAGAGTTATGGGTTAGGTAGCTACTCGGGAATGGTGTTTTTCTACATTGCTTGCCTTTAGTAATGCTAGATTGTGTATCCCATAAGTTGATGATGTACAGATGCTAATGACAGTATGTAAGTAGGTGTTTAATTTTGGTTTATTAATTCTGAATTTAGATTGCTCATACATTACTGTTGTCAACTCGTGTTATGGCATTGACAGAAACATGCCTGAGACAAACCTTAAAAATAATTTCTTTGCTAATAGTGTTGTGTATGTATTCCCTTCGTCAGTACATACCAACAGTACATAAATCCTGATGTTTAGTAACATTATTGCAATTGTAAATTGTTTAAAATATAATGTGTATGTGTGTGGTAAACATAAAGTTCAGAATTGCTTGTTTACTTTAATCACACCTGGTGTTGTTAAGTGCCCTATTTGTAAATGAGGTGGTATTCTTTTGGAAGCATGACAAATCTTCACCTAAGCAACTGAACAGTGTAGCTCTTCGCAAGTTAAGAGAAAAAGCGTTTGAATTTATTACTGACTCACTGATTGACCGACTGATTTGTAAATTTAGATTAAACCAAAATACCCCATGTTGAAACAGCTGTTATTTTTGGAGCTTCCATCCATAGTGGTGAAGACGAGCATCAACTGATCATCACAGCCACTGTCACTGTGAACACTACCAACATACACCACTGCCTGCAATCATCATCCTTTCCATTATTAGGCTTGTTTTAAAGCTTAAAAACAAGGCGTACTTATTGTTTTTAATACTAGACATACATTCCACATTTTTATTACCATGTTTGCATCAGCATTTATTATGCTTGAACTAATTGAAATTTTCCATCTGCTTGGGACTGCACGTCAGACACATCCACTTGACATCTGGAATTGGTTTCTATGAACACCATATGTTTGACATGTAATCCTTTTTGGGAACCTTACAATTCTTCTGACATACTGTACAGAAGTTTAGTTAAATCATAATGTACTCTGCAGTGACAATTCTTGTCCTCTGCGGTTCTCCAAACATCTGGTTGCATCTCCCATCCCCAATCTCCCATTGAGCATGTATGAAGCTGAAGAAATCTTTATTACAAACATAGTGTCTAATACTAGAGCTGTCATCCTTAGCAGGATACATGAACTTTTTGCAGCTTCATACCTTAACTAAGTTGAGCATTTAATAGCCCCTCGGAGTTTTCTCAATTTGGTTTTTTATTGTTTCCCACTTTGTTTAACAACTTGATGTATCTTTTTTTTTTTGCCGTGAAAACAGTTCTTCCCTTGGTCATGAATTTCTTCAGTTAACTTGATGTAGACATGCTCTTTCATAATACATGATCTGTAAATAAAGTAATGAGACTGCCTGTGTATCACACGATCTGGCAACACTGTGGGCTCGCCCTTCACGTGAAGGGTAGGTAAACGCCTCATAGACTTCTAGTGTGAGTTTCAATTCGCTAGCTTCACCACACTAATTTTAGTGCGGTTTTTTGTGAAGCAGTTTTTGTGTGTGTGTCACGGAATTGGAAGAGCGCAATTTCGAGCAACAATGTACAATCAAGTTTTCTGTCAAACTTGGGGAAACCGGCAGTGAAACTTTCAATTAACTGACACAGGCCTATGGGGAGCATGCTTTGTCGAGACCACAAGTGTTCAAATGGTATATGGCATTTTCAGAGGACCATGAATCCATTAAAGATGAACTCTGCTCTGGAAGATCTTCAACTTCAAAAACGGATAACGATGTGGAGAAAGTGCGAGCCCTTGTGCGGTCAGACTGTCAACTCACAGTGCGAATGATCGCTAGTGAGTTAAATTTGAACCACACCACAGTCCATCAGATTTTAACACAGGAATTATCCATGAGAGAATTGTGTGCAAAGATTGTTCTCAAAAACTTGACAATTGAACAGAAGGACAATCGGAAGGACGCGTGTCTTCATCTTCTGTAACAGATCCAAAGTGACAGAAATTTCATGAAGAACATGATCACAGGTGACAAAACATGGATCTTTGAGTACTATCCAGAAACAAAAAGACAAAGTAAGGAATGGCACACATCTGCATCACCACGTCCGAGAAAAGCGAGAATGAGCAAGTTAAAAATCAAATCCATGCTCATCTGCTTTTTTGACAGTCAAGGGGTTGTCCATACAGAATTTATGCCTCAAGGACAAACTGTTAATCAGTTTTATTACCATGAGATTCTTGAAAGACTAAGAAAAAGAGTTGTTTGCGTGCGACCGAGCATTGCTAACAATTGGATGCTCCATCACGACAATGCCCCTTGTCACATGGTGATCTCTGTGATCAAATTTTTGGCTAAGAAGGGCATTCCTGTGGTTCCACAGCCCCCATACTCCCTTGATCTGAGTAGGTGCGAATTTTTTTTGTTCCCAGAACTAAAGTTTGACCTTAAAGGACGCCATTTTCAGACGGTGGAAAACATTGAAACGGCTGTAACCGACCAACTAAAAGTGATTACAGTTAGCGACTTCCAGCGCTGCTACAAAGAGTGGGAACAACATCTCTGGAGATGTGTAGCCTCCGAAGGGAACTATTTTGAAGGAGACAAACTCGATTTGTAGTTTAAAAATAAATACAGAGTTATATTGAATCAGTCTCATTACTTTATTTACAGACCACATATGTTGGGCATTCATATTCAAGTTAGATACTGTCACAAAAAGGAAACTTCAACTGGAACCAAGGAACTGTTGTTGTGTGACAAGAGATGACAGGAAAAGGAAGGCCTCTAGTTTTGTGTAACGTTCAGTGTGACATTTCTTTCAAATTGGATATTGTTACTGGAAATGAAATGGAAACTGGAAATAAGTCACTAATTATGGTTGATAAGGTACAGCAACAGAGAGGTTAACATTATGCATCACACTGTTCGATGTGACACTGTTTATCATGCATGACTGCTGCGTGAAGACTGAACAAAGCAGGTGTGGAGAAATACTCATTCCTATTATATCTACCAATGGACGCAGGAAATTTTTCACAATAACCAGTAAAAGTGTTTATGTGTGATTACCAGTTATTATTCATAATGTCCATCTACTTATTTTTGCCTCAACATATGTGCTGTATTTGTTATCCAGACAGTGTTTAATGATCAGTTTAACCTTTTGATGCCTAACGACGACTATAGTGGTTGTACTTCACCACTAACCTCTAAATGTTGCATTTTATATATTTATTCAACAAATATAGGTACTGAATATTTTAAACATGGTATATACTCTCCGTTTTTTTCTCTTCAGAATGCAGTTTGTTTCATAATTCTAACCTATTTCGTTCCTGTATTATTCACATTTAATATACAGGGTGTGCTAAAATTAAAAAAATAATTCCGGCGCCAAAAGGTTAATATTCCAAGTATTTTAATTTAATGTGACCCTTATTTTTGTTCATTTTATCGTTTTGCTGTGAAGGAATATGTAATATGATGAATTTGTTTCCATCCAAATGACCATTTTCATTGTCAAATTTAATGATATCTGGTAAACTCCAAGTGACAATGACACAATATGCAATTAAGTGTCATAATTTGAAGCTTATTTAAACACTTGTTCTGCTGGTATCAGCAGGCATTGTAATTGTTGTGGGCTAGGGTTAAAAGCTGTCACCTCATTTCCCACAATTTATGATTACCTTCATTTTAATTCTAAGCTCCTTACATTTCAAAATGTATGGATAGTTAAAGCGTAGAAACCTACAAATAAATCGGCTGTTGGGTGATGAAGTTTGTTACTGCCTTATGCTCTCTGTACCTGTAGTAAAGTATCTGTAGCTGGAAGTTACAATATTTTTTCCCCATGCCAAAGTAAGAATGTATGAGCATTCTAAAAAACCATTGCTTATGTACTTAAATTACATTTACTAAACAACTATAAAAATTCTAAAGTGTCGAATTAATAACTGAGTAAAACTGTTACAAGTGTAAAGTTGATAACAAAGAACTGTGATCCATAAAGCCTGTGGTTTTTGTTTTCAGGTAATGTAAAATATTAATATTAATTTTCAATCATTTTCAAACATTGAGTAAGTAAACAAGAACTAAAGGAGGCGTATGAAGCAGCTACCATGGTGTGATTTATATGCAATTTTTTGGGGGTTGAATGTATGTGGTTTCGCCCTCAGTGTTGAAGAGTTGATGCAGCTTAATCAACAACAGCGACAGCAGCACCAGCAAGGCAGTCAGCAGCAGCAACAGCAGCAGTCTTCGCCTCAACAGCAGCAGCAGCAGCAACAGCAGCAACAGCCACAGGTGAATTCTGCATCACCCCAGCAACAGCAAACAGGGGCTCGAAGCACTGAGAGAGACAAGCAACTCATGCCTCCGCCCCCCCCACCTCCATCCTCCACAGGTTGGTAATCCCCTCCATTACCCTGCCCAGCCCTCTTATCTCAGTGACAACGTGGAAACAGACCTTTCAGCTTTGCTGCATCATTATTGGTATTGTTCAGGTGTAATAAAAATGTTAGTTGTAGTTAAAAATAACTGTCTTCAGGTTTTCTCAAAGATTTGCATCCTATCTTTGCTGAGTGACCTAGCAGAGTTCGTCTACAAGGTAACTGACAGGTACTGTCGCTCTGTCGTTGCTTACCCCAAGAAACTTCATTATCATCTATGTGGAACATAGGTGAGATATCACTCCATATTCTCATTATGTTGAAAAGTAAGTAACCCATCAACAGAGTTATAACTTTGAAAGTTATTTTTTCAAAGTAATTGTTTTAAGTGTACAGTGCAGTTAATGTGATAGTATTTAATTTTCTGATTCTTACTTTTTATGTTCATGTTTTTATTTAAATGTACAGTGCAGTTAATGTCGGATTCTTACTTTTTATGGTCATGTTTTTATTTTAATGATTCTTACATTTGTAACAGTTTTTATAAGATTTTAGAAATGTGATTGCAGAAAACAGAATAATTTACGTTTCTGAGTTCGTAGTTGTTTTAAAAGGCACCCATGGATATTGGAGTTGTAATGAAGTTTTTTGGAGTAAACACAGAACTGTAATAGATGATGTAAGTTGAATTAGACTAATATACATTGTATGCTTTGATGCAGATTTATAGAACCTCTGTAAAGAGGAAGAGTCAGGTGCAAAAGTTGATGCAGGCTGCAGATTGCTGGTGAAATTTTTGAGTAATATTACTTACTCTTACACAGAGTTGTAATTTACTTAATTTCATAGTAGTTTTTATACTTGTGGTTAGATTAAGGGAGAATTTCATCTTCATGAGTTTGCCAATAATTCTTACAAAAAAGAATTCTACACATAATTGTACAGGTAAGCAGACATTAATGCAGTTAGTTTTCCAGAAACCAGTTAATGCAGAGTAAGAAGAGTTTTAAAATATGTATATTTTTTTGGCTGACTTATTTATTTTTTCCTTGTACCTTGTATAATTTCTTTAGACATTGGTCTGGTTGAAGCCGGGTTTGAGAGGTAAGCTGATGTAGATATGTTGCTCATTGTTGTTAAGTGTTTTTCTACTGCACATAATTAATTGTTTCTTATTTTGTGATTATAAAATGTGCTTCCCAATATCTGTGTACATTAGGTGTGCTAAGTGATATGCAAAATATGTGTAATAAATGTAATGTGAAATCTTCAAAATCTCCTTGCTGGGCACTATCCAGAGCAGGAAATACTTTGCTACTAAATTAGTTCCACAGTTTAAATTACGGGACCTGCATTTGTGTGCATAAAGTTCACTTATTTCTTTGTATGTGAACGCTAACATTGAGACTGTGGGGATGAGTATGGTGTGGCATGGATTAGGAAGATGGTGTTGAGTGTTCTTTTATAGCCGCTGTTCTAGCATTAGGCTGAACTACCAACACTTGTCATTGTAGCTCTTTCTCTTAGAAATTAAATATAGGGTTAACTAATGAAGCCAAGCTGTAGACTGAGGTGCCAGAATGGGCCAGAATGAAATAAAGTGGACCACAGTATGCAAAATTCATCCATGACTTAATGACAGAGGGAAGACATTTAAGGAAGGAATCACATTTCATTTCTCTTTGGGCAGCACAAAATGAAGCCATTAAACCGGTTGTGTTTAAGTCTTCAGAATTGTCTTATTAATGCCATGTTGTAAGAAGGCTCAGCAGTGAAATCCTGCAGCACATGTTGCTACTGAATTGCGTCTGCACAGCCAGTTGTGAGAGATGCTACAGCTGGTTTGGAGACTTGAAACTAATTTGCTTAAAAGCTGCAAAGATACAAATTCAACTTTGTGTGCAGAAAGTGCTATATGTATTTTGATCTTGGCACTGAGGTGAGCCATTCTGGCTGAATGTTGGTGTCATTTTAAACATTTTGGTAGTGGGTTTTCACGTTCAAAATTTGTGTTCAAGTCATATAATATATCGAGAATATGTGAGTGTGTTGTACATTACATTAGTAGTTCATCTTGGTATGACAGTTGAAGCAGTCAGAACAGAGGTAAACCATCCTGTTAGCTTGAACTGTCGAAGCACAACATGAATTTTGTCCACTTTTGTAAGTTATTGCATGTTATGTCTTAACGTAGAGATCTCAGTGGCTCTTACCAGTCTTACTCGGTGTATTATAGTGAGCATTATTCAGTAACGTGTCACCAATATACCTTTTTTCCATTTGTTGGTTTGACAGCATGGCAGGAACCATAGTGTCAACTTTGAGACTAAGAACACAGCTTATTGGGCTTCAGAACACGCATTCAATATATGAAAGCAGGCTTGCATTACGAAGAGTTAATATTTCTATTATGAGTAAATAATATGAGGCTTGGCCTGTTATCTAGCAGTTTTAAATTCATGTATAAAGGAAGCGTGAAACAGAACATTTGGGTATACATTATGTAGATTTACAGAATCCTCAAAGCCAACTACCCAAATGTAAATATGAGTAGAATTAATTGTAGTTGTAACATTCATGGTCTTGATTGCATTCATCTGCAGAAATGTCTGATATAAAAGCTGCAATTGGTGATGTACTAATGCACTTGTCTGTGAGACAGAAGAGTTCATTTGCAAAAGAATTGTATGAAACTTCTACAGAACATGTGAGATCTGAGATATGCGAAATGCTATCTTAATCACACACAGTTTGTCCAAACTGAGTACATGATTTAGGTCAGCCATACCAGTTGTTAGCCCACTGATGATTGCTTCCTTCCATTTCATTCCCAACTCATCATTCAAATTTATCTGAGCATGTGTCTTATAATAAATACAGGTGATGAAGTGTTAAATGAGTAGAGCAAAGGGTGTGCAGAGACATGACACACTTCATCATCATCTTGTCACCATTATGTCACAGAATGTGGTAGTGACATAATTAGTGTCCTTGATATTGGTCTGAGAGCAGCATAATGTTTTGTTAACTGTTAGTGAGTGTGGTTCCTGTTAAAATATCACTTGGCATTTCTAGTGTATCAGAAGGTAACTAAGAGGTTATTATTTATTAATCTTTTTTTAGTTTTTATAGTTTTTTTTTTATACCAGTACTAATGACAATTGATCTCTGCTTTTGTGGTTGGTAGGTATGCAGTAATGATCTCTTAGTAGTGTTATGTGTCATGAATTAATTTGGATGTAATCATAAGATGAAGGAAGAGTGAGATTCCAGTTCTATGTTTGTGTTATGAATGTTGAACTTGTAGGTGAGGTATTTTGAATGACAGTGCCTGAAACAGTGACGTCAGTCCATGGATTGACCATTTAACTTTTTTGAGTGTGGGTCTGTGTGTGTGAATGTATCATTGTCTGGGGTTGTGATATTGAATTGCAGAAGTGGCACAAACTGGAGATGCTGAGCTTTTCTGTGGAAACAGTGACCTAGATGGATATATGCTGCTGATATTGCATTCTGTTGCATATGCATGTAACAAAATCCTGTAAACTTTTTTTACATATTGTTTTATGCTTGGGACATTTGGGTTTTTTAACACATATATCCTGCTGCCTTACGCTGAAATTTTCAATCCAAGAAAACTTTTACCTGTAACTATAACAGAGATGGTGTTCTATCACACTGACATAACAAGTTGGGATAGTGTGATCATTGTGATATGTTGTGTGGTAGGAGTATTTGGTATAATGTTTTAATACAGTGACATGGTCCCTTGTGTGAAATTAATGTAATTTTACTTGAGCAAATTATACCTGGGAAGAATGTCTATACAATACAGAAAACCCTTGCCTCCTCCCCTTTTTTTTGGGGGGGGGGGAGGGGGGGGGTGTTCAAATGGAAGTACTGTGAAGGAAAGTAGAATATGGGGACATAAGTTTCACCTCATCATTCTTAACCTTGATGCTGACAGTGATGCATGTGTAGCTTCACATTCCATTTGCCTTTAGACTGCAAAATGGCAAGGTGTACCCATTGGTTAAGGGTGAGTTGTTAGTCATTCTGAGTGAGATGCCAGGGAACTAATATGAATGTTCTTGCTGGGAATTAAAACCCATCTATTGAATCCATAGTCTGTCACATTATGGACTAAGGCGTGGAAGCTTCACTGGGTTTCCACACAGTGTCTGGTTTGTAGGTGCAGTATATGTATAATTTCTTAATTTCCTGGCAGAGTTGCAAAATTTCACTGTTATGCACAACATACTATTAACATTGGCATTAAATGGGTGAATGCCTTTGTAATATGCAGTAGTTTTACGTATAGATAAAGAGGGAGTGTAATTACTGCTGTTTTGAAGTATTGAAATTTTTATATAGAAAGGTACAAGGCACATGTCAGTCCATTGGCTTGCAGTGTGCTGGCAATTGAATGAGTTGTGCTGTGAAAATAGGTCAGACAACATTTCACATGCGTGTCAACATTTTACAGCATTTTGTCCCACATTTACAAGCATTTTCACTTCCTTTGTTTTCCTTTCTTTTGGTTGTACTAAAATTTTATTCTGAATATCATTTAGCATTGAATCCTGATACTGTAATTACATTCTTAAATGTAATCTCATGATTCCAAAATGCTGAGTTTTCTGAATGTACTTTATGGAAAGTGAACGTGTGCATAATGGGTCAGCCTGACATGATGGTAGGCATCTCTGATTCTTCTGCCTGAGTGTGCGCTCACTATATATATATATACACACACATACATACATACATACATACATACATACATACAAGCACCCACACACACACACACACACACACACACACACACACACACACATATGCATAAATGGGGTAGGTATGGTGGCTGGCTACGGGCTGGACTGTTCGGGGATCGAATCTGGGTGAGGGCGAGAGTTTCCATGCTGGTCCAGACCACACTGGTGCCTACCTAGCCTCTTGAATGATGGATACCAGGTCTCTTCTCTGGGGTAAAGCAGCTGGGCCTTAGCATTGGCCACCCACCCCACCCCTATCTAGTGCCAAGGTTCACAAAGCAGAACTATACCTCTACTCTCCACCTGGCCCCTTACGGCCTGTTCCACGGTGAACTATACCTTTATGTATGTACATCATTTGTGTTGTAGGAGAGCTAAAAACTGATTAACAGTTCCATTGTACAGTAATTCCTTTCTTCCTGTTTTCATTCTTTTTTCCCCTTCAGCAATATGCTTCAGCAAGAAACTACCATCATACATGACCTCTCATTTTATAGTAGCAGAAGACTGCCTTTGTTTAATTTTGTCTACTCTGAATAATGCTTTTTAGAGTGCATGTATTTTGTTTTTTCCACTTCTGTATGTGGTAAGTGCAAACTATGAACATATTTTCTAAATTCTGGAGTAAGAAGATTATAGTTTATTTCTTTATTGTTTTGAAGTAATTGTTGAAGATTTAACAAAACTATTTACTCATACTGAAAGAAGTCTAAACATGCATATGAATGAACAGTTAGCACTGAAGCATTCTCTGTAAGAATTATAAATGTGGCATAAGAGTTGTTTAAGTAATTGGTTTTAAAATTGAAGGGGTTATTAGTGATTGTAACCACTGGGGAACTCATTCCAGTTGCTGAAGCATGTTGCCTTGCAATACATTGGTGGGATCTGCATCTTTGTCCTAGCTTGCAAAAGGGCATACTGCAAACTGGAAACAGTATGCCAGGCACATACCCAGTAGGTATCAGTAGTGATTGTGTATATGACAAACTTTGGTGAAACACAGTTATAAAATCATCTGACTGGGATGCATTTGTAGATAAATATTATTATTTGTTTCTTAGGTTATTTTAATATTGAAAAAGTTATGAATGATGAGAGTGGAGAGATAAGGGAGGAATTAAAGTGTTGTGTTTTGCAGTACCCCTATGTACTTGCATAATGTATGCACTTTTTAATGAAAAGCTTATTTCTAAAATTTGGGTGTGGGAAGTATGTGAGTACTGCTGTTAAGAGTATAATTTTTACATGTTCGATTTAGGTTAGAATAATGCAACTTTAATCGAGGGAGAGGGTGACATAAGAGAAAAAAAGCACAGCTTTCCTGCTTTTGTGGGGAAATGAAAAATATATCTGCAAATTAATGTGTCATCCTACGTGAACCCAATGTTGTTATCAGAGTATGTCATATTTTCATATTTATTTAACAAAAAAATTGTGTTTTACAAATTGCGGCTAAAAATACAGTAGGTAGCTCCTCCCCTCCTCTTCCCTTATTTTTATACTGGAGTAGGTGTGCATAAATTATGTACAGGCGTAGTGTGGTGTCTGTCACAAGTAATTAATTTTTCAGAAGTATTAATTGTAAGGTGTGACAGTGTTCTTGGTATAGTTAATGTGAATATTTGGCATATCAGGTTGACTTCTGGTTGACTCTACAGTTAAAATTTGTTACATGTGTTTCTTCCCTTTAACAGTCAGCTGAAGTGTAATCTCCCATACCTGTGTGTATCTAAATCCAGACCTTGTCATACAGAAGGTGACAACTACCTTGTGATTTGTGATACATTGACTGGGAGACATGTACTGACATATAATAGGAATCTGCTGCCTGCAACAAGGTGGAAGAATTTTTGTCTGAAATTTTAGTACATAGTACCAGCCCACATGCTGTCACTTCGGAGAAGTTATCTTCTTAGTCACTGTGATGAGGACCTAAAATCAGTCTAATTACAGTTCACTCTTCTGACTAACTTTTGGAATATATGTATCCAGATTTAGTCTTAGCATCATATAGCGAGAATTAATTTGTTACATGTTTAGCTATGAATGCTTTTAGAATAACCAAGAATCAAATAATCATATTTTACTTTTTAGCATCCAGCAGTGTTATGTGATTCTGTAAGATTTCTTCTTTCCTGTATGTTGTTTTATCAAAGTTTGTATCTAGTATAAGCAAGCATGTATGCATGACTTATGACTGGGTTCATGAGAGCTTTGCTGTTACTGCCAGCATATATTTCCAGTTGGTGCCATATACAGGCAGAACTGTGTAGTCCTAGTTTGGACTACTTGAACATCTTATGTGTTAGCCCATATGATTTTTATTTTCAGAACACAGCATTTGATGCCTAATGTAAAAAGAAAATAAAATTAATCTGATTATTTCAATATACTTGGTGTGGATGATTTGCAGCTGTTGGTGATAAGTGATATTGGAGTTCGTGTTTTGAAGTGAAATGTGTTCATAATTGTGTTCTTTGCAGCTGATGCAGTTCCTGAAAGTTACATAACCTGTAGAGTGAAAGCAGGAATAATGAAAGAACTATCACATTTCTCAGAATTTTAATCTCATTCATTGAAATGATGAATAGAATTTTGGAAAAAAAAAAAAAAAAAAA
>Ga0123355_10013647_pt1 | contig 12655 bp, 7 predicted proteins | sample TergutEmb28metaG_3_FD_89872 | JGI IMG/M metagenome (GOLD analysis project Ga0123355, IMG submission 89872) | Embiratermes neotenicus P1 segment gut microbial communities from Petit-Saut dam, French Guiana - Emb289 P1 | ecosystem: Host-associated > Arthropoda: Insects > Digestive system > Gut ...
AGTAGTAGTAGTAGTAGTAGTAGTAGTAGTAGTTAGGAGTAGTAGTAATAGTTTTAGAGTAGTATAGTACAATAAATTCCAAAAAAGTTTCCTTTTCAAAGAACATAATGCGTTCAGGTATGGGTAGATCTCAGACAACTTAAAATTTTTTACCAGTTTTAACTTGTCGACTCTACTCTCCGCTTTAATCAACTGTTGCTGTAAAATTTCTACTTAAAAACATCGAAGACGTGAATGTCCCCCTATTTCTTTTCCGCACTGTAAACGTCCTTCTGATTGTTGTCCCTTGGAACAAATAAAATTCGTTATCATTTCGAACACGTTTGGCATTGCTGTTGTTTTAATGTGCTAAACAGCAACTACCGTACTTGTTACCTGTATTGTTACTTCGAGCTACAGTATTTTACAAACACTTCGTCTCCTTTACACATAGAATATCTCACACATATGAACTGTTCAGTGCATATGCGATCACGTGTTGTTTATTTGTTATATGTTTGCAGCGACTGTATAATTGGCTACTGCCGCCGGTGAGTCAGCAAGTTATAAACAAAAGTTTATCACTATCAACAATATTTATTATTATTATGCTGTGTCGAGAGACGAGCAAGATCAGCAAATTGCAGAGCGCTAACAGTGTCAAGAATTCAAGGAAATTCAGCAGTTCTACTCAGAAACTTCTCTCTCAACAACGGTAATGACATTTCCCCTGGCGAAGGATTTGCGGTGTCCGAGTTTGCAACTGGGACATTTGATAAGGCTGTCGTTGATGGTCTGCTGGGATGGTAAGGCTTGGCTTGAGCTCAGAGCAGACTAAGAAACAAAAATTCCTCGTCAACGGGGAGAGAAATTCTTCCTCGAAATTTACTGTTTCCAAAAGAGTAAAAAAAAAAATTAGCGTTTCATCATTTTATCCTATTGGAACTATTGGTGAGACTGCAATAATCCCTAACAGAAGAACTGAAGTATACTTCGTTCGTTTCCACTGAGCCACAAATTGAATGTAACACATACACCTTTTCTCAAATCTCATTTGTTGTTGATCCATTGGCCTAATGTTTGTTGAACAGCTCCTTATGCTGGTCGACATGACTTGACCAAGTATCATTACCTTCTGTCACACTTGTCATTTGTATGACTCATGTTGATGCTCAATGCTTCTTACCGTTCAGAATTCGTTACGGAGTCGCGTGGAATGGCGCTGTTAAAGTAAGTTCCCATGACATGATCACAGATGGCTTTTTCGTGCCAAGTACCCTACCAGGATTTTTTTCCGGTATTTTTATCAATATGTTCAAGGCCTGAGGAAGAAACAAATAGAATTTAAGATGACGTTAGCTACACGGACTGCAGCATAACTGTGATGAGACACGGCTTGCTGACTAGTGGTACAGTACAACGACAATCGAATTCCTGATGGCTACACTTCTTTCCGTTGCAACAGGTTACGTAAAAATAACATGCCTTGTGGTTCAGGTTCAACAGCCCTATCATTCAGAGTTGTCACCTCTACACTGACGGTGTTATTTACAGTTGTACGGGGTGTGAATATAGTCTGAACTCCCCAACCTATAACGGTTCCAGCGTACTCATTGGAAACCACTACCAATGAAATTCTTTAAAATTAACTTTGTTCTTTTTTTTCAGAAATACGATACATACTTCAAATACCCGTGCATTTTTATTGGACATTTTTACACTGTGGTTTCATGTCAGAAAGTAGTTTGTCCCTGACTAACTGCCAGTTTTGCTCGAAAGGTCAGGAGGGTGTAGCTCACTCCTCCTCGGGTCTTCTCTGCAGCAGTCAGCACAATGGGTCTCTAAGCGACATTAATTTGCTTGACCCAGGCTTTGCTAGCTCCATTGACTTACGTATTTAATATTAATAATCATTATTGATATAATATTCATTGAGTTCAGTCCCACCATCGTATAACATGTGTTTCTTGGAGCTGCCCAGCAGTTTAAACCAGGCTGTCATGAAGGTAATCCCCTCGACATCAGTTTCAAGTATTATTTAAAATTCATGAAATTTATTCAACCAGAGTTACACACGACCCTGCTGGCTCTGACATTGCCTTGCCTGGTACGAACCCACACTTTCTACGTCGACAGTGTTTGACTACGTCAAGTTTGTACTCAAATTTCGAGAGTTCTTGCCACGCACCTCACGGGATTACAATTTCTTATGCAATAAAGGCTATAAGCGTGACTGGTCTTGTGTGTTTCAAAACACCGTTGTGGATGCTGTGGAGCACCCATTTCTCGGTGCCTTAAACATGAAATCTAAATCTCATCCTTGGCATTGCAACCCTTTAAGAAATTACGTTTGGAAGACAATTGCATTCACGGGTCCCTTAGAAAGGTAAAATTAATTGTGCATAAATATTTTACCTTAACCCTTTGACGCCTAATGACGACTATAGTGGTCGCACCGCACCTCTAACCTCTAAACGTTGCATTTTATATATTTATTCAACAAATATAGGTACTGAATATTTTAAGCAATGTATATACTCTTCTTTTTTTATCTTCAAAATGCAGTTTGTTTCATAATTCTAACATATTTGGTTCCTGTTTTATTCACATTTTACATACAGGATGTGCTAAAATTTAAAAAAATAATTCCGTCGCCAAAAGGTTAAGCTCATAAAAGCTGATATCTAGTCTGACTAAAGTTCCAGTGATAAATCGGAAGCTAATCTATTCTGGAAATATGGCTATACTTGGCAGAAGTAATCTCAACTCTATTCACTTTGAAGTTGACGGTACTTACTGAATTGAACTTCACGAAGTAAGAGATTATTTGATAAACTCTACAATTATAGTAATTTTTGTCCAGAGGTCTTCTTCACCCCTCTCTGTAGTCTAAATTTTTGTACAGTTCATCTTTCTGATAAAGATACTTGAAAGTTGTTAAAGTTCACAGGAACATCTAAACCTGTTGGAATTGAAAATGTTCCCGGTTTAATTATACAGCGATTGTGTGCAAAATGTTATGCCAGTTCTTAGGCATATCATCAGAATGAATTTCTATCAGCACTTTTTATGAGTCTTATGGAGGCACGCGGGACCCTATTTTTTTAATAAAGGGCAGTGCTGGGCGGAGTAACCAGCCTGTACCTTAAAAGAAATAATTACAATGCGAATTCAAGAATTGGGTCATATAAGAACCATTATTGGGAATGGCCAATTTCAAGTCCTAAGAACCTGCCTATAAGTTCATTAAAAATATTTTTCAAGTAGAAAGTGTACATCGGCTTCTACGATATTTTCAGCAAAAGGTTTTACGAAAACCGCTGTTGAATTATTTACCTTTATTCGAATTTGTTCAGTCACGTGATAGGAAAAGGTCACTATTGCTTGGCATCTGTTGTCGTAATCCTTAGTGGATATGTACGAAGGATTCGGACAAACCAACTCCCCTAAATTCGCAGCAGTGTGCTTCCCATCTATCCTGAAGACGAAGGCAGCTTACTCCTCAGAAACCAGACTAAGTATTTACCAAAATACACGACTGCACGCCTCATATTCACGCCCGTAAGGACCACAAAACTTGAAACGTTACAAATGCACCTTCTAACAGAAGGAGTTGTACTACAACTTCAAGATATTAATCTTTTGGGACCGCAAAATACCCCCAAGTCAACGGCGACTTCCGGTGTACTCTAGTCGGTCCCACGTGTCATGCTGATGATGGAGAAAGTGTTAGATGCGTGCAGAGTCATTCTGCTGGTGAGAAGTTTGTTGGTATTGAGGCCGTCACTTGAGATATGAGACCTGAAAGCGACCTGCTGCCAAGAACATGCCGTCGTTAACCGGAAAATCTGCGTGATCGAAGTCTTTCTCTTTTCACACTGATTTATCATTTCGGTTATTCCCCTTCTCGAGCGCCCTCATTTTCTTTCCCCCTTTTACGCGGGTTCGAAAAGCAAATGAGACAGAGAACATAAGCTTCGTCCATCCCGTCTGTCTGTCCGTCCGTCCTTTCACAAGAAACAACTAATTCGGTGAAATTTAAAATTGGTGGGGGGGGGGGGAGAGAAGGGGTTTTGCAAAAATCGGTGAACGATATGTAAATCATTTTTAAGTCGAAAGAAAATATTATATACTTTACAATAAGAGCAATGTTAATTCACATTTCTCAATAAATCCCTCTTGATTTGAGAAAAGCTGATGAAAAACGCGTGTTACAGATAATCGAAAGAAACTTTTCACAACAACACACATTTTATTTTCCAAAATCGTGCATTTACAATAAATTTACAAGACAGTGGGACGAGAAAAATAATTATGTACTTCTATGTTTGCTGCGGGGAAAGGAAATATCAAGTTAAATATCGTGTTCCTTGCTACGTCACTTTCCTGTGCAGTCATTCATTTTGCCTGGTGTGATTTACGTGATACCTAATTAAGAACAATAAAAACGTGCGGTCGTGATGTTTGATGTTTTAAATTATATTTGGGAATAACATGTTTGGCATTAGCTACGTACATTGCAGATACACACGGAAACTGTAAAGACGATATTGTTTCTAAGTAAGAACTTGCATAAAATGTCCACAGGATAAAAATTTGAGGTTATATGTGACTAATAATTTTCACACAAACACAAGATAGACATTGAAATAACAACTCCTTTAAGGAAGTATAATAACAGGGTCTGTCAATAGCAGTAATATCCTCTAGTGTATGTAATAATGTAAACCTTAATAAAACAAAAGTGCCAATCCAGCGGATTAAACGGTACATTCCGTGACGAAAACATCCGACCGCACCTCAAATTTAAGTGCCAAGTATATTTCCTATTTTCTTTCCTACGGTCCTTTATACCTTAATCATTGGCTTCTTACTCTTTTGTTAGTCGTGTCTTCTTGTGATTGTAGTGTTAATGTTGCATTAGTTTCTTTTTTTGTCCTTCTGTTTTCATTCTTCTTACGTCTTCTTGTTTTTCTCCTGATTGTCGGCATTCTCAGCCGCTTCTTGTTTGTTTGATTATTGAATTTGTTTTTATAGTCCTATTGCTTTTTATTCGCTTGCTTTTTCGGTGTTCTCACGTGTTTCCTTGTTTCCGCCATGCTCTTAATCTTCCTTTTCTCGTTTTTTAAATTTTAGGTTGCCATTACTTCTTATCTGTTTTATTCTCCTTTTTCCTTCAATGTTTTTCACGGGTAGGCTTAATAAGCCTGTTCAAGCTTCAGCCTGAAAGTTACGAAGACCCTCAGCAATCCTTCATCCTCGTGAACAGTAAATCATTCTGTTTATAACTAATGTGTCCTGGCCAAGTGTAGATATCCTGCGTACCTCTGTGTAAGCCTAAATTGCTCTTCACAGTGTTCAGATCACCTTTAATCTTTCGTTAATATCATATTTTTTTTACAAATGCGGCAATAAAATTCTAGATCATGATGAGATTTCAATTTTAAACACGATTTCAGTTTTCTTGTAGCAGTTTTATCCGATCGATATATATCAAAATTAAACTCTCGGGATAGCTTTTAATGTAGAAGGCCAATATGAATTTTCACCAAGGTTTTTTTGTTTTGTTTCGATTATTAAAGATGCCAGCAGACAGGCACAAACTCGCCATTCTGCATTTATTTCTAGGAAGGCACACAGGGTTACATTTAAATGGATGGTTCTTCCATTTTTACAAACCCACAAAATAGGCAATTACTAGCAATTCTGATTAATATCGTAAGCTGTAAGCAGAGGCTCGCTGGCGTATGCATTTATTGTAGAGTGAAGTACAGAAGAAACCGCGAGTGACGTGATGGAGGGGAAACCACTTTTCCACTCCCGCCTGGCAGTTACCTTGAAACAAGCGAGCATCGGAAAACCAATACGACATCATCTGTGAATCAAGCTTCATTGTCTTACATTTAAATACGGGTGTTGTTGAACATCGGAGTCAGTTGTGGCTGACAGCTTATCGAAAGCAAGGGAATCAGCATGTCAGCGTTACAGGTGAGTGTAGACACAAAACGTCAGCAGTTGCAATGTAGCATCGGGGCAGCAGAAGCGTAATTATGAAGTATTTTGTGTATGTGAGCAAATGGATGGTCACGTCGATACGCGCGTCTGTCTACCTGCACGTTGTATCTCAGTGGTTTTAGATGAAATTTGGTATGTCCGATATACATCAATGACTGTGACCGATCATCGTGCCATACGATGAGTCTTAAACGTTAGCGGTGTCAATCCTTTGGGTTCTGCTCCCTGAGTGTTGATTGGTTACAGGTGGTAAGGTTTCCTGTTAATATTTTTATTTCTTTCACAACCAATTCGCCTTCCCGCTGAAGCAGGACGTTTGTTCTGTGAATCGCAAAGAAAGCCTCTTTACCGGGTATTTATACGAGAGTACTAGATAGATGCGATGATATTTGTAGGGACCTACTCGCGATGTGTGTCAGTGCACGGTATGTGTTCGGTAGACCACACTTCACTGTCGACAACTGGCTTCATATTTCATTTGAGTTCTACACAAAGAACTGTAGGTTTGGAAGGACTGAAATCCAAATTCTGAGTTTCTTCCTCTTCCTCCCGACCGAGCGAAATGGCCACAAGATATGCAAGGCAGATAGATGTAAACACGTTCAGCGAATAGTAGCGGGCTGCCGACGAAGTGTGGCTCAACACTAAGTGATCGAGCGGCAGTGTTAAAACACCTCACTCTAAAATAGAACAACATTACACAAGGCATTTTACTTTGAGTATTGATGTTTAAATGAGAGGCTAACAGAATTTTTAATCTTAATGACGCAAGATACGAGACAAACATTCAGTTCACCTGGCTCAGAAGAGGGTCAGGATAAAGGATATTGTGAACACTATCGAATGTGACATTCATAGGGCCGTGAATCGTAATATTATTTCTATAGTAAAAGCAACAAGATACACCAATGTATCAAATTTATTTGATTTTGGAATAACATTCTGCGTGTTTCGGACGGTCTTTCCGTCCATCATCAGGAGTTCAAGACTGTACATACAGCAACAGGCATATGTCAAACAGATACTGCACACTGCTTGCTAGCTTGCTAACAAGCAGTCTGCAGTAACTGAAACATTTAGAGTATCATTCCAAAATAAAATATATTTGATACATTGGTGCATCTCGTTGGTTTTACTATAGAAATACTAGCGAATATATCAGAATTCGATGAAAAACGAGGAAAGTCTTTACTACACAGGCGACCAGCGCTTCCTAAAATGTACATTGCTAACTGGAATCTATTAGAATTTGCATTACTTTTCAATTTCCCTGCTTCACTTAATTCAAATTTTTCTGCGGCATTCGATGGTCTTTATAGGCTTAGAATTGAGTAACAAATTACAAAGTTAGGTGCGATGTATATCGAAGCAATCTTCAATTAATATGCTAGCAGTTATATGGAAGCTTTCGGCAATACCACAACCAACTTCAGTCAGTCCGGTTCTGTGTTAAATTTGAATCAGGGATATTTTAGTTCTCATCAGCTGAGTTGAGCAGAACAGAACGAAATTCGTGTCTGTTAGTTGGATGGTCAGTTGTTTAATCAGTCAGTAAATCACTAAGTCATTTGATTTATTGGTTAGGTAAAGGTAAAGCAGTCCCTTTACGGGCCTGGAGTGACCCAGAGGGTTCCAGGAAGTTAAGGTTCCTAGATTACATGAAAACGGCACAGGATGGTGGAAAGGTTGTCAGCCTTACGCACCAGCTACCTTTACCCCCAGGAAATGCTCCTGGTACTCATCTTTGCTAGAGGCTTAGTCGACCCTAGGGCCATAGTGCGATTGGAAGGATTATGCCAATCAAAAATTCCAATGACACCACCTGGAATCTAACCAGCGAACTTCCGATTTGTAGCACAACACCTCAACCACTGTGCTACCGCGGTCCCCCTGTTGGTTAGGTAGTTAAATGAATATCGGTTATTGTTTAAACAGAAAAGTCTAAGAAGATATGCGCGGATAGAGGACACAAGAAATACATTCAGAATATTGGTAAAAAAAATCATCCCGCAATACGCAAACTCGGAAAATACAGTAGAACGAAAATAATGTTAAGATGGTGCTAAGGAAAGGTAGAAAAAACGAGGATCGGAAATTTAACAAATTATGGATTTTGGTAATAACGGCTTTCAGAAACGCAAGAATCCGAAACCCACAACAAACATGCTAACTGCTTCACACCCTAACAGGTTAATACCACGACTCTTTTCCAGCTGCACAAGTTATATAACGTCGAGTGATCACTCGAATGTCAACGATTAATTGCAAAAAATATAATGAAATAAACCGTTGCCCTTTAATAAACCTGACCTGAATTAAAAATAAAGCCAGTCAACAGTCATCACGCAACCAGCCTCTCGACCGATATCAAACTCAGGAATTTCCGACAACGAAGCAGAACTTTTAACCACTCTGTAGTGACGGCTGGTTTTGGTATGCAGATAAGTCTGCGAGATTTGGGGTTCTCAGGGCAGTCACAGTGAAGATCTTGGAAGGAGACCCGGTGCAGCCCACGGGATATCTGATGACATTTCGGAGGTACATTCTACCTCCATCCTCAGAGCATATTATTCCGCATAACGGTAAATTTCTACCAATTACGGGGTCATATCACAGAACGCGACAGTCTCGGTAACGGTTTATATCCTTCTGATTCTGTGAGAAGTCGTAGAGGGCCTTCTCTTTCAGTTGGGCGCCAAACGATAAATCGTTCCGCTGATATTCCGCTCAACCGTGACCCTGGCTTCCGTTAATTATATAAAACCCAGATTCGTTCAAGGTCGCGTGAACCTATCGTTGTGTAGCTGCTATGAAACCACACAGTTCTTTACGAAACTGCGATATAATCAAACTCATAATCACAGCGCGAAATTTCACGTGAAAAATAGTTCCTCTATAGTCATTAATAAGTAACTTTTTTTTTGTGTCGCTTCAACCTTATTCCGGGTCATGGCCGCCCCTTTCGGAGCTTCGCGATCACGCTCAGACCCACCACAGTCGGTAGGACTCCTCTGCATGAGTGATCAGCCCGTCGCAGAGACCTCTACCTGACAACCCACAACACTCACAAAGGAAAAACATCCATCCCCCAGAGGAATTCGATCCCATAATCCCAGGAAACGAGCGGCCGCAGACCCACGCCTTAGACCGCGCGGTCACTGGGATCGGCAATTAACACATTGCAAGTACAACAATATTTTGCATGCCTTCCATTCAACTGTCCGTTAGTAACCTAAACACGTAGGAATGAAAATACTTGCTTGGTTCTTGTGAAGGTGAGAGAGACAGCTGGCCTGTCACACGAAGGGAGTAACATAGGTTGCAGGTTGATGAATAAAAGACCAACTTGATGTCACTTGCTATTTTATTTCACTTCTTAAGTACTCAACATGTTTCGGACATTAATATATCCATCATCAGGAGATTGCGACTGTGCTGTCGAATTACCACATTGGTCGTTTTGTTCTTGGTTCGTTGTGTGCTGCAACACGGACACTACTCAAACCCAACCGCACCAAAGCTCCAACACACAACGAACCAAGAACAAAACGACCGATGTGGTAATTCAACAGCACAGTCGTAAGTTCCTGATGATGGATATATTAATGTCCGAAACATGTTGAGTACATAAGAAGTTAAATAAAATAGCAAGTGACATCAAGTTGGTCTTTTATTCTTCAGCTATTACAATGATGCACGGTCCGATAAACATAAGAGATAGGTTGCAGGTGTTCAAGAACAGGCAGCCGAGGAAGATGTTCAAAACCAAAAAATGTAACAAAAAAACTGAAAACAAACAGCATAATAAGGAACTTCATAATTTGTGTTCTTCACCAAATATTATAAGGATAATCATCAGGGCGGATGAAATAGGCTAGACATGTGGCAAGCATGGGGATAAGAGAGAGATGCTTGATGAGATCATCCTTCAGTAACACAAAATGGACACACAAATAAAGTAGTCTTACTTAGCTGGTCGATATGTTACCCGCATTAATAGAAACCCAAGGATCAAACTCTGGCACATTTAGTAGTTAGTTTTAAGGAAATTTAATGTGGAATATGAAACCAGAAAACCTATAAAGTAAGACATAGCAGGGATTTTGATTTACGAACTGACGATGTATAACAGTTCTTCATTTCCAAATAATTTTATTAGGTGTATTTCAAAATGGTACCGACTTGGTTCCAATGGACCATCTCCAGTGTCTTAATAATGCCGTAATGTACAGCGGCTCTGTTCAAACAACAGTATTCACTCGAAACTAAAATCAGTAACTAGTTATCGTGACGCAACAGAACGTACCACACTTGAAATATATAATTACAAAACACTTGTTTACTAAATGAGGTTTTAAAATTTCAAACTTAAAAAATTACACACGAGTACCACACTTACAACAAATATCCCAAATACTGAGATCCTTCAGACACTGCGTAATGTGTGTCATATTAATGAATAAAATTCGTGCTGTCCGCCTCTTGCCGAACACAAGTATCAAACACTATTATCCCATTATACATCAGTCAGTGTTCTAACATTCTCCAAACTAGTTCACTTAAGTCCTAACACTTGCCTGTATTAAATCATCCTTACGTCTCAATGATCCTTACTTTAATTCTTTCAGATTTCTACCCCGGCATGTTTAGATATTCGTGCGATTCATGGCTTCAGCTTCTACACGTTGTTTTGGTCGGATCTAACCTGAATGAAAGGCTCTATATGAAAGCAGCATTTTGTTTACAATAGACCATAATATTTTCAAAAGCATGTTCTGTTTTTCCTGAATTAGATCATGTATTTCCTCTGCATCATCACCATCCTTTGTATGAACACAACTGTGTTCTTGAATTCAGTAGTGGCATTATGTCCAAGCAACGCACAATCGTCACACCGCCACAAGCTACTTTACTAGAAGTGGGGAGTGGTAAGATATTACGGTTATAGTGTGTCAAATGTCACTCAGGTAGTAATGTTTCGTCCACAGGGCATGCAATAGCTATACGAACAAGACTCAGTCGTCAAAATCTCATTTTTAAAATTTGGGTGTACTTCATGTAATTGTCAGATTGGGAGCACGCAGAGGCTTCGTAATAAGCATGAGCTCGCGAAAATTCCGATTATGGTCTGAACCGTTTAGTTTCGGAGGTAACCGCATGATCTGCCTGCAAAGAGCATGCACACGCGGTACAACAATTACAGACAACACCTGCCGATTCATCGCTCAAAACAAGAGAACTGGAAAGTAAAACCATATCTGGAGCAACATGGAAAGGTTATTGATTTGTGAGGCACGTATATATTTAAATAATTGATCAGAGAACGTAACAGATTATGAATCATAAAATTTTTACTGTTCATTTTACAAGTGCTAATAAACCTGAAGGCACAGCGTCACCTGTTCAGCCGACAGTAACCTAATTTGTTAAGATATGCCCTGATTTTAAGACACAGGATGCGGAGAGGCTGTATAAAAGCAAAAAATAGGCCCAAAGAGAAAAAGCAACAGCAGAGTGACAGGCACTTTACTACAGCGTAGACTTCTGTTTTATGACACCGTGCAGCCTCAGGACCGCCATGAAAAAAACAAGTCGCGTACCAAGATACTGCGGAACGGACGAGACGGTCAAAATATTAGAGACTCCGCAGGTTTAGTCTTTCGTCTCTTTGCTAGATCAGAAGGAAAACTGTGAAGTCAGAATGGTAATAATCTTCTGATGTGAGCAGTTCGAGCTTACGTTATTCGTCTTTCAGAGAGAGAGAGAGAGAGAAAAAAATGGTACGCAACTTGCTACTGTTTTTAATAGACATACCATAGCTACATTCGAGTGTGCTTGTAGCTCAGGTAGGGGTAGGTCCTGACGTTTGCAATTTCGAGGTCTGCGTTGAGCTATTTGTAACAGCAAAGTCAACCTGTAGAACCATCTCAGCGTTCGCTTATAGACGAAGTAAAATAATGGAAAATCCGAAAAGTAGCAGGCTTGAGTGGGAGGGTTCCCATTATTTCCCCATTCCACGGAAATTGCTGACACGCATCCGGAAGTTTTGTGAGTAGAACAACGTGGCGAAGTTTGTTTGTGAAACAGACCTGATATCAGTGCCGCACAACTGCTGTTGCGCTCCCATGTCTGTGTACTCTTATCATTTTCTAGTCATAAATACGGGGAATAATTATCTCACCTGTTAATGTATCACAGTTACACAGTGTAGCCAGCATTAAACCGTTATTTTCATTACCACACTATTACATTATTATTAGTATTATTATTATACGACATGGATGTCTCTTGTCACAGGCCTTTTCTTCCTGGTACTTCTCTTGAACCAGCGGTTATCCCCACCGCTCAGGCTTCAGGCTTCACACTGCAGTACTTTCCGTATTATGTGTAATGTTCCAAGTATAGCTGTCTTTTTTAGTGAATCTATCGAATGCTTTCCTGGTACAGCTTTCAAATTTTTTTTTAAACTTCTCGTTACTATTCCAGTGGCTCCAATTATTACTGACATAATCGTACATTTCAGGTTCCACATTCGTTTTATCTCTATACATAAACTCTTGTATTTTAACTTCTTTTCCGCTTCCTTTTGCACAACATTTCTGTCTGCGGGTATTGCCACATCTATCGGTGTGCATGTTTTCTCTTTTTTGTTTTTAATTAT